>Ga0315320_10000992_pt1 | contig 23410 bp, 15 predicted proteins | sample M140m21515metaG_FD_203458 | JGI IMG/M metagenome (GOLD analysis project Ga0315320, IMG submission 203458) | Ammonia-oxidizing marine archaeal communities from Monterey Bay, California, United States - M1 40m 21515 | ecosystem: Environmental > Aquatic > Marine > Coastal | place: USA: California... | reverse complement strand
AGATGATTCGTCGTAGTGCCTGTGGATTTGGAGCGTTAGCGCTCTCAGGTATCTGTGCGGAGCAAACGCGTGGAGAAGATAAGCGTAATACACTGTTGCCACGTCCACCGATGTTCCCGGCGCGGGCCAAGCGGGTGATTTTTATCTTTATGCAGGGTGGGCCGAGTCAGGTCGACAGTTTTGATTACAAACCGGAGCTGATTAAACGAGATGGTCAAGGGATAGATTTTACTGGAGTCCGGTTTGGTACGTTTGGCAGTAAAAGCACTCGTAATCTTTTAAAGCCACTCTGGTCGTTTAAACAGTACGGCGAAAGTGGTCAGCACGTCTCTGAGTTGTTTCCTGAAATGGCAAATCATGTAGATAAAATGTGCATGATTCATTCGATGCATACCGAGGGAGTCGCGCACGGTCCGAGTACCCTTTTCATGCATACGGGGGCTACTAATCTCGTTCGCCCTTCGATTGGAAGCTGGATTACGTATGGTCTGGGAACAGAGAATCAGAATGTTCCAGGGTTTGTGACAATTAATCCATCGGCGAGTAAAGGTGGTCCGCGAAATTATTCGAATGCGTTTTTGCCAACGATGTTTCAAGGTACGGCCGTAGGGCGTGCTGGACAGGCAGTTGCTGATGCAAAAATTAAAAACATTTCGAATTTAGATTTGCCGCCGGATGTTCAAAAAAAACAATTTGAATTCCTTCAGCAAATGAATCGTTCGCAATTACAACGGCATTCAGAAGACGAACGACTGGAAGCGACAATTGAGTCGTATGAGTTGGCCTACCGGATGCAGTTGAATGCGCCGGGAATTATGGATTTGTCCGGTGAAACCCGTGAAACGCTCGATAGTTACGGAATTAATCAAAAAGAGACCGAGGATTTTGGTAGGCAGTGCCTCTTGGCAAGGCGCATGGCCGAGGCAGATGTGCGATACATACAGGTCAACTATTCGGATGAATCTCCGAACCCTCGGTGGGATCAGCATTCCAACATGCCTAAGCATGCAGATCATGCGAAAGCCGTTGATAAACCGGTGGCGGGTCTTCTGGCTGATTTAGAGCAGCGTGGATTGCTGGAAGATACCTTGGTGTGGTGGGGTGGTGAATTCGGTCGAACTCCATTTGCTCAAGGGAAAGATGGGCGTGATCATAACCCACGAGGGTTTACGGTTTGGCTTGCCGGTGGTGGCACGAAGGCAGGGTACGTGCATGGTAAGACGGATGAAATCGGCCACCATGCGGTTGAAAACAAGGTGCATATGCATGATTTACATGCAACGATATTGCACCTCATGGGCCTGGATCACGAAAAATTAACCTATCAGTATGCGGGTAGAGACTTTCGTTTGACTGACGTCGCAGGAAATGTGGTTAAAGAAATAATTTCTTAAAAAGATGGGCGTAAAGATGAGCCGAATCGTTGTGACAGCCTGTTTGCTCATCGGGATTATTGGTTTAGTCACCAGAACTGGCTCCGCACAACAGCAGGGGCAATCTCTTGACCGCTCGCTCAACTGGCTCGCAAACGCCGAGGGAGTTTTGGTCTCTGAGCAAGAAACTCCAATCCTTCAGTATCAAGCGAATCCAAAATCGCGAAATGGATCTCATCGCCGCGCAAACTACATTCATCCTCTTTACGGATTAGATGGACGAGTGCTAACCCAGGATTTTCCTTCCGATCATCTACATCATCGGGGCGTATTTTGGGCTTGGCATCAACTGTATGTTGGTGAGGTTGCTGTTGGAGATGGGTGGATGGCTGAGTCGTTCGACTGGGACGTCCGCGCGACTGAAATGGTTTCGAAGACTGAGTCGATTCAAATCAAGAATGAGGTCATTTGGCAATCTGAGAAACTGCTTGATTCAGATGCCCAGCCAATTCCATTGGTAAAGGAATTGAATGTCATTGAAGTTCATCGTGCCGCGGGGGAGATGCGAATTATCGATTTCGAAATTAAGCTGCTCGCGCTTCGGCCTAATTTATCGATTGGTGGTTCAAATGATGCGAAAGGATATGGTGGATTTTCGGTTCGCGTTAAGCAACCGCCTAATCTCAGATTTCTGACTTCCCGCGGATTTATCAAAGCGACAAAACTTCCAATGGCCTGTGGCAATTGGGTAGATTTGGTAGGTCAATTCGGGGCTTCCAAGACGACGGGTGGAATTGCGATATTGGTTCATCCTGAAACGGTTGGTTATCCGCAAAAATGGATTTTGCGTGACAAAGTGAAGAGTATGCAAAACCCTGTCTATCCAGGTCGGGGCCCGGTTGCGTTGTCAACGAAGAGTTTTACGAGTTTGCGTTACCGCTTGATCGTGCATAGTAAAGAATTGACGAAGGCTGAATTAGACCGGGCGCACCAAGCGTACGCCTCGGAATAAATCAGTTTCAAATTGGTAGGTGGGTTCTTGCCCACAGAGAGATTTCGTTCGGGTAGCTTAAGCTTCAAACGCCTCGATGAGAGATTTAACTTCGCTCATGAAATTCGCGGCACCAACGCCATTAGCAATTCTGTGATCGAAGCTGAGGGTTGCCGTAACCATGGTTTGGAATCGGAACGAATCACCATCGGGAACGGGGTGAGCGAATGACTCGCCAATTGCGAGTGTCGCGACGGCGGGGGCGACGATCGCTGGGATGCCAATCTTCATGCCCGCTTTGCCGATATTAGAGACTGTTACTGTCGTTGATTCGTCAGCTTGATCCCCCGTATCTTTGGCAGCGGCCACTTGGGTAGCAAAGGCTTGATAGAATTCAGTCGCACCCATTTCGTCGGCGTCACGAATGACTGCAGTTACCATCTCATCCCCCGGAAGAGCAACGGCGACGCCAAGATTCACGTGATGGAAAACTTTAAGCGAGTTACCATCGGCGTTCATCACGCTGCGAAACTTCGGGTGGTTTTTCAGGGCTTGAACTACTGCCCAGCAAGCCATGGCAAAACCGGTCGGGCCACCCGATTCACGGGCGACTGTTCGGGCGGCAGCAACCTGAGTCCAGTTGACGTCAGTCATGACGGTCACTGGGATGCACGCTTTCGCGCCTCGACCAAGTCGGTAATTCAAGACAATTTGAGATTTTGGTAACGGTTCGACTGTGTATTGATCTGAAGAGATCTCCGCGTTAGCTCCGCCAGCGGCGATAAACGCATCGACATCTTCGGGCATCATTTTCTTGCCGCTGCAAGGGATTTGATCGACGGCATCAAGGAGGTTAAGTTCCTTTAAGTACTTCCGAGTCTTGGGGGGGATCATTACCCGGGTTGAACGCACCGGTTCCGAGGTGGGGGCGGTTGCGGCAGCAGGCAATGCGGGTTCGGAAGTCTCGGCATCGGCGGGGCCATGCCCGACTGGCATTTCTTTGACACCTTCTGCTACTTCCATTTTGCCGATTTCGGCGCCAATCTCCAGAACTGTTCCTGGTTCGACCGTCCACTCAACGAGGGTTCCGTCATAAGGAGATTCAACGTCCGTGGTTGCTTTGTCCGTCTCCATGACGTAGATCGGATCGTCTCGACCGATGGTGTCGCCTGGATTTTTAAGGAATTCAACTAGTAACGCTTCTTGTAGGCCTTCGCCCAATTGCGGGATTCGTACTGAAATGACGGGCATGGCCGGTCAGTCCTCCATTGTAATTCGGATTGCGTCAATGACTTGGTTGGTATCTGGGAGTGCAGCGTACTCGTAAACCGGGTTGTACCCAATATGGACATCGGGTTTGGCAACCAACTGAGGAGCACTTACAAAATAGCAAAAACTTTCGGAGTCGCCCATGATTTCACTGATAATCATCTGTCCGACACTGCACGAACGGCCGTCTTCTTGAACGACAACAAGGCGTCCTGTTTTTTCAAGCGATCTGAGGATCGTCTCTTTATCCCACGGTTGTATCGACCTCAGGTCGATGATCTCAGCTGAAACTTCGTCGGCGAGGGCATCGGCGGCAGCAAAAGCCTGCTCCATGCAATTGCCCCAAGAAACAATGGTGACGTCATCTCCTTCGCGTCGCACCCTTGCCTCTCCGAATCCAACAGCCGGAATGTCGTTAGGCACAGTCATTTGTTGCCGGAAAAGATGTTTTGGGATAAGGAAAAGCGTCGGATCATCGGTGTGCATGGACGTCCACATGAGAGCGGTTGCGTCTTCGGGAGTGCTCGGCACGACAACACGTAATCCGGGGCAATGGGCGAAGATCGATTCGTTTGCCTGCGAATGCCATAGCGAACCACCTGGCAGATAGGCACCGTAGGGAGCGTACATGACTACCGGGCAATTCCAGTCGCCGTTGGTTCGCCAGCGAAGGGTGGCCAAGTTTTGTGTAATTTGATTCATGGCGGGGCCGACGAAGTCAATGAACTGAATTTCAAAGACGGGTCTCTTTCCGTAGCAAGCCATGCCTATCCCGACGCCAGCGATGGTCGCCTCGGCGAGCGGAGAGTTGAAGACTCGGTCGGGATGTTCGTGGGAGAGATCTGCTGTGAGTCCAAAAACGCCACCTTTGGGCGCCTCAATGTCTTCTCCAAAAAACATATAGGAATCGTCGTTATCGAGTCCATTTTTGAAAACCTGGTTGATTGCATCAACCATTCGCCACTTTCGCCCGCCTTCGATGGGGGGAGGTTCAGGTGTCGACAAAGGTGCGAATAGCTGCTTCATCAAGTCATCGGGAGTTGGATCCTGCTCGGATTCAGCCGCAATATACTCTTGGTCAACCCGTGTGTTGATCTCAGCCTTGATGTCTTCCCATTCGTCGCTCGACAATTCACCCGAGTCGATTAATTCATTGGACAGCACAACGATCGGATCACGATCTGCCATCGCTTCGATTTCATCAAGCGGACGATAAACTCGATGGTCATCGGAACTAGTGTGCGAGCAAAGGCGGTCCAGTTCGGCAATAATGACAGTGGGACCGCCACCAGAGCGAGCCTTTTCGAGGGCCGGCGCCGCGACATCGAACACCCGATCCGGGTGGCGAGCGTCGACGTGAACCAAATGGCTTTCGTTAAATACTTCCAACTTAAACGGATTGAATTTTTCGGTGTTTGTGCTGATTCCGTAGTTGTTGTCTTCAACAATGAAAACGATCGGAAGTTGTCGCTCGATGGCAAATGCAATGGCCTCGTAAAATTCACCCTGGCGCGAGGCAGCATCACCAACAGTAGCCACTACTACGTTCGGCTGTTCGTCAAGTTGCATGGCCCAAGCCACGCCGCATCCCGGAAGTGCATTGGCTCCAGTTGGAGTCGGGACGCTCCAGATGTTCCGCTGACGGTCACTGTAGTGCCCCGGCATTTGGCGACCGCCACTGGAGGAACCGAGTTTCGCAAAATACGCACTCGCCAGCTCTGCGTTGGATACGCCTTTGGCGAGAACCATGGCTCGATCACGGTAGTAGGGAAATAGATAATCTCCGTCTTCCATCAAAAATGAAAATACCGCGAGCGGTTCGTGTCCCATTCCAGCTACTTGGAACCAGCCTTTGCTCTGCCGGTGAAGAACGCCTTCGCGACGATCTCCCTCGCGACTTAGATACATCAATTTTAAAAGTTCGAGTCGGTTGTATGTCATGGTTTGTGTATGAGGATTCATAAAGTTGACCTGCTCCACACGTATTCTAGGGTCGTTGACGCAAAATTTAAGACGCCTGCCGGGAGGTTGAAGAGGAGCACAGCGGGGCGGATCAACGCAAAAATCCGTGGATTTTGCCCTGATTCATCGCCCCGCGTCTCAGCCCGAGACGTTCAGACGGGATTTTATCTTCCTGAAAATAGCCTGCAAGAGCGTATTATCAGCCCTTGGGTGTTTTGGCGGTATATTCATGATTTCAAACGGTTTTGGTGATCGAATTTCCACATTTTAAGAGGTGCTGTCCAGATTGTGGAGTTTTGTGGTCGTTTTGAGTGCTGGCAAGGTGCTGTTTCCAGGCTGCGATTTTTACCTACTAAAGCACTGGTCTCGGTCCAGTCGGTTGCTCAACCTTGGAGTCGTTTGTTTTTGTGGGAGGGGTGCCGTTCGGTCTGAACCGAGGTTACCGACGAGATTTGCCGACGAGATTTGCCGACACCTCTCGTTTGTGGTTTTAGTTGAGGGTGTCAGCAGAGCGGGGGCTTTCACCATTTTAAGATAGTGGCTGACAAGTGCGCATTATTATTTTTGTAGGAATCGTGCTTCAGCATGCTTGCCAATTGCTGACGATGTTGTCGTCAGATGGTAGATTGTCGGTTGCCCGCGGAGTTGGGACGTGCTTTAAAACGACGGGCACGTCGCGTCTCTAATCTTGAATGAATTGACTACCCCCGCTCGGCGAAAATTTTCAAACTCTCAAAGCAGGAGATACTGAGTGAGGCACAAACACTTATTCAAAATGACTTTTACCGCTTGCATCTTGGGTTTCGCCTCAACGATGTTGGTGACTTCCGATAACGTTATTGGTCAAGAAGCGTCTGAGAAGGCGGCTGAGAAAAAAGAAGTTTCGATTGATCAGGATGCGTTGAAGCAGGTGACTTATGACATTAAGTATATGTCGTCTGATGAGATGGGAGGTCGGCAACCTGGGACTCCGGGAATCAAGCTTTGCGAAGACTACATTGTTGCTGAATATAAAAAAGCTGGCTTAAAGCCTCTGGCGGACGGAACATACTTTCAGGAGATGGAAGTCGGAAACACACGGGTTGTTGATAAGGCTGCAACAGCGTTGGCACTAAACGGACCAAACGACGCTAAGGTAGATTTGAAGTTAGGAAAAGATTTTCAACAGCTCCTAGGACGGCGAGATTTTGATCTAAGTAGTGATCTTGTTTTTGTTGGCTATGGAATTTCTGCACCCGAACATAATTACGATGACTACAAAGGTGTAGATGTTGAGGGGAAAATTGTGGTGATGATTCGTTACGAACCGCAATCTGAGGACGAGAGCAGCGTTTTCGACGGAGCTGATACCTCCCGCCACTCATCTGGAAGCCAAAAGGTTACGGCAGCTCGGCGCGCGAAAGCGGCTGGAATCATAATGGTAAACGATTCAGTCAATGCTGCTTCGGCTGACGAGCTAATTCAGGCTGATCGGTTTAGAACCAATGGTTTGCCGTTTGCTCAAGTCAAACGATCGGTTTTGGACGATCTTTTAAAGAGTTCTCCTTTGAACACTCCAACTGGTAAAAAGCTTTCAAGCGTGAAAGCAATCGAAGCTCAGATTGACAGCAATCTGGAGCCAATTTCCCAAGTGATGGATGGTTGGTCTGCCAACTTTAAATCAGCCTTTAAAATTAAGAAGACCAAGACAAGCAACATCATTGGGATTATTGAAGGTGAAGGCCCCAACGCAGATGAAACGATTGTGATTGGCGCACATTACGACCACCTCGGAATGGGCGAGTATGGTTCTCGGGCGCCAGGACGAAAAGAGATTCATAACGGTGCTGATGATAATGCTACTGGGACAGCAGCGGTGATTGAATTGGCTCGCCGGTTCAATAAACGCGACAAGAAGCCCGGTCGCAGACTTGTGTTTGTTTGTTTTACAGCGGAAGAAATGGGACTACTGGGGGCGATTCACTATTGTGAAAATCCACTTTTCCCTCTGGAGACTACCGCTGCAATGATCAACTTTGATATGATCGGTTGGCTGCGTGATAACAAACTCACTTTGTACAACTGGAATTCGTCAGCTCAATTGGATCCTGTGTTTGATTCTGCAAATGCAGACTTTGGGTTTGATCTCAACAAACCGCCACGCGCGTTTGCGGGGAGTGATCACCTACCGTTTAATCAGCGGGATGTTCCAAACGTATTTATTCACACTGGCCAGACTGCGGTTTACCACACTCCTGAAGATGACTTTGAAACGCTTGACTGTGAAGGCGCTTTGAAGGTGATTGACTACTCGGAGAAGGTTGTCGACGGACTTGCGTCGATGGATAAGAAGCCAGTCTTTGGTGCCCCTAAACCGTTTCGGTTGGGAGTCATGCTTGATGATGACAACGGCGTTGTTACTGTTGAAAGCGTGACACCGAATTCTGCTGCTGAAAAAGCAGGGTTACAAAAAGGCGATGTCATTGTTGAAATGAATGGTGAGGCAATGACGAAACGGCGAGATATTTCTCGCTTGATTCGGCGCGATGCTGGGAAGACCGCGAAATTTAAATTGAAGCGGGGCGAAACCGAAGTTAACTTGAATATCAAGCTCAAGAACGACTAGTGCTTGGGGGAGATGGGGATTAATTATTCCCATTGAAAAAATAGGGCCTGCCGCAATCTTGCGGCAGGTTTTTTTATTGTCCATTTTCATCGAAATGTAGACTCGCAAGGTGGATGGACGCGTTTTTGCGATTATTGATGAGAGATAATTGGCAGAGAATATTTGTTTAGAAAACTAAGATTGCAGAGAAGTCAACGAAACACCGTTTAGCATCTATCCGAGAATTAGGTCGAGCGATTGCGGTCGGTTGCTGGTTGGTAAAGAATTGTGTTCTTATTTGAAAACTCACAGCTGGTTTACAATCTATGTCTCATAAAAATCGAGAAGAACAGACCGTGCAAGAAAAGATGCACGAGATCATTTTCGGCGCCCACACCACTCAAGGGTGGTTGTTTGATATGGCATTGCTGGTCGTGATTGTCTTAAGCGTCATCTCGAACAGTCTGGAAACAGTGGCAGGGTTTGAGGACCGCTGGAAGGATGCTTTGTTCTGGGCGAGTTGGGTTTTCACCGGGCTGTTTACTATTGAATATGCTTTGCGAATTTACTGTGTGAAAAAACCTTGGCGGTTCATTTTTAGTTTTTGGGGAATCGTCGATCTCCTGGCAATTCTTCCTGAATACCTCTTGTTTCTGTTTTTCTCAGCAGGCGGGCATTCGAGTGCATTTTCGGCTATCCGTTCGCTACGGTTGTTGAGAGTCTTTCGAATTCTCAATTTGTCATGGTTTCAGCGAGAGGGCGAGGATTTGGGGAATGCCATCTGGCGAGCCCGCGGGAAAATTGTAGTTTTTATCATGGTCGTGTTAATCATCGTTACCATCGCTGGCACGATCATGTATGACGTTGAAAGTACATTTGATCCAGACTCAAAATTTACGTCGATTCCAATGGGGATCTACTGGGCAATTGTTACGATGACTACCGTTGGATTTGGTGACATTGTTCCCAAGACAACGGGCGGGCAATTCATCTCGGCGATTCTTATTTTGGTGGGTTATAGTTTGATCATTGTTCCTACCGGATTTGTTTCAGCCGAGGTGCTAGAAAGAAAACGGCGACGCGTGATATCAACCGTTGCATGTCCTTCCTGTCTGACTGAGGATCATGATGACGACGCTCTTTTTTGCAAGTATTGCGGCGGGGAAATGTAGCGATGTATCGTCGAGGGGGAGCACCGGGAATTGAGCGTCGGACTGTTGGAGGTTGGTTGAGGGCGAGGACGTTACCATTTGGACGTTGGAGAAATGTCGTTAAACTGAAGTTCGGTCATCCCGTTAAAATGGCGATTCAAAATTTATGACGAACTATGCAATTGAACTGAATCAGGTAACTAAGCGGTTTGGGAAACAGACGGCGGTGGATCAAATTGATTTGGCGGTTCCTGAGGGAGCAATTTACGGGTTTATTGGCCCAAATGGCTCCGGCAAGACAACGACCTTGCGGATGATCTTGAGGATATTTCAGCCGGACGAGGGAGTCGTGACCGTTCTGGGAGGCACGCACGGACGGACGGCAGACAACCGGCTCGGCTATCTTCCGGAAGAGCGTGGTCTCTATAAACGAATGAAGGTTCGGAATGTTTTGAAGTACTATGCGAGGCTCAAAGGTTTTTACGATTGCCAGTCGGAAATAGATTTTTGGCTCGAGCGACTGGGTGCTTCCGAGTGGGCGAATAAACGAGTGGATGCGCTGTCCAAGGGAATGGCTCAGAAGATTCAGTTTATTTCAGCGGTCGTTGCTAAGCCCAAATTGGTCATTCTCGATGAGCCTTTCAGCGGACTTGATCCTGTCAATCTGGATTCGTTGAGAGCGGCAGTGTTGAGCTTGCGCGAGAACGGAACGACAATTGTGTTTTCGACGCATGATATGGAAATGGCTGAAAAAATGTGCGATACCATTTTTATGATTTTCCGAGGCAAGAAGGTGCTCGACGGAACGCTTAGTTCTATTCAGGCTGATTACCCGGCGGACGAAGTGCGTGTGCAGGTCGATAAGTTCCCGCAGGACGGAGGAGTTAACGAACGAGGAGAAACTCCCGTGCCGGCGATGGATGGGATCTCTGAAGTCCACTTCGATGGGCGCTTTCATCGATTTCGTCTCGATCATCCAGACTGCGTGCAGGAGGTGTTGAGCCGACTCTCGGGCATGCGTTCAATCAAGCACTTTGAGGTAGTGAAGCCCTCGTTGCATGACATTTTTGTGAAAATTGCCAAGCCGCACACTGACGGGCGGTAATTAATTCCAAGCGAGTTGAGAGCGGAAGTTCCAGTAATCCATTGGTGTTTCCGCAAATTTGGAAGTCTGGCATTCGAGCTCGTCGTCCCAGGGGAGTGCCGTGGCTTTGACATTGGAAGTAACTTGTTCGGTAGTTGTCGCACCGCTTAGAACGATTCCAACCCATGGTCGATTTAATGCAGCGGCGATGCTAATTGCATCAATGGTGGTTTGATGTCTGCGGGCAAGCTGGTTGAGCTGGTCTTTTTGCGAACGAAAATTGGGACATTGGTTTCGAGAGGTGAGCCTGCCGTTGGCCACGGATTCTTTGATGATAACTTTTAGTCCAAGGTCGTGGGCTTTTTTTAAAGCGGTTTCGGCGGATTGCTCGAGAAGGTTCCAAGTTGCCTGAACTGATTGAAACAATCGCTCACCATTTACTTCCACAGTGAGTGCTTTTTCAATGGTTTCTGCCTGCTCGGGGCCCGAAACTGATAGCCCAACGGACGTTCCGGTCTGACGAATTCGGTCGAGGAATTCAAGGACGGGTCGGTTGTTTAAGACACCGCTTTCCTTGGTGGCAGAGTGGATTTGGTAAATCTTTAAATGCTCACCAAGTTGATTAAGGGAAGTTGCGTATTGTCGTTGGAGGACTGGGAGTTCGTGCCGTTTAACTTCATGAGCTACGCCGTTTGGGGTTCGAACTTTCCATGCTGCGGTGTAAGTGTATCCCCACTTAGAGCTGATGGTTATTTCCTGCGAGGGTATCGACATTTCTCTGACCCACTGGGAGATGAACTCCTCTGCGCGGCCGTAAGATCGAGCGACGTCAAAGTGGCGAATGCCAGAATTCCAAGCTTGATTGAGTACTTCAAATGCATTGCTTCGAACAGACTCAATGGAGTAGTCGTGATTCAAATCTTGGCCATGCCCAAGATTGATGTATCCTGGTCGGCCGAGAGAAGCCATGCCAAGCCCAAGCTGCGCCATTAGATGGTTTTCTGGTTGAAGTCGGATTGCGATTGATCAGGAACAAAAACAGTCAGAGTTAACTAAAGATAAGGTTAACTGAAGATGAGATTCTACAAAAAAAGCCGAGCCTGAAATCAGGCCCGGCTTATTTTTTTGCAATTTTAAAGTTGCGTATTAGCAAGGGTTGGGCTTGCAGCACTTGCGTGCTTTAAGCTTAGCAACAACGCCAACGCGCTTCTTGCAGCATGCAGTTGCAACTGGCTCAACAGGAGCAGTTTCGCAGCATGGATCCGGCTTGCAGCACTTACGTGAGCGAAGTCGTTGCATGAGTCCAACGCGCTTCTTGCAGCAAGGATCAGCTTCGCAGCATGCAGTTGCAACTTCAGCAACTGGCTCAGCTGGAACTGGCTCGGCAGCTTCTACTGGAGCACAGCAAGGATCCGGCTTGCAGCATTTGCGTGCTTTCAAGCGAGCCATAAGACCTACGCGAGTTTTGCAGCAAGGATCAGCAACTTCAGCACAGCAAGGAGCTGGTGCAGGCTCGCAACATTTGCGTGCTTTCAAGCGAGCCATAAGGCCAACGCGAGTTTTGCAGCAAGGATCAGCGTCACAGCAGGTTGCTGGAGCTGGAGTGCAGCATGAAGGTGCAGGAGCGCAACAGCGCTTCTTAAAAAGTGGGCCAGCAGCGTCGGCTGAATTGGCCACCAAGAACAGGCTGAATACGATCAGCGAACAAATAACGCGATTCATGAAATGGGTCTCCTATCTCTTAGAATCGAAAACGATGTGAAAGGGTTGATTTAACAGCTGAAAAGTTATGTTGAAATTTGGGGCCTGTCAACAAGATGGGGTGTTTTTGCCGGCTAAACAAATGAAAAAAAAGAGGTAAGTGATTCGGATTGAATGCAATACCAGTTTAGCGGGGAAAAGAGTGCCTTAGCTGGCACGTTGGCGGTGTTTTTATTTCTTTTGTGGGGTTTCTGCCGCATGTATGAGTTCAAAAGGAATTCGAGTTTTTTTTAAAATTCCTCGCTGTTCAAGGCCAACTACCCTCTTTCATGCGTCATGTATCGCACATTAGGGGGATTGGGGGGATCGGATTGTTAGGGGTAGAGAGGATCGACGGCTCATAAAGGCCGTTGGCCGGTTGTGTTTTCACAACGTTATCGCCTGGTAATCTAGCGTGACGGGTTTCGTAGCCTATTTGAGGTAGTTCTCTAAAGCCTGCGTTCATTTGGGAAGTTGTCCCGATGCTTGGAACAGCTGTTACGCACGCCCCGGTGGTTGGTTGGATTATTGGGAATTGAGGCCAATTACGCCAGATTGGTCTCCGGCGGCCTCTCGGTTGGTTGAGCCTTGGTTGCAAAGGCGGAATTGGCGGAGAGGCACGCTTACCGGAAGAAGTCGGCCTTTGACTGGACGTTCAATTTGCAGTTGGTCTCGGCCAGATCTGTAATCGCTTTCACTGTTCTGGTTTTTATTACCAAGGTCTAGGCCTCAAAATCGTTCGGTAATCGATTAATCCAGCGATGAATTGCAATAAGGGGCACCCTTCGCGGTTTGTCCAGCGTAATATAGTAACGTTCTTTTATAAGAATTACGTTCTATGAGTTTACTGCTGTGATTTGCCAAGGTTTTCAAATGAGATATCAATCGGTTCAGGTTTTCGGGTTCACTTTTTTAATGGCGTTTTGCATCGGACTCGTCTCCGCGCCGAGTTTGTATGGTCAGGAATCAAAAAATCAGAAGTTCAGCCAAGAGGATAAGTTTCGCCAGTTAGAGGAGATTCTTCCAACTCCCAACCGGGAACGTGCGGCTTCGGGAGCGCCTGGTAGTGACTATTGGCAGCAGAAGGTTGATTACGAAATCGACATCCGCTTGAATGATGAGACGCAAGAGTTGTTTGGTAAGGAAGTCATTACTTACACAAACAACAGTAAGGATCGTCTTTCGTATCTTTGGTTACAGCTTGACGCGAATATCCACCGCTCCAACTCAGATGCCAATTTGACGACGACGACTGATAACATCGCGGGATTGGGGTTTGGCAGTTTAAAAACGATGTTAGCGAAGGAGGTGTTTGACGGAGGATTTCACATTACACGGTGTGAAGACGCGAGCACCAAGAAAAAACTCAAGCACACTATCGTGAAAACGATGATGCGTGTTGACCTTCCACAGTTACTGGAACCTGGGCAGACGTTTCAGTTCCAGGTTGATTGGAATTATGAAATCAATAATTCCCGCATCCTTCGAGGGCGAAGTGGTTGCGAGTTTTTTGAAGAAGACGGAAATTACATTTACGAGGTAGCTCAGTGGTTTCCTCGGTTGTGTGCGTACACTGATGCGACTGGTTGGCAGCATAAGCAATTTCTTGGACGTGGAGAATTTACACTTGAGATGGGTGACTACGTCGTCCGGATTACTGCCCCCAACGATCATGTTGTCGCTTCGACGGGAATACTTTTAAACCCTGAGCAGGTTCTTACAGAATTGCAAATGGAACGGCTGGAGCAGGCGAAGTCGACCAAGCAACCGCTTTTCATTATCACTCCTGAAGAGGCAAAGAAGAACGAGTCGAGCAAGCCAGACGGAACGAAGACCTGGATTTTTAAAGCAGATCAAGTACGTGATTTTGCATTCGCCTCTTCCCGAAAATTCATTTGGGATGCGATGCAACATAATGTTGGCGACTATCCCGTGATGGCCATGTCTTTTTATCCGAATGAAGGCGAGCCGCTGTGGAGTAAGTACTCGACCCACGCGATCATTCATACGTTGGAAGTTTATTCGCGGTACACGTTCGACTACCCCTACCCTGTTGCGATTTCGGTTAATGGGCCGGTCGGTGGGATGGAATATCCGATGATCTGCTTTAACGGACCGAGACCGGAGAAAGACGGAACCTACTCGGCGAGCACCAAGTACGGATTGATTTCAGTGATTATTCACGAAGTCGGCCATAATTACTTCCCGATGATCGTGAACACAGACGAACGGCAATGGACTTGGATGGATGAAGGTCTCAACACGTTTCTTCAATATCTGTCGGAGCAGGAGTGGGAAGAAGGGTATCCGTCACGACGCGGAGAGCCTCGCGACATTGTGGGGTATATGCGAAGTCCGAATCAAGTTCCGATCATGACTAACTCAGAGTCGATTCTTCAGTTTGGTCCTAATGGTTATTCAAAACCGGCGACCGCTCTCAACGTCTTGCGAGAGACGGTTTTGGGACGGGAACTGTTTGACTATGCATTCAAAGAATATGCAAAGCGTTGGAAGTTTAAACGGCCGATGCCGGCTGACTTCTTTCGTACGATGGAAGACGCATCCGGAATTGATTTGGATTGGTTTTGGAGAGGTTGGTTCTATTCAAATGACCATGTAGACCTGGCCATCACTGAAGTTCGGCAATTAAATATCAATACCAAGAATCCCGTGTTGGAAAAGAAAATCCGGCGAGCAAAACGGGATGGAATACCAGAATCGAATTCAGAGGCACTTAATAAAGACTTGGTGAAACGAGCTGATCGGTACCCTGAACTGAAAGATTTTTATAACAGTTACGACTCTCTTGATGTCACACCGGAAGAGCGACGGAGTTATGACAGTTTTATGAAATCCCTCACCGACGAAGAAAGGAAACTAATTGGGATGAAGAGGAATTTTTATCTCATCACGATCGAAAATGTCGGCGGTTTAGTAATGCCTGTAATTATTGATGCTGAATTCGAGGATGGAACCAAGCAGCACGTGCGAATTCCGGCTGAGATTTGGAGAAAAGACAATTTAAAGGTTACCAAATTGTTGATGACGAAAAAGCCAATTAAGTCACTCGTTCTTGATCCGCGACTGGAGACTGCCGACGTGGAGTTGGAGAATAATTATTTTCCTCGTCGAATCATGAAGTCGCGGTTCGATGTCTACAAGAGTTCACGTTGGGGCAGCGGTGGGAATCCGATGAAAACTGATTTGAATCGGAAGAAATCCGGTAAAAAACCTGCCAAGGTTGGTCAAGTTTCTGAGGAAGCTAAGAAGTCAGCAGCTGGAACGGGTGGTGGTAAAAAATCAGATGAAAAGAAGCCAGTAGTCAAGAAGCCGGCAACCAAAAAACCTGCGGCCAAGAAGCCAGCAGACAAGAAGCCAGCAGACAAGAAGCCAGCAGACAAGAAGCCAGCAGACAAGAAGCCAGTAGCGAAGAAAGGAAAAAGCAATGAGTGAAATGAGCCGCCAGCGATTTAATCGACGTAGCCTTTTTCTAGGAGTGGCTCTTGTTGCAGCGGTCGTTTCGTCGCCTGCTGATTGTCAAGCGTCTCATCCTTATCACGTAAGTCATGCGGAAGTTAATTGGAATGAGGCGTCCGGTAACTTTGAAGTTGCACTGTGCGTTTGGCCTGCAGATTTAGAGAAAGCCCTCAAAGGAGATACTGGGAAGAGCGTGGACCTAGATGAGGTCGAGAACCTCGATCAGTTATTGGAGGCTTACATTGGAAAAAAGTTTCGCATTACCAGCTCCGATGTACAGGGAGATTCCAATTCCGAAAAGGCTCCCGCCTCATCGATTCGTTGGGTCGGTCATGAGCGGGACTTAAAAAAGGCGTGGCTCTATTTTGAGATTTCCGGTGATAAAACGGTCCGCAAGTGGAAAGTTGAGAATCGAGTTTTTTTCGAACTCAATGAAGATCAATTAAATCACGTCGACTTCAAATACGGCAAGTCTGCAAAGGTCGTGATCAGTCGTTTGGGGCAAGCGGTGAATCCTGTCGATGTTTCAAAACGAAGTGATTCACCAGACGTACTTGAGAGATAGCAAAACTGGTGGCGTGGCTTTTCAGGTGAACCCAAGGACGTTTGATTGACGCAACCTACTGGGCTAAAAAGGGAATGCCAGTAAGGTTCATCGTCGCGATGAAATCTTGTTGTACTTTTAAGAACGCATTGAGTAGGTTTTTTGGGGAAATTTCTTTTCTGCTGACAATTTGCAATGAGTCGGATTTAATGACAATTGTCATCCCGCTTTCAGCGGTCTGAATTTCACACCAGGTCAAATCTTTGTCGTAGTCGATGCTAAGGTTTGCGGGCTCGCAGTCTTCGATATGGTCGACAATTGATTCGAGGTCGAGCGTGTCTTTAATGGCGATTTCCATCTCGTTGAATCGTTGTCCGAAGACTTCTTCGAAAGGACCAGCAAAAATACGTGCCGGTTCAATGATGGATGTAATTAGCCGTTTCCAAACCACCGTCCCAGGGTCGTCTTCTGCTTGACTTGCGTGGTACTCGTAATTGAAAAACGGAGTCGTGATGACTCCCATGCCGTCGTCTGGGCCATGAACCTGTATTTCTTTTCGTTTCAGCCCATAGGCTTGGCGAAGTGCGCGAAATGTTGCCTGTAAATCGTTGTCGATTTCATCGAACGTTAAATCGACGACAAATCTTTGATCACCAGCATTGTGTGTTGTTGGGATGCGGTGGTGCTTTGCAAATCCAGTGACTTGTTTGATCGGTTCCACCGATTGGTCTACTAGTCGCAAAGCATCGACGTTTTCGGAGTCGGAATTCGACATGGGAAGCCTGTTAATTTTTTGGTGAATTGGTTTGCTTTAAACGCTGGGAAACCCTTGGATTCGTCGCCATGCGCTGACTTGGCCAAGGTGTCCGTTTTCGTGATTAAACATTAGATAGGGAAGTGCGATTGCGGCAGTGGGCATCACTTCCTGCCAGCGTGGCAGTGCTACTGTTTTTTCAAATACGCGGTCATCTTCATTGCCGAGTAATTCGGCGATCGCGAGATGGCCATTTGTGAATTCTGCAATTAATTCTTCTTTGGATTGATAAGTCGAAGGATCGGACGTTGGTTGGGAAAGCATTCCAAAGCGATGGGGTTTGGGATCGTCAAACGCCTCCCCTTTGATGATTGAGCCAATTATTGGGATGTAAACATTCAGATGGCTAAGAACCCAAGCAGGATGGTTCGCTGGTGCGGTTGGTTCGACTGCCGGTTGCAAAATCATTTGTTCCTCAGTTAGGTCGGCAACCAAACTAGGTGCGTAGTCCTGATTTTTTTTCCAAGCGAATAAGAAGCCATCGATTAGAGGCGTTGCCATTTTATCACCGTGTTAATTTGTAAGAACGAAAATGAAACACAAACCTCCGGTTTTATACCGTGAGATCGTGATTTTGGAAGTAGAGGGGCGGAGTTTGATATTTATTTCAAGCACTCTGCGGAGGTGCGGAAGAGTTCTCTGAGTGGTGAAACAACTTTGTTTTTAATTGCCTCATCGTTTAAACTCTAGCGTGGGCGGCGAGAAATGGATAGGACAACGGAGGATTTATGGCGTTAACTCGAAGAACGTTTTTGCAATCGACGGCGGCGGCAATGCCCGCAGTGATGGGGGCAAATTCATTTGCCTCCGTGGGACGGGTTGCCCCCAGTGATCGTGTTAACGTCGCAATGATTGGTTGTGGGAAGATGGCGAATAGCTATCACATTCCACAGTTGCTGCAGCAGCCGGATGTTCAGTTAGTTGCGGTTTGTGAAGTAGATACGAATCGCCGCGAGTGGGCGGCAGAGAGAGTCAAGCAAAATTATTCAGATACCAAGCAAGATTTTAAGGGCTGTTCCACCTATGTAGATTTCCGTGATGTGATTGCGAGGGAAGATATTGACGCGGTGTGCATTGCGACTCCGGATCATTGGCATGCCATTCCGCTAATTGAGGCCTGCAAAGCGGGGAAAGATGTCTATTGCGAAAAGCCTTTGACTCTCACGATTGCGGAATCAAAGGCGTGTATTGATGCCGCGCGAAAGTACAAGCGTATTGTTCAGACTGGAAGCCAGCAGCGATCAGGAGTGTTCGGGCCATTCCGGCGAGCTATCGAGCTGATTCATAGTGGAAGGCTCGGAAAGATCCACCGGGTAACGGTCGGTGTTGGAGATCCGAGTATCGATTGTGATTTGCCGGAAGAGCCGATGGAGCCTGGGCTTGATTGGAATATGTGGCAGGGGTGCGCTCCGGAGCGTGTCTATAACTCAATTCTAAGTCCTCGGGGTGTGCACAAGCACTTTCCAGCGTGGCGAAGTTATCGGGAGTATTCAGGTGGTGGTCACACTGACATGGGGGCCCACCATTATGACATTGCTCAATGGGCATTGAAAATGGATCAGAGTGGCCCGATTGAAATCATTCCTCCGGAAGATCCAAAGGCCAAACGCGGCGTTCGGTTTTTGTTTAAGAATGGAATCGAAATGGTCCACGGTGGGCCAAGTGGTTGTGTCTTTCACGGTGAGAATGGGACGCTCCATATCGATCGCGGCCGGTTGACAAGCGATCCCGAAGAAATTGTTAAAACGCCACTGGGCGAAGACGAGGTGCATTTACCAAAATCCCCCGGGCATCACAGGAATTGGCTCGATTGCATTAAATCACGAGAGATGCCGATTGCCGAGGTAGAAAAAGGAGCAAGGACCGCAGCGATTATTCACTTGGGGAACCTTGCTTACCAAAACCAGAAAGCCCTTAAATGGGATCCAGAGGCGTGGCAGTTTAATGATCCGGTCGATCGTCCTTTGCTTGACCGAGAGCGTCGAGACCCCTGGCAATTGCCAAAGGTCTAACCAGTCATTTTGAAATTTTTTAGTTGATTAAACATGAAAACGTTGTTCCAAATCGTCGCGTTCTTTTTATGGCTTGCGGCAGCAGGTTTTGCTCAGGAAGGGGCGCCGGTTGACTTTGCCCGTCAAATTCTTCCGATTCTTTCTGACAAGTGTTTTGTCTGTCATGGACCGGATGCTAAGGACGAGGATCTTGTCAGGCTTGATTCGTTTGCAGGTGCGACGGCAGATCTTGGTGACTATCAGGCAATCGATCATCTCCATCCTGAAAAAAGTGAGTTGGTTGCTCGCATTGATTCGGTGGATGACCCAATGCCGCCGGTTGATTTCGACAAGAAATTGACAGAGCAGGAGCGAGCGTTGTTGAGACGCTGGGTAAATTCTGGTGGTCAGTACAGTAAGCACTGGGCGTTCGTGGCGCCGGTCAAGGCTAAGGACGTCAAGCTTGAAACGAATAGCAACCCCATTGATTACTGGGTTGGTTCGCAATTAAAGGCAAAGGGGATTGATTTCGCGCCGGCCGCGAGTAGGCCAATCCTTGCCCGTCGTGCAGCGTTGGTACTGACGGGGTTGCCTCCGGAACAAAAATTGTTGGATGCGTTTCTCGCTGATAAAAGTGAGCAGGCATACCCGAAGTTTATCGATGAGTTACTTGCTGACCCTCGATTTGGTGAGCATCAGGCACGTTACTGGCTCGATGCCGTTCGTTATGGGGATACCCATGGTTTGCACTTGGACAACCGAAGAGGAATTTATCCCTACCGAGACTGGGTTGTCAAAGCTTTCAATGACAACCTTCCCTACGATGATTTCATTACCTGGCAATTGGCAGGTGACTTGCTGCCGGAATCAACGTTAGCCCAGCGGGTTGCAACGGGGTTTGTGCGAATGAACCCGACGACCGGGGAAGGCGGAGCGATTCCACTTGAATTTCAAGCAAAGAATAACTTCGATCGTGTTGAGACCTTCGGAACGGTCTTTTTGGGGATGTCGTTAAATTGTGCTCGCTGTCACACGCACAAATATGATCCTATTAAACAAAGCGAGTATTATCAGTTACTCGCGTTTTTTAATAGTACTGCAGAACCCTCGATGGATCGTAATGCTTACGAATACGGTACGGTCGAGCGGGCTCCCGAGGACCAAGACGCTTGGGCGAATTGGCAGTTGTTGGAGTACGCTCAGGAAACCTTGTTGGCTGACGCGGACAAACAGTTGAATGCCAGCGATATAGATTCGGCAATAATTGCAAACTGGAAGAAAAGTTCAGACGATGAAAAGCTAGGGCTATTAGCGGGGGCAAGTGCCCCTTGGCTGCAGATGGACGGTAACGCAAATGCGAAGTTGATCCAGTCTCGTAAGTCAGAGGCTGTAAAGAAATTCACTACAACATTAGTAGCAAAAGACCTGAAAGAGCCACGGAAAACACACGTTTTAAGGCGAGGTGAATACGACTTGCCAATGGGAGAGGCGGTGACTCCCGGGGTCATCGAGGTCATGGGTGACTTGCCTGAAGCAGCTCCGAGTAATCGTTTGGGGCTGGCGCAATGGTTAACCTCGCGATCGCATCCGCTAACCGCAAGAGTGATGGTAAACCAAAGTTGGCAGAGAATTTTTGGTATGGGGTTGGTTCGAACTCCTGAAGATTTTGGCGTTCAGGGGCGGCAGGCAACCCACCCGGAATTACTCGATTGGCTTGCTGTAGAGTTTCAGGAACAGGGGTGGGATCACAAACAACTTCTGCGGACGATGGTAACGAGTCAAACGTTTTGTCAGAGTTCTGCGAGACGCGAGGACGTTGCCGATTCTGAGAACTTGTTGTTTGCCCGCGGGCCAAGTTTCCGGCTTGATGCCGAGGTCCTTCGGGATGTCGGTTTGTGGGCCAGTGGGTTGCTGGACTCAACAATGGGTGGAGAAGGGGTAAAACCGTATCAACCACCGGGGATGTGGCTTGCCATGGCTCACCCTGGGAGTAACACCAAAAATTATGTTGCTGACAAAGGGCCACGGCTTTATCGACGGAGTCTTTATGTTTACTGGAAGCGGACGAGTCCGCATCCGATGATGACTCTGTTTGATGCCCCCAGTCGCGAAGCGAGTTGCGTTCGCCGTTCGACAACCAACACATCTTTACAGGCGTTGGCTTTGTTAAATGAGACGCAGCGAATCGAAATGGCAAGGACCTTGGCGGCACGATTGATGACGGAGTCTGACCAAGACGCTAGGCGTTTAGATCGATTGTTTCAAATTCTTGCTTGCCGATTGCCTACAGAGGCGGAAAGAAATGCCTGCGATCAATTGTTAGTCTCGATGTTAGCTAGATTTGGAAATGATAAAAAAGCGGCAAGTGAGCTGGTGAGTTATGGGGAGGCTCCCGGAAATAAAAAGCTTGATGTTGTGCAGCAGGCTGCCTGGACTCAGGTTGCAGCGACGGTCTTGGCGAGCGATGTGGCTATTTTACTTTATTGACGAAACGAAATGCGACCATGAGTGAAAATCCAATTCGAGAATTTGAGTTATTGACAACACGTCGCCAATTATTTGGGAAGGCGGCGTTGGGTTTGGGAACCGCGGCGATGGCCAGTTTGTGGCAACCGCAGCAAGTCGCCGCCGGATTGAATGAACGTGAACCGGGGATTGGAATGCACCATCCCGCCAAAGCGAAACGCGTGATCTATTTGTTCATGAGTGGCGGCCCGAGTCATCATGATCTTTGGGACTATAAACCCAAGCTAAAAGAAATGGCCGGTAAGCAATTGCCAGACCATGTGCGTGATGGGCAGCGGATAACGGGAATGACATCCAATCAAAAGAGTGGATTGCCCGTGTGTCCGAGTAAATATAAATTCAAAAAATACGACAATCATGACAAGGGTGTGTACGTAAGTGAGTTGCTGCCGCACACCTCGACGGTTGTGAAAGATTTGTGCGTCATTAAGAGTACGTTTACCGAAGCAATTAATCATGATCCAGCGATTACTTACATTCAAACCGGGAGCCAAATTCCAGGGCGACCAAGCCTCGGTGCGTGGTTGAGCTACGGTTTGGGGAGTATGAATGAGAACCTTCCCAGTTACATCGTGATGCACGCGAAAACTCGATTCCCGGAACAAAGTTTGTTTAATCGCTTGTGGGGTACGGGGTTTATGCCGTCCCAGCATCAGGGGATGTTGATGCAGAGTCAGGGAGATCCCGTCCTGTATTTGAGTAATCCCCGCGGTGTCAGCCGAAAAGACCGTCGAGCCCAGCTCGATACGTTAACGGCTTTGAATCAAGAGGTGCACCGGAAATTTGCTGACCCAGAAGTGTTAGCTCGAATCAAACAGCATGAGATGGCTTTCCGAATGCAAGCTTCGGTACCTGAATTAATGGACCTCTCTTCAGAAGACGAGAAAACGTTTGAACTGTATGGCGAGAATGCAAAGCAGCCCGGCAGTTTTGCGGCCTGCTGCTTGAATGCCAGAAGGTTGGCTGAACGAGGTGTGCGGAACATTCAAATTTTCCACCGCGGTTGGGATGCACACGGCAACCTTCCCAGAGAGCACGAGTCTCAATGTAAAGACATTGATCAAGGCTGTGCCGCGTTGATTAAAGACCTAAAACAGCGAGGGATGCTGGAGGACACGCTGGTCGTGTGGGGAGGAGAGTTTGGCAGAACGGTTTATTGTCAAGGGAATATGACGGACGCGAATTATGGACGTGATCATCATCCAAGATGTTTTACAGTCTGGATGGCCGGTGGAGGTGTTAAGTCGGGAATTACCTACGGCCAAACAGATGAGTACGGTTACAATATTGCGGATGCCGATGGAGTCGCTCTGAATCCCCAGCCAACCAAAGAAGCTTGGACCCCGGGGACTATGCACATCCACGACCTAAATGCGACAATCCTGCACTTGTTGGGAATTGACCACACCAAATTGACTTACCGATATCAGGGGCGTGATTTCCGGCTGACCGATGTCCATGGGCATGTAATCCATGATCTCATCGCTTGACCTTGATTTTAATATCTCTCGATTATTTCCGGCGCAGCGTAATCTAAAAAGGAGCCTCGGTGACATCCAAGGTATTTAAGGACGCGAAGGCAGCATTGTTCGACATGAAAGATGGAGCCTCGGTTATGAGCGGGGGATTCGGACTGTGTGGAATTCCTGAAAACAGCATTTTAGAAATACGTCGTTTGGGGCTTAAGAATCTACATGCAATTTCCAACAATATTGGGAATTCGGGGCGTGGATTGGCGTGGTTGTTAAAAGGGAAACAGATCAGTCAAGCGACTTGTAGTTACGTGGGCGGTAACCCTGATCTGGAAGAGCAGATGCTGGCTAATGAAGTTGAGGTTACTTTGGTTCCGCAGGGAACGTTCAGTGAGCGAATTCGGGCTGCCGGAATGGGCATTCGCGGGTTTT
>Ga0315320_10000988_pt1 | contig 23433 bp, 15 predicted proteins | sample M140m21515metaG_FD_203458 | JGI IMG/M metagenome (GOLD analysis project Ga0315320, IMG submission 203458) | Ammonia-oxidizing marine archaeal communities from Monterey Bay, California, United States - M1 40m 21515 | ecosystem: Environmental > Aquatic > Marine > Coastal | place: USA: California... | reverse complement strand
CCGTTCCCACACGAACCCGATTACATGAATGGAACGAAGGCGAGGATGCCTCGTACTGCTGAGGAATGAACGCGAGTGGTGCTGAAAACCTATCTTCGGAGAAGACGGTTTTCCTGCGGGAACCTGCTTCCCCATCGCAAACCGCGCTCCTTCCGAACTCATGCTGCCGCCATCATATCCGGCAGCCTCGTGATGGCTGAAAGGAATCCAGTGCCATGCGAAGTCGGCCTTGGCCACACGCTCTGATCATCGCAGCCGGGATCACACTCGCTGTCATCCTAATTCGCTTGGATTCCAGGGTCGCTAATTCGATCGAACCGGTCGTGATTGAGAACATCACATTTGATCCAGGCAGCGATTCAGAGTCATCGCCATCCGACCTCGTGATGCCCTACTTCACGCCAATAGAGCGGATTGCAACGAAGCTTGCTGAGCCGAAATCGGTTGCTTCGGAAATGCCATCAATTATCGAAGTTCCGCCCAGTCTGATTCCAGCCTGCCGATGCAAGAACCAATGCACCTGCCTTCAGATTCGTCGCGCAGATTCGTCGATGCGTTCATCATACCGTTGTCTTTTCTTCGAAAACGACTTTCGTTATCTGAATGATCCCTGCTACAGCGGTTCGCGCTATCCGGGTGATTGCCTGAAAGGGTTACTGCAACAACGCGTGGACATCGGAGGTGAAGCCCGCATTCGATTCCAAGACGAATCGAACATCGCCGGAACTGGCTTGACGGGTGACAGTGATGATTATTTGCTAACGCGAGTGCGACTTTTTGCGAACTACCAAATCAATGATTGGTTCCGTCTCTACGGTGAGTACCTGCACGGTGGTTCGACTGCAGAAATACTGCCGTCCGGCCCCGGCAATCCTTCGCTTGATCGCATACAAAATGCTTTTTTTGACGCACAACTCACAGACACCTCGAGCCTGCGGATTGGGCGTCAAGAACAATGCTATGGATCCCAAAGGTTGGTGTCGCCACTAGACTGGGTGAATGACCGGCGAACATTTGATGGGTTGAAATTCATCTATCAAGGACACCGGTGGAAAACTGATGCTTTTTTTCTCCATCCGGTTGGTGACATGCATGCTGAACAAAACAGCAACCAAGCCGACGAGAAAGTTGACTTCTACGGAATTTACGCTGCCCAGCGTCCGACTGAAAACTTGAAACTTGACGCCTATTATTTCGGGCTCAATAACCGACGCGAACAATACGACTACCAAACCATTGGCACCCGACTGCAAGGTGAAACTGAAACCGGCAAGTTGTTTGCCTTTGAAGGTGCTTACCAATTTGGCAGCAATAGTCCGGGATATGGAAATCACGACGCGGGATTTATCACTGCCGGCATGGGTCACCGTCTACACAGCCTGCATCGGCACAGCAAACGAGATGCCCGACTATGGCTGTGGTACGACTGGGCGTCCGGAGACAGCGAGATTCCCGCCGCCAGAGGCGACGGCGGATTTGACGCGTTATTTCCACAATCGCATTGGTATCTCGGCTTCATGGACCTATTTGGACGTCGCAACATCAATGATGTCAGCCTTCAGTTCACGACCCCCGTACTCAGTCCGAAAGTTGAACTGACACTTTGGTACCACTACTTCTTTCTGGATCAGAAAACAACTCCTTACAACGCGGACATGACAGCGTTCAACCCAACCAATGCAGCAGCAGACCGTGACCTGGGTCAGGAGTTGGATGTATTGATCAACTTCGCCTTGAATCCCCGCAACGACCTTCTTCTGGGATATTCGATCTTTCAGCCCGGTAAGTATTACAAATTGACTCCAGGCGTCCCTAGCGATGCTGATGGACAATTCCTGTACTTGCAATACCAGACTCGTTTCTAGCCAGAAGCAGCTCCACCACAGGCCCTCTCAGACCAGCAATACAAACTGCACGGCAGATTGTCGGATCACAATCCCATCACTTGCCGATGCAAATCAGACCATCAATTGTATGTGCAAACAGGGAATCATTTGCGAAACTCAAGCTCGCACGATTCCACGAACCACCAACGGGTCCGAGATCATTGATCGCGACAATCGCGTCTTCGTTGAGCGTCTCACTGTCCCAACGAATCACGTACACCGTACCAGCCATCGTCGGCAAGTAGAGGCATTCTCCAATTACCGTTGGCAACTGTGACGCATGGTGCCCCCAACCATTCCCCATGGATCGTTGATCGCCCATCACCACGTTTCCACCGGCATCTTTCATGGCGTTCTCTTTGAACGCCCACTTGGTAATTGGGATGGCTGCCTGCTTCTTCCTGGCCCCTTTCAAAGCGTCTAACACTTTTGCATCCATACCCTCGGGCCCCCACAACAACTCATCTTTTTGTCGTTGGGAACCTGGGCGCATCTGTACGGGCAGTTGCAAATACTCAACGCGTCCAGTTCTGGAATCGACCCTTCCCAACCACGGTTCTGTGTAACTCCGGAAGTAGTGATAAGCTCCCGCAAGCACGTTTGATTGCTGGATAATCGATCTTGGTTTTTTCACATTCGTAATGTTTGTGGTTTCCGTCTTCCACCCCTCAGCATCGTGGCGTCGAACAGAAACATCTTTGACAATCGAAACTTGCCGTGTGACTTTGCCGGTCAATGCATCAACCCACAAATGATTTCCGGCGTCAAATACAAGAACATCATCACCCACGAGATTGTAGGTCATCGTACTCATGAACTTCGGCAGCGGTAGTGTCCAGAGCGTCTTCCCATCAGCAACATCAATCATTGAAATGCCTGTGGGTTTTTCGGGGGGTGAATGCCCACCGCCACGACCGACAACCATCACATCACGACCATCCGTTCGAGACATAAGCAGTGGCACACAGCCCATATTGACGCCACAAGTCGTTGCCCACCTGTCTTCGCCTGTCTGAAGATCGATGGCTTGTAGTTGGGTCCACTCTTCGATCGGCGCAGCACCGTGATCGTGTGTAAATTTCCCGCCCTCATCAGGCATGTAACTCTGTTTGATAAAAACCACTGACCCTTGAATGAGTGTTGGCTGACTGCGACCAACAGCCATAAGCTCGCGACTCCACTGCAGCTCTCCATCGAGGTCAAAACATGCGATCGTTCCTGACGCATTGAAGAAGCAAACAGATCGCCCATCAGTCACCGGTGGGGGTGCGGTGCTATCGCTAAAACATCCAGACAAACGAAGTGGATGCTTAGCTGCTATATCGCGTTTCCATAGAGTCTTGCCAGTTGTCGCATCACAGCACCAGGCGACGATATTGGAACCAATGGTTGAATCCTGTTGGACGGGTTCCATCGTCGTAAAAAAGATCCGGTTACCCCAATTAACCACAGTACTCTGACCAGTACCTGGAAGCGTAACTTTCCATTTGATGCCTTCATCACGAACCACGCTCCAACGTGTTGGCGCGGATGCATGCAAAATGCGAAACCTGGCATTTGGACCGGTTCCTTGATTCCAGTTTTTCATCAGGCTTCGTTGAAAGAAATGGAGCACACGTTGCCTGACATCGTTTGTACGAAACAGTGTTCCACCGTGTTTTCCACCCTTCACAACATGCAGCTCTGACAGAGCTCCGCTCGCGACCAGTTTCTTGTGCAGGCGAGTGCTTTGTGAAACGGGGACTCCTGTATCCTGATCACCGTGCATGATCAGGAAAGCCGCTGCATCACCACTCACATGATCCATCGCACTTGCATCTGCCGCCTTATCCGGGACCTCACGTACCGTCACTCCCAGCAATTTTGCACCGTTTGACCCAGCAACATCCTCGGCGGTTCGTCCATTCCCAATATTATTTGGTGGCATGGTCATCAAGTCCGTTGGACCGAACCAATCGCACACAGCCTGCACACGGCTGGAAACACTCTCTTTGCCAGGAAAGACACGTGTCCCCATCAAAGCAGCAAGATGCGCTCCAGCTGAAGTGCCAAAAGCCCCGATCCGATCGGGATCAATTCCATAGATTTCTGACTGGCGCCGAACCCAACGCACTGCCTCGTAACAGTCGTCGATTTGAGCAGGCCACTGGGCGGTATCAGTCAAGCGGTAGTTGATACTGGCGACTGCGAAACCATGGTCGACAAGCCATGCAGCGTTCTGCTTCGCAGACTTTTTATCGCCACCTTTCCATCCACCGCCGTGAACAAACACAACGCAGGGAACCCTCGATCGACTCTCCACTACGGAGCGGTCATCTACATCGCTCAACGCTGGAAGATACAAATCAAGCAGAAGCGTCTGCCCATCTGCCTTCGCGTATTCAACATCGCGTAACACTACGGACTCAACAGCGCAGGCGTGCAGCGAAACCATGCAACAGCAAAGAGCAATCATGTACCGGAATTGCACAAGAACACCTCGAGAAACAGGGGGGGGCGAGATTCCGATGAGCCTAAGCAATGAGTAGCAGCACTCGCAAAGGCTCAAGCTAACGAATAGCAATGGTGAGCCAACCACCATCCGCTTGAACCAGTCGGGGTCGAAATTCCAATCCCCGCAAAGATTCCATTTTGGCATCTTCTGCGACCTTGATAGCTCGCTCTAAGATGACATCTGGAAAAATTTTTCCAAACGATTTTTCGATGACAGGTTTCATACCAGCTTCGCTGATGGAAAGTTTCTTTCCACCAAAATCGACTTTGACCTTACCATCCCGCTTGAGCACAACGGTTCCATTTTCAAGCTTAGTGGGCTTGTAATCAGCAGTGACTTCAAGAGCTTTCTGCAGCACCCTTTTTCCTTTGGTGAAGCGTCGACCACGCACACCAACACGGACGACCTGATCTCGGGCTTCAAAGACGATGGGCCGCAGTTGGGAAAACACGATCTCGAACGGCTCCTCATCAGCTTTGTCACCGTCCTCTTTGGTGGTTGAATCCTCAACTCCTCTGCCAATTTTACCCAGCAGTTCATCGAGCTTTTTCTCATTCAGCGTCCTTCCCGCCAAGACGGTTGCACAAGCATTTTCAACCGCTGACTCATGGATCTGAATGGCTACATCAAACTGTTCGTCAACTGTTGGGCGAGGGTCCACCGAACCCAACTGGTGGTCCGCGCGAAAAAGCGAATCGATCGCAAGCATCTGCCCAGTAGACGACCACTCGTGGATGGGCGTTGTCAAAGACAATCGCTGTAAAGCCGTCCCTCCGTCTGCAAGAAATCCTGATTGAGATCCAAGATCGAGTTTACTAGCTTCTTCCTCAAATTGCTGGCTGACCTGCTGCTTGAGTCGCTGCGTTGCGATGCAGTCAGCCTTTGGTTTTTGCCGCCGGGCTGCCTTCCACGCCAATTTGCGAACGAGCTCCATTTTGTGGCAAATGGCATCGATGGTTGTATTCAATTCAACATCTGTCTTATTACCCGATAAATGGAATCCGGACGCATCGATGTTCAGTGTTCTCGCTAGGTCGATGTCCCCTGTACCTGTGGTCAACAAACGCACTGGGCCGTTATAGCCCGTATTATTGCTGTTGAACTTGGCTTTGAATCCCAATTCGATTTTCGCGCTATCAGCCGACGGCAGCAATTTCGCACTGACTGTGCCCGTCATGGTTGCCGTTCCCACGATACGCGTTCCGAGGATCGTCTGACGAACAGGCTCCTCGCGTGTCAACTCACGGTCGACGGCCTTTTGTAGTAACGATGTTCCAACGAGTACCGCTACGTTTGGTTTACCAAAAACTTCACGAAAAGCTTGAACCAACTGCTCACCCTGCCCGGACGAATCAATCGTTCCGACAAAGAAACCCATTTGTGCAAATTGATCCGTTGTCGGAGTCTCTTTTACCTCACTGACCATTTTCTTCAACGCGGCCAACGTGCCGACAACTCTCTTGCCCTTGGTGCTATTCAGGCTGATGGCCTGAGAGAGATGCAACGCTGATTCCCGTAGGTTGCGAATTGCAGTGAGCTCCAAACCCGGCGTCATCCCAATCAGCCGATCACGAAGTTTCTTCGCCTCAGCCAGCACGACAGCGTCTGCAGCCGGTGACTGAACAGCTTGTCTGAGTGGTTCTAAATTGAGAAACTGAAGCCATGCTTCGCGATTCTCTGCATCGGTTGCACGTCGAAAATACGCCTCAACAGCGGCAACCTTGTCTAGGACGTCTGCCTTCGCGGTATCGACATCAAGAAGCTTTTCTGCATCGAAGGATGCCTCAGTCGACTCAATCACGTCGATCAGGCGGTCCCGATCCTGCTCACTGAATTGCCCGTAGGTGGCTGCAGGTGTACCAATGAAGAGACAAACAAACGCGATCAAAGATCCAAATCGTGACATGCTACAAACGCGAAAAGGAGGAGCGTGCATAAAAACCGACGTTCAGGCAATCTAGGTAGCCTAAGATAAGTCTAACGTTCAGATCCACCTCAGTTCAGTGGGTGTAACAACAGGTTGCTACAAACTGATGCACTCTCGACAGCGATTGACTTGGCGAAAGCCCTGTAAATGCCTTCTAGACAGTCTTTTGCGGCATGACATAGCAGACACCCCGTCAGCATAAATTACGGGGTTTCTCAATTATCCGAGTCTGAATGCCTGATTCCAGCACAGAATTCTTCGATCGAATCGTTGACTTTCGCCTGAGAACCATGCTGAATCGCAACAATGGTCAGGCCGTGCTTTGCCAGCATAAGTTTTCCAATTCTCAAATGATCGACCCGGACCCACTCAAGTGTTCCGGCGGGGTGTTTTCCAACCTCTGGTTTGGCTGTGACCCCCTTAGGCGGCCATGAATCCAGCACATTGGCTTGCAAGCGAACAACGGCATTGGAGGCTTGATGGACAAAGGCTGGGCGATCGGCGAGATGGTCCTCATTAACGGCCAAATAAGTCCAACCTGGCAACAAGGGGACTTTTGCTCCCAAGAGTGGAAACTGATGTGTCCGGTTTGTAGAACGAATGATGATTTGCTGCTCACCGTTCCTCGGGACAAGCATCTCAATCGGTGTTTGCTCTGTCAGCCTGCTTATGGCGAACGCAAGACCAGCGATGCCCAACCCCACCCAAACCAGCGGCGTTAATTCGTGCGACTGGGAGGTTGGGGACATGAAACTCACTTGATGCTCGATGGGACGACTCTACTCACAGTTTAGGCATTTTAATCACGCCATCCCAGTCATCGGGCGGCACACGGTTATTACGCAAGATGATGGAAAGCAATACATCCTTCGGTCGATCCCAGGCTGGGATCGCATGCAAGAGGTCATAAGCTTTGCTCCAGTCACCACTTATCATGGCATCGAGGCTCGCTTCGTACGAGGCGATTTGTTGTGGGCTCAAGACTGGCACATCGGGACTGGATGGCTCGAGTAGTTGCCATGCTTCAATTTCTTTTTCAAGTCCTGCCGGTCGAACGAGAGCTAATCGCCTAAGTTGAAACTGGTGATCGTTGGATTCTTTCAGTGCCATCGCCGTATCATGATCGACGATGACTTTTGCCCCGAACAGTTTGGTCAAGCCCTCCAAGCGACTCGCAAGATTGACAACTGGCCCGAATGCGGTGACCTTGACCTGATCGACAGTTCCGATTTGACCAGCCACCGCTCTGCCTGTCGCGATTCCAATTCCGAATCCAAAAGTATTTTCGGCAAGGACCTGGATACTTTCCATCACAATCCGTGATGCGGCCTCTGCCGCACGAAGAGCGGCGTCCTGCTGCTGAAATGGCCAACCCCAAAAACCCATTGCGGCATCACCATGAAAATCCCCAATCACGCCGTCAGTGTCGAGTATGTGTCGAGTCATGATCCCCAGAGCATCACTTACTCTGGCGAGCAGTTCCAATAATTGGTCAGCATCGCGCTCGCTTCGCTTGCTGAAACCCCGCAAGTCACAAAACATGACGGACAAATTTGCTTCCCGCGGCGCTAGCACTTCATTGGTATCTTTTCCAGCAAGTGCCTCCATCACGACAGGCGCAAAGAATCGCCTCATGGCAGCTTGCCGGCGTTCCAATCTTCGACTTTGCCGCAAATTGGCAATCATGGTACCAACCAACTCCGCGAACTTAACATCATCTTCCAAGGTGTCGGGCGCCGCTTGAAGTGAAGACTCAAGTCGACCACTTTCATCGGGTAGCAATTCCCCCGTCACATAGATGGCCCAACCAAGACAAGCTTCACTTCGAAGTGGAACACAAAAAGCCCAATCTGCTTCCTCACTGGATGTGAATGCCTGGTTTTCGTTTACTGCTGCTGACCACAGGTGCAAAATACTCTCGCGACGTTCAACCGCCTTTCGTACTAACCTCGCGCTAACCGTTGGCCCATCTTTATCAGGGACTCGGCTGTCATAATGCAGGATCGTAAATCCATCATTGGTATCGCCAGCGACATTAGCTGATGCGATCGCAACTGCCGATGCTGCAGGCGTTGCCTGCAGCAAGACACTGATAACGCGCACCAACAGTTCCTCATCACTGCTGCTACTGGTAATCAAATCTGGCAGGGCGCTCAACATTTCAATTCTGCCTGCTGCATCACGAAAATTACGTCGCCGCAACATCGCATGATTAAATTCATGCTCCGTCAGGTCGATGTCACTGGTAGCGTCCGAGGCTCCCGGTCGATTCGCGAGCGTGAACGTTGTACTTCCAATGACAAAATGCTCACCGGGCACGAGTGTGAATCTCGTCGTTTTTTTCCCTCTGAAAAACACCGGATTGCGGGCGTTCGCCTCACAGCAAACCTCGACACGATTGTCGGTCATGGGCGTCAAGCGAACGTGAGCCCGGGAAATCTTACTGTCCCATGGCACGTTCCAGTCGGCTTCATCACGCCCAATTAACACGCCGGTGCTTCGGGTTATCGCAGGCAATTCGCGTCGCCAGCGATGTTCGCTCATCGGGCCTTGGGCAATCAAATCTGGCATAAATCTTCGATTGTTGGATGACTCGGAGGCAGCACTTTCGATTAGATAGCGGCCCTTCAATCTAAGGCCTGTACGCAGTCAGTGACTAGACCGCTGATGGTTACAGGCAGCTCATTCAGGCCGATGCCGCAAGACCAGCCGCTCGCCCAGTGCTGAAAGCTGCTTGAAAGTTGTACCCACCGATGGGACCATCCACATCCAAGAGTTCCCCTGCAATGAACAACCCCTTGTGAATGCGACTCTCGAAGGTGCGAGGATTAATTTGATCAAGCCGAACTCCACCAGCGGTCACCTCCGCCTTTTCGAATCCCCGTGTCCCTCTGACTGGCAGTGGCATCCGTTTCAAGTCCTGTGTCAGCCGATTCCTCGACTTTTTGGACAGTTCTGCTAGTCGAGCATCCTGCCCCAGCTGGGCGACGATTCCATTGGCAAGCCGATTGGGTAGCCACATTGCCAACAACGAAGATACTTTTGTTCTTCCGCTATCTTGCCGATTGCTGAATGCCGATTTCAACTCTTCTTCTGAGCATTGCGGAACCAAATCTGCGATCATACGAACGTGATCAAAAGAGGCGGCGGCTGTGATTGCACCGCTAACATCCATGGCGGCAGGCCCAGAAAATCCGAAATGCGTGAAGAGCAAGGCCCCGCGCCTGCAGGCCAACGATTTTTGCTTACCTGCTACGGGCAACACCGTAACGATGGAATCATCGACGACTAAACCGGACAAATCCTTCATCCACTGCTCGCCACCTAACAACGGCACCAATGCTGGCCGCGTTCGTTCGATCTCATGCCCAAGGCTCGTCATCCAGGCGTAGGCATCACCTGTCGTTCCACACCCCGGCCAACTCTTTCCCCCGGTGGTGACTATCACACGATCTGTTGCGATGACGGATTGGCCTGTATCAACCAGCCATTTTTGTCCATCCGGACGAATACCAGTCACCCCACAGCCAGTCCTAATCTCTACTCCGGCATCAACCGCGTAGCCATGCAGGGCATCGCGTACTTGAACCGCACGATTGCTGACAGGAAATACTTTTCCCGTCGACTCAATCTTCGTAGCTACCCCGGCTGATTCAAAAAAATCAACCACTGCTTGGGGAGGAAATCCGCCAAGGCTCGGTTGCAGGAACCTCTTTGCATGCCCAAACGCATCAGCGATTCCACGGGCGTCAGTGTGATGCGTCAAATTACAGCGAGTACCGCCTGACATCAGAATTTTGACACCAGTCTTATTGTTCTTTTCCAACAGAACGACCGTGGCATGCTGCGTGGCTGCAGCATACGCTGCCATCATGCCAGCAGCACCAGCGCCGATCACGACAATATGCATTTGCCTCTCACACTCATTACTGACCAACAAAGTTGTGACAATTCAAACCAGACACTTTCTCGACATCGAACCTAAACAAAATGAGTGACCATCAGGCGTCGATAACCTAACGGTTCCGCACCCTTTCTCAAGGCATGTGCTGCTGGCTGTCAACGCCACGAAAGATAGCAGACCACAAATCTACGAGCGTGCTTGCCGCACGGGCAGCAACATCTAATCCCTGATCGATCACCACTTTGATTGCAAGTTACCCAACAGTCAGCTCGAAGACTCGCTCTCATCTTGTTCAGCCCCTTGGCCGCGCCGCCGATATCGCACCACGCGGAAGACGCAATAACCAACCGGAAGTAATACAAAAAACAACAGCCCCCAGAACTCAAGCGGCAGCAGATACGTGTACATCAGACCTGATAATCCGGCAAGCTCGTTAGCCTCACCGAGACCACCATCCGGCCAAACTGTTTTGTTTGTATCGGCATCGTGTGGCGTAATGCCGTTGGGTAGAACCACGCTCCAACTGGTCCCCATGCGATAAAGATAAACCCTTACCTTGGTCCCAGCACCCGGAATGGGATCATGCCCGGAGACCGATAAATATTCGGTTGCACTGCGTCGAGACTTAATACGAAAACACCGAACCTCAATTTCAGGCTGGGAAAAGTCACCTTTCTCAACCGTTTCAACACTGAGTGTCAGATAAATCCCCCAATCATAATTACCAAAACCCCGTTCGACCCTAGATCGCTCGGGCTCAACCACCACGCTGTCGATGACACCCACCACAATCAGATCTGCCTGACGCAACTGGTCGATATCTCTAGGTGAAACCGCGGCAGTTACCGCGTCTACCCTTATCAATGATAGCCCGAGGACGAAGAGCGTTGCGACTGCCCCGCCGATTGTTTTACACATGAAAAACCCTACTTGCACCGAACCGTGACTTCCTGCAACCGCCAAGAAGTTCCATGCCTCAATACCCTGCATTCACGCACTGGGAATGTGTTTGAATTATTTCGAAAGCTTTCCTTTATCATCTATTCAAGAGAATTCTTGCAAAAATATCTTCGCATGGTTTGGCAATAACTGTAGCAACAAGGTTTGATCCGGACACGAATCCAGGACAAGTTCCCCATTCGCTGTGAAGTCACAAACATCATCGTGATGGGGCAAAACCGACAATCGCACAGCAACCGTTAGGCAACTTGCCGCATTTCGATAACGCAAGACAAAAACCCCTTTGTCAATACAACTATCCACCATCAGATGTCGCTGCTGCAAAATCCCACTGGATATCCAACGTTTGCGATGCATCAGCAAGTCCCGATACCACGCTCTCATCTCTCCGTCGCCATTCAACACAGATCCAATTTTTGAATCGTGGAATGCGGCGGCATCGGTGGGCAACATGCCTGTCGACCAATCATGCTGGGGATACTCCCTTTTCCGCCCTTCAACAACGGCAGTTCGCAAGTCTGCGTCACCGAAATCCACAAAGAATTGAAACGGATTTTCGCAGCAAAACTCTTCCCCCATGAACAACATGGGTATCGATGGCGACAGCAGTAACAAGGCAGATGCTGCCTGTTGTGTGTCGGCACTGGTGAGTTGATGAAACCGCTTTCCCAGCGGATGATTACCAATGAAATCATGATGCTGAATGGAGTAAATCAAGCCACCAGCATCAGCTGGTGCATTGGGCTGGACTCTGCCTCTCTCTTCACGAAGGGTTCCTTCGTGGACGTATCCCCATCGCAAAGTTTGATCCAGATCCGCCCCTGATTCATAGCTGCGATGACAAAGATGCTCACCAGGCCTGACAACAGCAAAAACACTGTGCAAGAAGTCATCGCACCATTGCGCATCGAACTCAGAACCCCCACTGGAAATAGGACTTAACATTTCCGGATCAAACACATTCGTTTCCGCGATCAACATCGCCGGTCGCTTTGCAAATGTTGACCAAGAACGAACCACCTGGCTCAGTTCTGTGATCACATGACACTCGCTGTCATCTTTCATGCAGTGGATTGCATCGACTCGTAGACCATCAAAGTGATACTCGTCCAACCAAGTCATGGCATTGGCAATGAAGAATTGCCGCAATCCAGATCCATACTCTGGGTCATCAAAATTCGGCGCCGATCCCCACACGGTACTATGACGAGTGGAGAGATAAGGTCCAGCTTCACTCAGATAATTGCCTTCTGGTCCCAAATGGTTGTAAACCACATCAAGGATCACAGCCAGACCTTTGGCATGAGCAGCATTGATTAAGCACTTCAAGTCATCAGTGGTTCCATAATTTCGGTTGGGAGCAAACAGACAGACCCCGTCATAGCCCCAGTTCCACCGACCCGCACAATCAGCGACCGGCATCAACTCGATCGCGGTGATACCCAGATCAAGCAACTCGTCCAATCTTGCCGCGGCAGCACGAAAGGTACCTGCCTCGGTGAAGGCCCCGACATGAAGTTCATAGATCACCAGTAAATGACGAGGCACTCCCTGCCAGTCAGAATCAGTCCACGCAAAATCACGAGCAACAACCTGACTTGGGCCATGCACTCCCTCAGGCTGAAAGCGTGATGCCGGGTCCGGCCTTGGGGGACCGCCATCAAAAGAACAGTAATAGCGAGTTCCAACACCTACACAATCCATCGTGCCAACGTGATAACCACCATCCTGCTTTTGAAGTGCAAATGGTTCTTTACCCTCTCCACCTTCCAGATAAATATGGACGCAATCCACCGCAGGAGACCAGACGCAGAATTCGACCTTCGACTCAGATACCAAACGGGCACCCAGATATCGATGCAATTCATGCGATGGGAGTGAGACCAGATTATTCATCAGTGATACACTAAGAGGGATAGGATTCATTGACCATGGTGTTACTCAACTTTCAACGGTTTCCCTTATTCAGGCAATCCCCTATGAAATGTGCATTGTCCATGAACACTTGCCTCACGCGATTTCAAGTGATCGCGGTCACCCTTCTGATCTCAGGCTGCTCGACCTTGCTACATCAAGAACTGTTCGCCCAGAATCGAACGCAGCTACAAGATGAGGCTGACGACACCGCAATCCGAATCGCTACCTTCAATGCGTCTCTCTACGGTAAGCAATCTGGGCAGGTACTCACTCGACTGCGTGGCGGCAAGAATCGGCAAGCCATTGATCTCGCATCCATTGTCCAGTCAGTCCGCCCAGACATACTGCTGGTTAACGAAATTGACTACGACAACGAAGGAAAGACCGTTGATGCTTTTGCTGATGAGTATTTAGAGATCGGTCAAAATGGATTGACGGGGCTCAAATATCCGTACCGTTATGCCATACCCAGCAACACAGGCCAACCAAGCATGCTGGATTTGGATGGCAATGGAAAATCCACGGACGCAAACGATGCATGGGGATATGGTATTTATCCGGGACAGTACGCGATGGCTGTCTATAGCCGGTTTCCCATTGTCAAATCAGAAATACGAACCTTTCAGAATTACCGTTGGTCCCAATTACCCAGCGCCCTTCGACCAACTTTTCCGGAGACCGGCAAATCCTACTACACCGACAAAGTGTGGGAGCAATTGAGGCTATCGAGCAAGAATCATACTGATGTTCCAATTCAGGTTGGAACGCGAATCGTTCACCTGCTTGCCAGTCACCCAACACCGCCAGTGTTTGACGGTGCTGATGATCACAATGGATGCCGCAACCACGACGAGATCAGGTTCTGGACAGACTACCTTGCAGGCCCATCATCAACCTACCTGATTGATGATAACGGCAAAGCAGGTGGTCTTCCGGACAAAGCGTTATTTGTCATTGCGGGTGACCTCAATTCTGATCCTGAATCAGGTGACAGTCGTCGGTCAGCGATTCAAGCATTACTAAAAGACCGCAAACTACGTGATTCAAAACCTGTCAGCATCGGTGCGTCTGAATTAGCTGGCAACGACACTTCGCATGCCACTGCGAGTTTCGGCAAGGGTCGTCAGATGCGAATCGATTATGTTCTGCCGAGTCGAGGGCTCACCCTGAAAGACACTGGCGTCTTTTGGCCCAGCCGCAAAGACCGAGAATCACAATGGGTCGGTGCAACGGATCACCGCATGGTTTGGATTAAAGTCGAGCTACGCCCATGATCCGTCGTGCTCTATTCATGATCAGCTCAATGCGTGGCGGCGGTAGCGAACGGCAAACGTTAATGCTGCTGAAACATTTGGATCGATCTCAATTTTCGCCACATCTGTATGTGATGGAAAGGGCGGGAGACCTGCTTTGCCAGGTTCCCGCCGATATCCCGATTCATTCGTTCGAGGATGTCCGCAAGGAACCTATGGTCTACCTCCCCGGTGGCATGATGCGGCAGCAAATCCGCCATCTGCAAGAGCTGCTGTCGAATGAATCCATCGATGTAATCTACGACCGAACCTTTCATATGACGATGATCGCTGGTCCTGCCAGTCGGCAACGCAAGATACCTCGCATTTCCACGATCGTAAGCCCACCTGAATTGGCGTTACCACTGGTCGAAAAACGATTTGTGCGAATGAAACGACATCGTCTTGCGAAGGCTTACAAAGCGTCTCGACAGATCATTGCTGTCAGTAAAATAGCGGCAGACTCAGCAACAAATTTCTATCAACTGCCTTCCAACTCGATCACGGTGCTTCCCAACCCTGTTGATACCGATGCCTTGCGACAGACCATCGAACAAGAACAGAGACCAGAAACTGCACCGACATTAAAACTGGTTTGCGTGGGACGCATGACGGAAGAAAAAGGACATCGCGATTTACTCAACGCGATTGTCATTGCACAAGCAAACTGGCCAAACGCAAATCCAGCGATTCAGCTGCGTCTGATTGGAGATGGTCCCTTACGCACAGATCTTGAATTGCAAGCCAGGGAAATCCGCAAGCCGCACTCAGTGGAATTTTCTGGAACGCTGTCCAATGTAGGCCCAAGCATCATTAATTCAGATGCCCTGATACTACCTTCGCTGTTCGAAGGTATGCCGAACGTTGTACTTGAGGCGATGGCATTAGGAACGCCAGTCATCGCAACCCGTGCGGGCGGCACGATCGAGCTGGAACGGGAAGAACCCACCATTTTGTGGGCAGACCCACGGAACCCCACTTCACTCGCTAAGGCAATTCTAGCGTTAGCATCAGATCCGAAATCAGCCGCGCGACGCACCCAAGCTGCGACTCGCTTGATTACTGAGCATCACAACATCGAGACGACCTGCCATCACCTTGAACATTATCTGACGGCAGCATGCGTTAACGACCGCAAATAGGCGTGTCCGCTGACGAGGATACCCAACGAACAGAACGACGATGGCCCTCAGCCCGCAAGACTTTTCACAAATGGAACCACGTCTTTTTCGTAGGTGAAGGCGTTCTCTTCTCCCGTATCGACAAAGACTTTGACAACTTCTCCCTTGGCGTCATAGATCATGACAGCGGGGATAGAAATCAGCTTGGTCGTTTTGAAAACATCATCGCTGGGAGTCTTGCTGATGTAAGTTGGGAAGCCTGAGGCTTTGACGCTCTTGAGAAAGTCAACGATCCGCTTCTGATAGTATTCTGGCGGTCGACTTTTCCGTCCGTCGTAATCAACATCGACAGCAACGCACTGGACCGAATCACCCATGGTCTGATGCAACTTGACTAGCCCAGGAAACTCTTCCAAGCACGGTTCGCAAGCAAGAGACCAAAGATCGATCACAGTGATGCGTCCAGCCGACTTTGCGAATTGATCAATTTCTTGCCACGTTGCAAATTTGACTGAAGAACTGGCATCAGCACTGGATGCATCAACCGAGATATCAACATCGGGTGGTAGTTCAATTCCACCCGATTTTTCTCCGGTTGAATCTCCTTCGGTTGCCGATGGATTCGACTCAAAGTCAGAAGGTAACTCAAGAGTGCCTGGAGGCGATTTGGGCTCTTGGTCCGCCCCAACGGCCCCTTCGGAACTCGAGCCGCTGGCCTCCGTATTAGTGTTTTGGATATTCGGACTGGCGGCTTCGGACGCTATCGACTCACCTGGGGTGTTAATGTCCTCAGGCACCTCCGCCTGCTGACCACCACAGCCAACCAAAAGTGCAATCAGAAGAATGGCCATCACTGATTGACTGTAAGCAAAAATCTCGGCTTGTGATTTTTTCGGGCTGTTTGCTGTCATCATTACCTCCTGTCAAAAATTAGATTCCGTTTCGTTTAGATTCCGTTCCCGAGGCGGATTTTGAACCCTAACGTCACTATCCACACCATCAATCCATGCGACCAGCAATCTCGGCCTAGAATTAGCGCCAAGCGATTCTCAACAACAGATTACCTACTGCTGGGCTGCTGATCGAGTAGAGTGTAACGGTAGAGGAACGCTATAGGCACTCACTGATTTCGCATAGAAGAGGAAAAAGCCAGCGTGGACGGGCAGATGTCAACAACCGAACTCGTGATTGCTTCCAAAGGTGGTAATAACGAGGCTTTGGGTCAATTGCTGGAGCAATACCGTGGGTATCTTCTCATGCTGGCTCATCGCTACCTGTCGGATCGCTTGCGGCGACGAATTGATCCAGCGGATGTGGTCCAGCTCACGTACCTTGAGGCAAAACGAGACCTCCCAGCATTCCGAGGCTCGACCCCAGCTGAATTTGCTGGATGGCTGCGTGGAATGTTGAAAAACAACGTGGCAACCGCGGTCACGCGGCACGTTACGACCCAAAAACGCTCGATTCGTCGTGAAGTCGACGCCTCACCAGCACCCGGACAAGGCTCTCATGCGGGTGGCTGGATTCAGCAATTACCGGGTAGCAAAACGAGCCCGAGCGGCGTTGTCATACGCTCGGAGGCGGTCGTGGCATTGCTAGCTGCATTGCACCAAATCCCGGAGACTCAGGCAGAAGCCATACGGCTCCGCTACATGGAGGGGTTGTCCCTTGCAGAAATCGTAGAAAGGATGGGGAAGTCGGATACGGCGGTTGCGGGGTTATTAAAGCGTGGGCTCCAGAAGCTTCGAGCCATCATGAAGAGCGATGATAGCCCCTGGTTTTAAGGTTTTGGCCCAACTTGACTGCTCCGTAGGTCAGACCCTCGTCTTTTCCATCTAGAATGGTGGAGTGTTCGTCAAAGAATGGCGATTTGGGCTCGCGCGCCCAAATTTGACTCTCTTACTGCCTATGACGCTGTAACAAGTCAGGGCTGATAAACGATCCAGAAAAGTCGGCTATGAAGAAGTCAAACTACTAAATGTCCGAATCACCACCCACAAATGATCCACTCGATGAAGCGTTCGCGGACTACTTGCGGATGTCTGACGCTGGGGAGATAGCTAGCCGGGAAGATTTCCTGAAGCTGTTCCCTGATCTGGCGGACGATTTGAAGGAATTGATCGAAGCGGCGGACCTGCTGGGTAACGTGACACTTGGTGGGCAACCTGCCGGGTCGTCCTCGGGATTCAACTTTGCTGACCTGTCTCCTAACGCCGAGACCATCGCAACATCTGCTCCTGCCGACGGTTCATCCGGCGATCCAGATATCACACTTCCGATGGCAAATCGCGCCGCAAGTGATCATGGTCCACGCCTGCCCTATGACCTTGGCGACTACGTGCTGCTGGAGGAGATCGGTCGCGGCGGCATGGGCGTGGTCTACCTCGCCAAGCAACATGACCTTGATCGTCAGGTTGCGATCAAAATGATTCGTAGTGGGATTCTTGCAGACGAAGGCGAGGTCCGTCGTTTTTACACTGAAGCACAAGCGGCAGCCAGACTTCGCCACCGGGGGATTGTCGGGGTGCATCAATTTGGACGCCGCGCCGGTCACCATTTTTTTTCCATGGAATTCATTCCTGGAACCGATCTTCAGAAAAAAATTAATTCCGGCACACTGGCTCCAAAAGAAGCTGCAAGATATGTACGGGATGTTGCGCGGGCGATTCATCATGCTCACCACAAAGGTGTTCTGCACCGCGACCTCAAACCAGCAAATGTACTGATCGACGAACATGACCAAGTTCATGTCACGGACTTCGGTCTGGCAAAGCACATGGATGCCGATAGCAGCGTCACCGGAAGTGGAGCTGCAATTGGCACACCCCACTACATGGCTCCTGAGCAGGCCGGTGGCCATAGTGATCGCGTCTGCACTGAGAGTGACGTTTACGCATTGGGTGCGATTCTGTTTGCATGCTTGACTGGCCGGCCTCCCATTGTTGCAGACACAGTAGTACAGACCCTGTTACAAGTGGTGCACCAACCAGCACCAACCGTACGTTCACTTCGCCCCGGCGTGCCACTGGATCTCGAAACCATTGTTGCGAAGTGCCTCGAAAAGAATCCAAACAAACGCTATACATCTGCTGAAAAACTCGCAGACGAGCTGGATGCGTTCTTGGAAGACCGACACATTGAAGCCCGACCAAGATCCCAAGTCCTGAAGGCATGGCATTGGTTTGAGGGGGTCCCTGTTGTCGGCGCACTGACGGGTCGTCGCGTCCTTCACTCTTCTTCGACACATCGCCGCTTCCAGGCTGCCATGTTGCTTGGACTCCTGCTGATGCCACTGCTGGCCGTCTCAATCCACATTGGCATTCAGCACTTGCCTGATGTCATGCCCAAATCAGTCCGAATCGCAGGTGGTGTCGACAACGGACGTTACAGTACGGTCGCACAACTACTTTCAGATCAAATCGAACGAACGCAGCCCGGTGTCAAATCTGAAATGCATCCAACCCAAGGTTCTGAAGAGAACGCACGGTTGCTCGGCAACGATGATGTGGACCTGGCCTTAATTCAAGCTATCTCAATTCCTCCTGAAGAAGAATTGGCACACGTCGCCCCCCTATTTTACGAACCGATCTTCGCCTTGGTGCGCAAAGATTCCGGCATCGAAACAATTGAGCAACTTAGTGGGCTTCCCGTTTTACTGGGCGAACCCGGCACGGGATCCAGAGCGTGCGTTGAATTGATGATCAAGACACTACCGAAATCCTTTGGCAAGATTCAAAAATTGTCAGGAAACTGGGATCTACTGCTCGAAGAAAACACACCTCAAGCGGCCATTCTGTGCTTGGGACAAGAAGGCGATATCCTTGACGACATCCGAAAGGATGGTCGCTGGCGAGTGCTGGAAATTAATCCTGACAAAGTGGTTCATGCATTTGATCGATTTCCACTCAAGGATGACATCACCGACTCATCCAACCCAGTTACTGTTCAGACTCTCGCCACAACCGCCATTCTCATGGCAAAGCAGGAAACATCAGACGCACTGATCACCGCAGTTCTGGATGCTTGGTACGGACTCGACAGTCCAAAGAACCGAATTTCCATGAAGGAAGCGAGTCAATGGACCGAACTCCGCTTGCACGCTGCTGCTGAACAATACTTCGGTGATCATTCAGACTTCGGTGATCATTCAGATCACCTCGACAAACGAAATTAAGAATACATCCAATCAATGCGCTCCATGAGCCGACCTCGGTTTACAGGATGGCAAGTGGATTTCGTTTAGATTCCAGCGTCCCCCGCGTAACTCCCACCCGATTTGCAGCCCGCAGTTCTTTCCACACTTGTTGGCCAGTAATTTTTTGCTTCAGTAACTGATCGTACAAAACCACGATCTGCCGAACTTGATCAGCTTCCTCTTCCAGCAATTCGATGCGATACCATCGGACGCCGCGTTGAAGCAAATCACTGACAAGCTCCGCACCACTCTGAGGAGTTGCGTTGTACAGAGTATTGCGACAGGCGACATCCGCTTGCAACGTATGCTCAGCTCCAACCCGATCGCGCAACGCCACCAAATGGTTATCACACGGCCGCCCACAATTGGTTTTGTTTGTCCCCGGAGACAGGACACTGCAGTACACGCAATGCTCCATGTGGAACATGGGCATGTGTTGATGGATTACGGTTTCAATCCACGCTGAGGGAACAGAGTCGATCAAACCGACAAGTTGATCACGATTGAGATCATACGATGCTGTCACACGTGACGCACCCAAACTGCGAATCCATTCCGCTGATCGATGATTGGAAACATTCAAAGAAAAATCAGCAATCGTCTCGATTCCGTGTTCATAAAAATACTGCAAGGCCGCAAGATTTCTAGCCAGAATCAAGTCGGGTGCATCTCGTTCAAGAACCCGCAACAGACCCATCTCGCCTGGTTTCTGAATCCGCACCGACGCCAATCCGATAGGAACATCATTGCTACGACAAATTGACACCGCTTCTTTGTACTGCCGAATATCATGAAAGTCCGCATAGACCAAGTCGACACCTAAGTCACAAACTGCTCTCACCTGCCCGAGGTCCCGACACAGAACAGCCGATTTAAAATCGTCAATTGCGGCTTCATCGGTGTTGAGTTCAGAATCCACAATCGGCGTCAACAATTCACGCCCTCGTGCCGCAACGACTTCGCGATGGGGTGCAGCTTGGACCAACAAATTCAATTTCTCAACGGCCTCGCGGCGCATTTGATTCAACATGGCCATGGGGACCATTGGCTGCCCCTCAATGGTCGCCTCCAATTCACCCAGCTCAAAACTCGTACCTCCCAGTCGACCAAGCTTTTCCCGCAACACAGTCGTGTCAATAGGATGTTTTCTAGCTTCGTCCAGCGGTACCTCGCCAATCAGCTCGACCTTCAATCCACTTTGCAGGCTGGCGGTCAATGCTAACGGTTGTCCAACAATCGCCCGTACCTCCATCTGCAATGGCTGCCGCCTTACAGGATCATCTGATGTGAATGTTTTTCGCAAACGGCGATTCAACCGCGGATCATCATTCTTGAAAACACGGTCACCCGGCTGGACTGCCTGCCAGTCAATTTCGCCCCAGCCAAATCCTAGCCAAGCGACTTCGGACTCCCTCACCTCTGATGTTTTATCACCGTTGGAATTATGCAATGAGTAGATTCGCCCTCCTTGTTGCAAGTCTTCTCCGTCGGTCGTCTTACATCCAATGGAAAGTCCATCTCCTAGTGCAACAGGAGCTGCCAATCGGACCTGCACGCGTTGCCCCTCGATACTCCGGACTCGCCCCAGTTCGATCCCACGCTTTGAGGAATGAAGTCCCGGCACGAGTTGTTTGTGGTCATTCCCCTCCAACCAACCTGGAGAGAAACCACGGGAAAACGACAACTCCATTTCCCGTTTTGCTTCTGCGGTTACTTCAACCGTTTGATGATCGCACGCCTGATCCACCGCCTTACGATAATGGCTGGTAATATTCGCAACATATTCGGGTGTCTTCAAACGCCCTTCGATTTTCAGCGACTGCACGCCCGCTGCAACAAGATCATTGATAGCGGCATAACCGGCCAAGTCCTGTGGACTGAGTAAGTAACGCACATCTTCAAGATCACGTTCTTCACCATCACAAATCAAATCATAGGGCAAGCGACACGCCTGCGCGCACTGCCCACGATTCGCGCTCCTTCCCCCAAGAGACTCACTAGTCAAACACTGACCCGAATAGGCTACGCACAGTGCTCCGTGAATGAACACTTCAAGTGGCACCTCGGTGGATGCGGCAATCGCCTTTATCTCAGAAACCGACAATTCTCGTGCCAACACCACACGTGCCAACCCCAGCTTTTCAGCGACCTTGATCGTTTCTGCACTGGTCAAACTCATCTGCGTGGATGCATGAACTTCTAGATCAGGGCAAACCGCCCTGACTAATCGAGCAACCCCAAAGTCCTGAACCAACACTGCATCGACCCCAGCCAACGCGATTTCCTGAATGACATCGACAAGCGGTGCCATCTCGTCCGGAAAGACGAGGGTATTCATCGTGACGTAACCCCGTACCCCACGTGACCGCAACAAACCGCCAATGACTGCTAAATCGCTCAGCCCAAAATTCTTGGCCCGATGGCGTGCGTTGAAACCACAATCCAAACCGAAGTAGATCGCATCAGCGCCATTTTCGATTGCGGCATGGGCACATTCGAGGTCGCCTGCTGGCGACAACAATTCAACGCGTGTTTTTTTCTTTAACTGGTAGTCACTCATCCCCGCAGTATGACAAGCCGACCGCGGAAGGGAAATGAGCAATTTTCAACTGAGTGAATTCCAAAGAAAAAGCCACGCCCAGAGGGCGTGGCATCGTTGAATGTCCCCTATTCAGAAAGAGAGCCGACATCGACTGCTGGAATCAGGAACCCAACTCCACATCAATATTCGCCTCATCGGCAGCGTCCCTAAGCTTGGACAGTGCCCGTGCTTCCAACTGCCGAATACGCTCCTTGGTGACCCCCAACTCCTCACCGACCTGCTTCAAAGTTAGCGGCTCTTTACCTCGCCCCAGACCGAAACGGGCAGTGATAATTTTTTGCTCGCGTTCATCCAGACGGTTAAGAATCTTCGACAACTCCCGCTGCCGGGACCTTTGGACAGTTTCTTCGACGTAGGGATCAAGGCGTTCATCCTGACGAGCAACAAACAACTCTTCCGTTGTTGTTCTGAAGCGATCGCGGTGTTTGAATTCAGTGGGAATGGTCCGAGCAAAGTTCTTCATGATCGCCCACGAAGCGTAGGTACTGAATTTGTTCCCACGGGAATAATCGAACTTTTCCACTGCACGGATCAGCGACATATTGCCGTCACTGACCAGGGAGAAGAAGTCATCGGTGCTAGCCACATGCCGCTTCGCAATCGAAACCACCAAACGCAGATTACTTTGCACGATGCGATTTTTAACCAAGACTGCTGCCTCATACAGATCATCGATACGATCCATGATCGCAGTCTTACTACCTTCTGTATGGCTAAGACTTTCTCGAAGCCGGCTCGCCGAATGCTTCAGGTAATTCATTTTCCTGAACAGATGATACTCCTGCTCTCGAGTCAGCAAAGCCACGTCATAAAGAGCAGCCAGATAACTTGGCAATCCGGCAGGAACTCGCACTTTGCGGGGAGCGGTCGCTGGCTGGGGCACTGGGCCAAGATATTCCGCTTCACGTTCAACCGACTCGAAGTCTTCGTTGTAGATGTAATCCAGCGGAAGTTCGCCAATCTGCTCCAAACGCATGTCCAGCAGGATCCTCTGGATACTGGTGCGTGTACGTTTGAAACGCTTACACAGTTGAGCCACGGTTGAGCCATGTGTGTAAAGCTTAAAAATTGAACGCTTATCATCACCGGTCAATGCACCACGGTGATTCGGAAAGATCGCCAGCGATTGATGGTC
>Ga0315320_10000987_pt1 | contig 23437 bp, 15 predicted proteins | sample M140m21515metaG_FD_203458 | JGI IMG/M metagenome (GOLD analysis project Ga0315320, IMG submission 203458) | Ammonia-oxidizing marine archaeal communities from Monterey Bay, California, United States - M1 40m 21515 | ecosystem: Environmental > Aquatic > Marine > Coastal | place: USA: California... | reverse complement strand
GGTCGAGAAGCGTTTGGGGCTTGGAGTCAGCGGTGTGGATTTCTGCCGCTTCGTCACGGTATCCAGCACGCACCCATTCAACCGATATCTGTTGGGCCACAGCCTGGCTGTCGGGCGTTCCCAAAACCGAGGAGGTCAAGCCATCGCACAATGCCCACTCAGGAAGAACCAAGCCGTGACCATAGCGACCAGCCTCGGTCCCAACCACCGCTGGAGCACCCACTTCTCGAAGTTTGAGCTGTACGGGAGGCACCACACGGCGACCGGTCGAATCGGCATGGGTCACCACCGCATGAACAGTCCCTGCGCGGGCGGCTGCCCAGCGGGCAAGGGCCATGCGTTCCTCCACCACAGCCGCAGGATCAGACAAGTCCATGCAGACCCGATCGGCCGAACCCAAAACCGGAGAGTGGGTCGGCGCCTTTCCCAGACCCTTGTGATGAACATCCAACAAAACCATGCACTCGACTGTACGACCGTCGTACTCCTCATAGCGGAGGACTGTGATCCCTGTGCCCACCCGGGTGCTGCTGGTGGCACCGGACAAGGCATTTTGGAGGTTCTCACGGGTAGCCAACAAGGCCGATTGACTGCGCAGTGCACCCTGCACAGCAAAGCCGAGTCTATCGCTCGGATTGGACAAGCGGCGGGCTGAGATGATCTCCGCCATACCGCCCAACCGGCCTGTTGCTGACTGGTCCTGAAGCAGCTTCAGATGGGCCTGTACGATCCGAATGGTACCCCCATAGCGGTCCAAGTACGCCTGGCGATCCGGTTCGCTTGCCTCTGCCCGTTCGCTTTCGGCCACAGCCACCTGTGCGGACACCTGCTCCAGCCATTCCGCCACCGTCGCGTGGTATCGGCGGGTGTTGCGTAAGAGCTTGCGAACATGCCGCACCGAAGACCGATCAACCGCTTCTTCTTCCTTCTCTTCTTCAGCATCGGACCCGCGCTTGATGGGCCGCCGAGAGAGAACCGGGTGGGTCAAATAATCGAGCAGAACCCGGGCCGAGATGGGCTCCGTTCCTTCCGATTCAAAGCAGGGCAGTAGCCGCTGCAACAGACTCACCAAGGCGTGGTCTTTGAGTGCGGTTGCACCGTCTTCTGCCACAGAGATGCCATTTCGGCGCAAGGTGGCCACGACCCGTTGCCCAGTTTCGCCATCGGCCACCAACACAAGGCCATCTCGGCAATCCTGTACAAGCGCCACAGCCGTTCTCGCCTCGCTCGCCACATCGGTGACATAGAGCGCATCGACTCCATCCACCTTGTCGGGTTGGATCCGCGGCACACCAAGTTTGGACAACACATGCTTTTCGAGCGCTCCCAGTCGACCACAGCCCGAACCCACGTCGCCACCCGCAAAACCGACACCAATCACCGGCCCTTGTGTGGCCATCAGCGCGTTCCAGCCCGAAACATCATCGGGCACAGCCCATTGGGCCTCGACCAGCAACCGGAGAGGTTCAGACGCAGTATCGATGGGCAAGCCTACCGCCTTCATGCGATGTAAAACCCCAACGTGATCGGCCAATTCTTGGCAAAGCTGTGGGCGGGCGCTGAGGCGTTCAAACCACGGGTGGTCTTCGGGCAGCGACTCGAGTTTTTCCTCCGGTTGCACAGACCTGGACGCCAGAGTTTTTGCCGCACTTGTGAGCGTTTGCACCCGCAGCCCAGCCCACGAGGTGCGGGCATCCAACAAGACGCGCATCACCTGCTGACGGGTGGCTTCCGATGCACAGAGAATCAGGGTGGGTCGCCGTTCATCTTGGGTGACTGCAAGGGCTTCAACGATCTGGTCAGGCGTCATCAACATCTCCACACAGGCGACTTCAAGGGTCGAAAACCTACCATGTACGACAAGAGCAAAGTTCAGTTTTATGGTCTGGATTTGAGCAGAATCAAACCCAATGGCCCAGAGAGGCGGCTCAACTCCCAATCCGCCTCACAGTGACGGCATTCATAGTCGGATTGACCGTCGAAAAGGCAGCAACCCATTTGTCGAATACGGCCCTCGGCTTCAAGGCGGGCCATTTCTTCTGGGTTGCTGGGGTAGCCCCAGACCCGCTTGAGGGGCCGGCCCATCTCTTTGCAGGTCGGGCAAGGATGCTGAAGACGCATATCGATGGTGGCGCGTTGAGACATGGTGAAACTCCGGAGGTTCATCGGGTGAGAGCAGTGGGCTCACCTCTATAGAGAAAACCTTTTCCGTCTTTCACGACACCGAAGATCAAAAAAGTTCAAAAAAGAGCCGACGGGCCCCGAACTCACCAGCCCGCGTCCCGGGTACACTTGGCCAAGGCATCGGCCACCACCGCATGCCCCTTGGGCGCCCAGTGGCCATCGTATTGCAGGTACATTTCGCGACCGGCTTCATGGGCACGACGCAGGGGGCCCACCAAGTCACAGCGGGCAATGTTGTTGCGCTCAAGCGCCGACCACACCGCATGACCCACCGCATCGGGTGTGGCCGTACCGGGGTCAATCCCCACAAGTTCAAACGTCGCATTCATTCGGTTGGTTTCGATTTGAAAGGCCGGGGGCGCCAGGGCCACCATGAGTTTGTCACCCCGCTCGGCCGTGGCACGAGCAAAGTCCCGAAGCGCATTTTCGGTACTCGGCATTTGGGCACCCAAAACCCCACCCCCATCGCGGGTAAACAGCCTCAGCTCGCTCACCCAGCGGTGTCGCTCCCCATAGTTGGGATCGGCCATGGCCCGGCGGCGTATCGTCATTTGAATCGCGGCATACAGGGCCGAGTACTTGTACAGAAAGCCGTGAACCGCACCCACCGGCCGACGCGCAAGCGGCCGGCCCGGCACCAATCGCTGGGCCTCTGCCTGAACCTGCGGCCACCGCACATTGTCGTGGACATCGTTGCCCAAAAAGAACGTGAGGATGACCCCATCCAAATCCAGGGTTTCGTCGAGCTGACGATACCGGCCAATCGCCTGGTAGGTCCCGTAGCCATCCACACCACTGTTGAGAATCTCCCAGCCCGTCTGCTCGCTGAGGTGACCCTCAAAGGTTTCCGCTTCGGACACCTGGGCGGCCATCGTGAAGGAATCACCCGCCGCCAAGTACCGGGGTCCGGTTTTGGGCCCAACCTCTGGACCCCGAAGTCCCACGGAATTGATCCGCAACTCATTGGTGTAGCCAAGTGAAGTTTGCCGCCCCAGGAAGCCCGCCGTGGGAACGCTGTAGAGCGCTTGATCCGTGCTGTACAACCCGTTGGGTGCATTGTCGGGCGCGTTGTAGAGCAAATCAACCGCATCGTCGGGCCGAACAAAGCGAAAGCCCACCTCGGCTGACACGATGCCAACCAAGAGCCCACCAATCAACAGGGCCGTGCGCCCGATCCAGGGTCTGTGTTCCACGTCAACGCCCTAACATTCATGGCGTAGGAAGGGCGACAAAGAGCGGAACGGAATAGCAGCGTGGGAATCGTTCCACGAGGAAGCCCCCATGCCTGCACATATTCTACGTCTGTTCCTGCCCTTGACCTTGGTCATGCTCCTGACCGTATTTGTCGGTCTGCCAGACACCGAATCTCACGCACAAACCGCTGAAGACGCGGCTGCGGGTCAAGAAAATGACGCCGCACCCGAGGCCGAGGGGACCGAGAACGCCACCACAGGAGCCGCCACAGAAGCGGCACCAGCAGGCGATGAAGCCGCCATTGGCCAACCCGCGGGCGATGTTCCTGAAGCCGCCGAGGCCGAGACCGCAGAAGAAGGCGAAGCCGATGGGGACGACCACGAAAAAGACGCGAAAGATACCCCTTGGCAAGACACCACAGCCCCTGCAGAGGCCACCGCATTTCTTGAGATGATCGGCAATGGTCGATTTGCGGAAGCCTACGATGCAGGCTCGCCCCTGATGCGCAGCACCCGGACAGCAGAAGCCCTGAAGGTCGATATGACCGAGGAAGGATTCCTCTCCGTACAATCCGTTGAATGGGACAATGGTGTGGCCACACAAGGGGGCCTCCGCCTCGACGGAACCGCGAAGCTCGCAGACGGCTCAACACTGCCCCTGTACGCCATCGTGCTCGAAGAAGGCACCCGCTACAAAGTCCTGGATGTTCAGTCCGCTGAGTCCTTCGCCACACGGATGAGCAGTGGAACCGCCAATGGACTCGACTGGCTGGTCGGCACCTTCTTGTTGGCGCTTATTGGCGCCCTCTTCTTCATCATCTATCGCTATGTAAGTGGCCTAAAAGGCAGCCCTCGTGAGCTGTACCTGCTCTTCTTCACCAAGGTGACCGAGTACTCCGCCTACGGTGCGGCCAACATGGCCTTCGTACTCTATCTACACAACGATGTGGGCCTCTCCGATATCGGAGCTGGAACCTACATTGGTGCATGGTCGATGGGTCTCACCGCCCTCACCATGGTCGTGGGTGCGGTCTGCGATGCCATCGGTGTGAAGCGAACCCTCCTGTTGGGTGCCTACGCACTGCTGATCTCGCGAATCTTCATGCCGCTGTTGAGCGACATCTACCTCACGTCCATCTTTGGCTTCTTGCCGCTCGCAGTCGGTATCGCCATCACAGGCCCGGTATTGAGTGTCGGAATCAAGCTCTTCACCAACCGGGCTGGCGCCACCCTGGGATTCGGTCTCTTCTACACATTGATGAACGTTGGTTGGGCCATCGGCGCCTGGATCTTCGATGAAATCCGCGGCATGTTTGGCGATGGTGGGGCCACCATGATCGCTGGAATGGAGTTCTCAACCTACCAAGTCATCATCTTGGTGGGCTTCTTCCTGACCATTCCAGACCTCATCGCCATCACGTTCATTCGTCGCGGTGTTGAGATGACAGAAGACGGCATTAAGATCACACCTCCCGTCAAAGAACAGAGCTCAGACCCACTATTTACCCGCATCATGAGCCTCGTGAGGTCCTCAACCAAGGACACCTGGGACATCTTCAAAAGCGTCTTTCCACAGCGATCATTCCATATTTATCTGGCAATGCTTGGGCTGCTCGTCTTTGTGAAACTCACTTTCTACCACTTCCACTACACTTTCCCGACCTACGGGATTCGGGTGTTCGGTGAAGGCGTGAAAATCGGCTCCATGTTCGGTGTGCTGAACCCGCTCATGATCGTGTTCTTGGTGCCACTCATTGCCGCCATGACCATGAAGGTCCGCTCGTATTGGATGCTGCTCATCGGCACGTTCATCTCGTCGGGTTCTGTATTCTTGGCCACCATCGATCCAAGCAACTTCGCCTTCATGTGCGACACCTGGTTTGGTGAACTCATCTTCGACCGTTGGCTCGAGATTCCAATCGGTCGCCGTGATCCGTTCTACATGTCACTCGTTGTGTTCTTCATCTTCTTCACGATCGGTGAAGCCATTTGGTCTCCACGATTGATGCAGTTCACCGCAGAGATCGCCCCACCGGGACGGGAAGGCACCTACGTGGCGCTCAGCTATCTGCCGTACTTTGCCGCCAAGTTCATCGCCGCTCCCATGTCGGGCTGGTTGATTGCCACCTACACGCCAGACACCACCGAACACCTGACCGACCACTACATGGTCTGGGTGTGGATTGGTGGAACGGCCATCATCACGCCGCTCGGTATGCTCTTCTTCAAGAACGTCTACAAGAAGGCGGAAGATGATGCTGCGGCGGCAGCCGATGCCGCTGCCGCCGAAGACAAGTCGACCGCCACTGAAGACAACGACGCATAGGCATTCCCCTTGCGAAAGGAGCGCGCCCGGTCCATCATGCATGAAGCGAGGTCTCTTCATGCGTGCGTTCCATGCCCTGTGGCTGCCCCTTTTTATTGGGTGTGACTCGACCGATCCCACAAGAAAAGCGGACTGGCACAATGCCAACCCGACCATCGAGATTGTTTCTCCGATGTACGGGTACACCGTCACCACAGAATCAAGTGTCGACTTTTTGGCCAGCGTAGCCGACGAAGAAACCGCACCCACGGCCCTGCGCGTCAGTTGGACAAGCGATCTAGACGGCGACCTTCATGCCGACAGTCCCGATGAAGATGGTGACGCGTCTTTTGGGGCCGAGAGTTTGAGCATCGGAAGTCATACCATCACAGCGACGGTCATTGATACCGATGGAGGCAGCGCGGTTGCGACCACCCTCTTGAGCGTCCTTGAACCCGGCGAAAGCCCTGTGGTGGCCCTGCTTTCACCCAGCAATGACGAAGACGAGCAAGGGGTTGCGGGAGAGCCTCTTCAACTCGAAGCGGTGGTCGAAGATGCCGATGACATGCTGCAAGACCTCACAGTCGACTTTGAGATCATCTCGGATGACCAAAGTGCAGGGTGTTCCGATGAGCCCGATGAAGATGGGGTGGCTGCATGCGAAGTGACCTTGGAAGAAGGGCTCGTACTCGTTCGCGTGACCGCCACCGACCCACTGGGGCAAACCGGCACCGATGAACGGAGAGATTTCCGGATCGTGTCTGCTGATGAGCATGACGGCGACGACGATGGCTACAATGAAAACGATGGCGACTGCGATGACGACGACAGTACCGTCCATCCAGACGCACCCGAAATCGTGGACGGCCTCGACAATAACTGCAATGGTGAAATCGATGAAAACACCGACACCAGCGACGACGATGGCGATGGGCTGACCGAGCTCGACGGGGACTGTGATGACGAAGACGACACCATCTTCACCGGGGCTACGGAATACCTAAACGGCATCGACGATGACTGCGATGGCACCATTGATGAAGGCACGATTGCCTATGATGATGACGGCGACTGCTACTGCGAAGGCGGAGACGAGGTCGCAGCATGCACCGGAAGCATTTCGGAGACCTGTCTCGACGTCATCCTTACGGGGGACTGCAACGATGGGGACGAAGACATCTATCTTGGCGCTCCAGAGGTCGTGGATCTCGTCGACAATGACTGCGATGGAAGCATCGACGAAAGCACGGACTCCTATGACGACGACGACGACGGGTTCTCAGAGCTCGACGGCGACTGCGATGATTCGGATGACGAAATCTACCCCGGGGCGCCCGAAACGCTCAATGACACAGACGACGACTGCGATGGAACCATTGACGAAGGCACCGACGCCTATGACGATGATGGCGACTGCTTCTGCGAAGGTGGGGACGCGATCACGGGGTGCCGCGGAAGCACATCAAGCGAATGTGAGGGTGTCATCGAAACCGGTGACTGCAACGACGGAGATGAGGACATCAACCCCGATGCCATCGAAACCTGCGATGGCGAAGATTTGGACTGCGATGGTCTGACGGGTGCGAGCGATCCCGATACCGATACCGATGGCGACTCCTTCTCTCGGTGCAGTGACATCGACTGCAATGACTCCAACCCCGGTATCTATCCAGGTGCCCCTGAATACTGCAATGACGTCGATGACGACTGCAACGGGGTGCTCGACGACGACTACGCCTCAGGGGCCTCCATTTGGTATTTCGACGGCGATGGGGATGACTTTGGCTCCATGATTGTAAGCGCGTACGCCTGTGATGCACCCGCAGGCTACATCGCCGCTTCCGGCGACTGCGATGATAGCGAGCCCGACGTCCATCCAGATGCCCCCGAAGTCTGCGATGCCCTCAATACCGATGAAGATTGCGATGGGTCTTCCGAAGAGGGGGACGCCACCGGCAAAAGCTGGTGGTACATGGACATCGACGGCGATGGCTTCGCTTCCAGCGATGATTTCTTGGCGTCCTACGCCTGTGATCCCCCAAGCTACAGCTACATACCCGCCCCCACCGATGGCTTGTGGGACTGCGATGATGCCCGCGACTGGATCCATCCGGGCGCCACCGAGGTCTGCGATGACTTTGGCTACGATGAAGACTGCGATGGAACGGTCGATGAGGCCGGTGCCACCGGCGGGATTTGGTTCTACAAAGACTGGGACCGAGACTCCTACGGAGACCCCGACTCTCCCGCCATCATGCTGTGCAGTGCGGGCGATGCCGAAGGCTACGAAGACTACGATGTGACCAACAACACGGATTGCTGTGACATCGATGATTGGGTGTACCCCGGCCGCGACGAACCGACCTCATGGGAGTCCTTCTGCGGCGGATGGGACTACGACTGCGATGGGGCAGAAACCAAAACCTATACCAGTTCCGGCGACTGCTCCCTCACCTGTGGAACGTCACAGGGTTGGACGGGTTCAGTGGCTGCGTGTGGGGATGGCGCGAGCTGGCTGTACGACTGCGACATCGGCTTTTCGTGGGATGGATGCACCGAAGATCGCGGCGCCAAAACCCAGACTTGCTTGTAGGCGCTATCGGGCGAGCGCCACCGCACGCACCATTCGGACGCCAAGCCGGGCATGGCTCACCAAGGAGTGAAGCCCACGCCGAGATGTAAGCCGACCCGCCACGTAGCCCGGCCGCAGATAAAAACGCTGATAGAAGCGCCGTACATGGACTGGAAAGCCACCCCCCTTGATGTTGGCCGACTCGGTGGTGTCCGCACCAATCCAGCGGAATGCCTCGGGGTTTGACTCCAGCCCCTGCCGTTCATGGCGTTTGCCAAAACCCGTCGCCGGAAGCGGCACCGCCACGTTGACCTGTACGTAGTCGAGGTCATTGTCGATGGCGAAGCGCACCGAACGGTCCACCGTCTCTTCAGTCTCTCCTTCAAGACCCACCAAAAAAGTCCCGCTCACTTCCATACCGGCTTCATGGGTCCACCGCGCAGCATCCACCCCTTGGGCCACCGTGGTGCCTTTTCCCGTCTTTCTCAGCACCATGTCATCGCCCGACTCAAAGCCGTAGCACAACTGAAAACAGCCCGAGGCCGCCATGCGCTTGAGCAATTCCGGATTCACCGTGCTCGCGCTACCAAAGCACCGCCAGGTCAGATCGAGACCGGCTTTATCCATCGCATCGCACAAGGCATACACCCGTTCGTGATCACCCGTGAAGGTGTCGTCCCGAAAGTGAATCTCGCGCACCCCGTACCGGCCCGCAAGCTCTTCGAACTCCGCCACCACAGCGTCGACTGGACGGGCCCGCACCGTGCGGTGATGCCACAGCTGGCTTGGACAGAACGTACAGGTGTGCAAACACCCCCGAGTGGTGGCGACCGTGGTGGCCAAGCCCCGACGCGCGAAGGGAATGGTGTAGTGAGGCAAATCCAGCAGGTCTCGGGCAGGGGGAGGTTGATGAATCCAGTGGGGCGGAAGTCGGCGCTCCGTCAACACCACTTCTTTGTCTTCACGAAACGCCAGATTCGGAATCTCTGGCCACGTCACCCCATCGGCCACCATCGCCACCGCTTCTTCGGGCTCACCCAAAATCACCGCATCGACCTCGGTGGTCTCCAATACCTTCTGCGGGGTTGCTGTGACGTTGGGGCCTGAAATCATCAAGGTCGCATCGGGTACCGCGCGACGAATCTTCTCAAACAAGACTCGGTCATCCACCAAACTGCCCCATGCCGATGGAACAAGGACGACGTCGGGCGGGGAACGTTTCAACTGTTCCACGACTCGGTCGTGATTCCACCCCCGCACGTTGGCCGCTATCACGTCCGGTTCATGACCGGCTTGTCGCAGAAGTGAGGCTGAAAATGCCAACTCAAGCGGCGGGTAGGGACACGACAACGGAACTTCGCCGCCGAAGGTGTCACGTAAAAAGAACACCTTGCGACCGTCGATCACCGCAAGCGGGTCGATGAGGGCTACGCGCTGGGACATGGGCTCCTCTGAAAATCCAAACCCAGGGTACCACTCAGCGATTGGGGCATCCTCCATTATGGGTCGAAATCGTGACGAAACGCCCGATTCGAGCCGATGTCACCGTACCGACACCCCCGGCGTGATGGGGTCGAGTACAACGGCTTTTGAACGGACCCAGCCTCACACCCCAACCCGTGATTCTGGACCCGACTTGGAGTACATCGTGCGCAATCTTATCCCACTCTTTGCCCTGCAATTTGCTTGCAACCTGACGTCGCCTCCGCCCGAACAAGCGGATGCGGACACATTCAATGTCACAACGTACGGGGACGAGAAGCCCGACAACTTGGAGCCCACCGAAGGGTGGTCGAACCAAGATGACCCCACCCTCTTCACTCATGAGCTCGACTTCGATGTGGATGCCCTCCCCATGGAAGGAGAGGCCGACAACGTACCCTGGGCCAGCTCATACTGGCCGGTCTATGAAGACAGCATCAACTTCCGCTGGGATGGCGACAACTCGATGTCCCCCTCCGAGAAGTACGGCGAAGCTTTCGGCATTGAAGACTTTGCCGACAAGGTGAGCGAGCACCACGGCATCGACAACCAATCGAGCCGCACCGAATGCGAGAGCAACGATGAGTGCAACAGCGACATCAGCGAGAAGTGCGCCAAGCGCGAAGGCGAAGAGAAGGGCTACTGCATTCCCTCATGGTGGGGCATCTGCCATGCCTGGGCACCGGTGGCGATCCTCGAGCCGGAACCCCAACAAGCCGTGACGATCAACGATGTTGAGTTCAAAGTGAACGACATCAAAGCCTTGGCCACCCTCGGCTACAACCGCACGACATCCCGCTTTGTGAGTCTGCGCTGCAACGAAGACGATTCACAGGATGAGATCGAGTACGACGGCTATGACCGTCCCACCGGAGATGACGAAGAATGCCGGGACACAAACCCGGGCACCTACCATGTCTTGCTCACCAACTTCTTGGGCCTGAAGGGCCAGTCCTTTGTGGAAGACCGCACATTCGACGATGAGGTCTGGAACCAGCCTCTTCGCGGATACCGCATCACCCAAATGGAACCCATCTCGGTCGAACGTGCCCATACATTGATCGGTGTTCCCGAAGATGAAGAGCCCACAGCTGAAGTGGGTGGCACATACGGCTTCACCGCGAACCTGGATCAAGGCGAGTGGCTGCACAAGGGACCGTACGCTGTGAACGACCTTTCTGAGATCAAGGTGAACTTGACCGGTGACGAAGGCGATGCCGATCTGTACGTGCGGTTTGGCGCCGAGCCCACCGAAAACGAGTACGACTGCCGTCCATACAAGCCACATGCCAATGAATCCTGCATCCTCTCGGCCGGCGAAGAAGATGCAGAGTTGTATGTGTCTGTCTACGGATACGAAGCGTCCGAGAGTGAAGCGGAAGTCATCATCGTCGATCCGAATGCCACCCAAGAAGAACAAGCGGTTGAGTATGAGTTCAATGATGACGCCGAGAGCTTCTACCATGTGAAACTCGAGGTCGACTACATGACCGAGTCGGACTCAGATGTGGATGGCAACCTCGCTGATAGCGTCGACAACTATACCCGTACGGACCGCTACCAGTACGTGCTGGAAATCGATGCCGACAACCAGATCATCGGTGGCGAATGGGTTGGAAGCAGCAAGCGAAACCACCCGGACTTCTTGTGGCTCCCCACCGGACGCTCCAACTGGCCCAAGCCCGCAGGCGGCAAGCTCAACTGGGACTTGGTGAAGGATCTCATCGACCAATCACAAATCCAAGAAGAGCCCGAAGTGGATGCCGCAACGGGCGTGGTCGAAACCACAGAGAGCCTGTCGTTGGAAAAATCTGAATGGAAAGAACTGGGTCCATTCGTCGTCGGTGGAAGCATTGAAGTGACCATGACCGGTGACAACGATGCCGACTTGTACCTGCGAAAAGATACCGCTCCAACCAGCGGTGAATACGACTGCCGGCCCTACTCCTCTCACTCAAACGAAGAGTGCAAGGCTGAGGGTGCGGGCTCCTACTATGTGGCCGTGAACGGCTATACCGGAGCCAACGTTGAGCTCCACATCACGTACGAAGGCGAGGGCGCCTCATCTGAACCCGCGAGCCCGTCGACCCATATCGACGAATCCGGCTCCGTCGACTTCCAAGAGATGGCCCTGTATGTCCTCCAAGTCTCTGCTGGCGACACGGTCAAGGTGGCCACAGAGGCCGGTACAGACATCGATCTGTACATTCGGTTCGACAACCCACCGACCACAGAGGACTACGATGCCCGCGGCTACACCACGAGCGGAAACGAGCGCATCGACTTTGATGCGAACGCAGACGGAATGCTCCACATCGGTGTCCACGGCTGGGCTGAAGGTGACTTCACCCTGACCACCACAGACCGCTAGACTTCACCGTCTCACACACTGCACACGCGGCCCCATCAACCGGGTCGCGTGGGTGTGTACGGCAGCACTACTCCTCGCGCGCTGTGCCCACAGACTCCCAAGTACGGGTCACCATCGGCAAGAACTTGAACTGCGTCTCCCAGCTACGCTCCGCCGTTTGACCCCCAATGGTCCGCAGGGCGTGTTCAAAACGCATACAGACCGTCTTGGGGCGACCCAAACGACCGCTGTTGCGTTTGTCGGCATACTCTCCGTTGACCGCACACAAGCCCGCATCGAGCAGTCCCGCCAGCTCATCTTGAGACAAAACCGGCACGTCGGATGCCAACACCAACTTGTAATGGGGCTCAGGCTTGGCCGAGGGGATGACCACCATCCATGGCACCGACGCGACATCGGCCCTCGCTTGGCGTACCGACTCGAGCGCCTGCCGGGCATGTTCTCCCGTCAGCTTCTCTCCAGTAAACGAAAACGACAGTCCTTCACGGCGCTCAAAACGTAAATCTGGGAGACCCGAAACATGGCCCTGCACCCGAAAAATATCTTCGGTGTGGTATCGGACAAGGCCCCATTGATCGCTCACCACCATGACGTAGCGCTCGTTCACATTCAGCCCATCGAACGCCAACAAATGGCTGGGTTTTGCTTCCACACCGAGGGGGAGAAACTCATACAAAACGCCCGGCGCTACCGGCAAAAACGCGACTTCTCCACCACCAAAATCGGGCAATGTCTCCACCGTCTCCGTGGACATGCTGTACATCGGCACATGACAGACCTGCTCTGGGGGTAACAACGCCCACACACGTTCAAGATACGACCGCACATAGCCGCCATCCCAGCAGCACAAAAAGGACACAGCGGGCACACACGCCTGAAAGTCCATTGATTCTATGCTCGCTGCAATGCGCGATAAACGACCCGATGAGCCCGCAGAGTCCAAACGGGCTGCAATCCGGTGAACGGTGCGAGAAAAGTCGTTGGGAGCTTGAATCCAGTCTCGGATCATCGCAGTGCTGCCCACCCAGTCATGTGCCAGCCGCTCCAAAAACAAGGCGATGGTGGAAGGGTTGGTGGCATACAAGGCGCCTGGGTTCGATACGACCATCACCCACAAACGCACCGCCGGGCGCCCATAGTGTTCTTCAAGGGCCACCATTTCCGGATGGGTGTGCACCCGGTAGGGCGCCTGCAGCGTCGAGAAATAGGGTGGAAGGGCGTGGCGTTCAGACATCATTAAGGATGTGAGCGAGTCATCGGATGCGGTGGTGCTGAACACATACAAGCTGGTTCGTCGCGTCCGTTTGGCGGCAAAGGCCCGGGTAAAGGCGTCCATGTACAGGGCTTTCACCTGCCGAACCCGGGCGGGCGTGTAGGGGATTCGCTTCGGAGTGCCCGATGACCCACTGGTGGTGGCAAAGATTGCCGTGTCTCCGGCCCCTGCTTCCAGCATCGCGGACAATGCGGCGCCATGGCGGACAATGGGCGTGTCATCGGTGATGCCATACCGCGCACGAAGATGCCGCTGAGTGCGCCTACTCCGTACAACCCGAAGCTTGTGCATCCACTCCAGGACGGTCCCCAGCACGCGCACTCCAAGGCTGATCCACAGCCGAAGAACGTCCTGAAGCTGGCCCCGCATCTACTCCTCACTCCCCACATTCAGTTCCGCCAAGCCCGTATCCAGTAAGCCTCGATAGAGCGCCAAGAATGCACCGGCGTCTTCGTCACTCACCATCGATGGATCGTAGGTGAGGGTCATGTCGGTGTGCGTACCCAAAGTGGCCAAGGCCATGCCGAGCGGGTGCCACTTGTGCAGCATCATCACCCAGCGTGCAGAGTGGATCATGGACACAAAACGCTCCATGGAACCAATGCGCTCCAGGTGCGTAAACGGTGCTGTACCCATGTCTACGCCAGGGCGGCCCAAGAACCCACGTAAAACGGGCGTGAGCCAAGAATCTGGGAGTTTCAAGAGACCATCAATGGGCGGCACATACCACTCGCCGTTGTCTCGACTCCAGGCCACCTGCTCTCGAAATTGCTGACATCGCTCAGCCGCTGTTGGACCCTTCATGGTGTCTGCGTACACCCGCATCCGACTGGAGCCATTGCCAAACCCCACAAAGGCTTGGGGTCGAATGTTGGTGGGCAGCCACAGACCAATCCGGCGGGTGGGGGCTGCATGCTGGGCGTTCCACTGCACCAGAGCCTGGGTAAACTGGGCCGCCAGAAAATCGTTGTAGGTGATGCCGTCCACCGAAGATACCGCTTCACGGTAGGGCGCACACTCCAGCTGCATGGAGAGCCAGCGGCGGGCTCTGCTGGGATTGGGTGAGGTCGACCACAACCGCTGAGCACCACCCAGGTGGGCATACTTGGACTTTCTGTGCGGCATGTCGTGGTCAGACAATTCTGGGGGTGTCCATTCACCGAGTTCATGCTCGGGCTCCACCTGTCCTTGGGCCACCATCAACTGATGAAACAGCCACATCGAGGCGCTCACCCCATCAAATGCACAGTGATGAAAGCGGGTGAGAAGTACGGGCCGTTGCCCACCTGAACGATGAATCAGTCGCTGACGGACCTGCATATCGTCGTGGGGATTCTTGCCCTGGTTCACAAATGCATCGATGGCGACCTCGACCGCCTCGGGCGATGAGAGTGGCAGCGCCTCAAAAGGCACCTCGTCCGACCACACCCAGTGTCTCCCTTCCACCCGGCTCGCCGAGCTCGGAAAAAGTCGACATGCAGAGGCGGCCCCAATGGGGAGTCCCGCAATCACAGACGCATCGGCATCGATTTCGAGGATCGCAGTGAAGTCGAGCGGACGCTCATCCCGATGCAGCTTGGCACTGATCAGGTCGAGGGGCGCCAGTGTCGGGTGATCACCCACGGGGTGAACTCACGCGGCCTGTTCGGTGGCGGGCTCAAAGCGACGGTCCATGCGAATGCCCGCCAAGAATCCACCGGGGTTTCGCTCCACAAAGGGCAGCATCTCAATCCAGGCGAGCCGCGGGTGCTCGTGGTGGACCCGGTGCATGCTGAGACCCAGTGTCGCCCAATACATGATGAGTCCGTAGTAGTTGTGCGAACGGTACTCAGAGTCACCTTGGGAATGACCATGGTGGGTGTAGTAGGCAAACGGGTACCACAACAAATGGCTCACCAAGACCAGCGGCACAAAGAGTCCCCAGGCGGTACGCTCAATGCCGGCCACCATGCCAATCGCAATGTAGAAGGCGAAGATAAAGACGTAGTGCACGCCCCACTCGGCCACATCGCGGCGCGAAATCTTTCCGTGTCGGGTGAGCCACACAATCCAGTTGTGGGGGACGGAGAGCGCCCGAAAGGGAACCTCCCACCAGTGATTGGGCTTCACCCAGTAGTCTGGGTCCAGCACTGGATCATTGGTGTGGGCATGGTGCATCAAGTGGGTCTTTCTGAAGTTGATGTAGGGGACAGTGCAGGGAATCAAAGCCAACCGTCCCCACCAGAAGTTCGCCTTTTTGGTGCGTCCGAGAAGCCCGTGGGTACACTCGTGCGCCATGACGGTCCCCAAAAACATGAGGTAGGTCCGCAGCACAATATCGGCCGTCCACTGAAGGGCTCCTTGAGGCGTCCAAAAGTAGGTCACGGTGGACAAGCCCAAGATGAGGACGGTGGCCACGCGACTCAACCGATAAATGGTGGTCCGGTTCATGCGCTCAGGCTGGGCGGTGATGGCAGACATGGAACTCCCGAAGATTCATGGAGAAATTAGCCTCCATCCTCACGTGCGGATGTGGCGTGTGTGTGACACCCGACAAATAGTGACGTTTCTTCCTTCAAATTTCGTCAATCAGAAGGCAAAATTACGATGGGAGAGGCCAGTGACACACCATCTGTGAATCCCGCATGATCGCCTGTGGGCCAGATCCGTACCAACAATGCATGGGACGATTCCACGGTCAGTTCCTGATGCAGGGACTCTCCAGGTGTCATGGCTTGGGCAAATAAAACCGTCGGGTGAACCTCGGGCACGGCCCCATTTTCAGTCCGGGTATCCACCACGCAGGCGCCCAAAGAGAGGGTGAGCACTTGTAGTTGGAGACCCGAGACCGAGACCGAACCATCCACTTCTATGGTCACCGGTCCCGCAATGGTTTCTCCCGGCCCGACAGTCGCTGTGTCCGACCAGGCCACGACATTCAGGGATGTATCTGGATCAGAAATAATTGTCCGACCGGCCTGCAATGCCGCCAACAATCCATCCCGTGATCCATCGGTGGACCACACCCAGGTGATTGGAAAACCCAAGGCTTGGTCAAGAACGGTCGCTGGTGGAGCGGGGGTGTGCACCCGGTGGGTATCGCTTCCACCCACCGCCACCACAGCCCGGCCCTGCGCCAAGTCGCACATCCAGGTGTCCACGGCCGCGGCATCGCCCACATCAAAGCGGGCACCACCATTGAAGACCTCGATCGCCTGGTAGTTCATGCTTGACCAGTCATAGGCAATCCACGGCGCCAGGGCGTGGGGATGATTGAGCACAGAAAAACCCCCGGCCGCCTCACACCAGTCAATGCCCTCACCACCGGTCACAGAACCCGCGGGTCTATCCTCGATGAATCCTGTCTCAGCGGTGAGCGCCAGTCCAGGACGTGGAATGCAGCCAATGTGTCCGGTGGGCTCGGAGGTCGCCTCGAGCGAGGCCACCGGAGATATTTCTACTCCCACGGCCATGTGGGGGCCGGACTCACCCACAGCAGCCACCGCCGCTTGGGCCGGAAACTCAGGGCCTTGGTTCGGACAGTCCTCCACATCGCCCGACTCACAATCCATCGAGCCTGTCGAGTTGCTGTGATCGGTGAAGATGATGAGGTCGAGCCCCCGTGTTTGGGCACGCTCTGCATAGGCTGAGACCGTGCTCTCTTGGTCGCTGTCATTGGAGCCGCGTGCCGTATGAATGTGCAGGTCTGTGGCGTACCACGCACCCTCACGCTCAGGCCGATCACCGCCACCCGTGATGCACCCCACACAAAAGGGGAGTGCAAGAGCCCAGGGCCAACTACTCAGCGCAGCTATCCGGATAGACCGTTCCATCGAGGTGACCCACATGGGCGTTGGCATGGGTCCAGACTACCGCTGGGGCGGTCGGATGATCGTCGGCCAACGAGTACATGGGCACCTCACCCACTTGGATAAAGCCCATGGCGCCATCCGACACCCAAACCGAGACCGTCCACACTCCATGCGGCACCTTGGCGGCCATCCACCACCCATCTTCCGATGTGTAAAGCTGATCGAGCGTGGGAGTCCCTCCTTCAGTATAGAAACGCTGCTGTTCGGCCAACGGCATGCCCTCGCCATCGAGCAGCACCACCTGTGCACCGCGGACCGGTGAACCCGCGCAGTCGAGCACCCGACCAAACATCACGCCGATATCTGAGCTCAGGGGATCGAGGGGCGCATACATGTCATTCAAGGCGCCATGAGCGGCCTCCCCCACAATCTGAAACGTCTCGGCACCGCCACCCGGACCAAGCACGGTGTGCATTGACACCGTGGGACGACTGCCCGGCAAGAGTCGTTCAGCAGAGGTCCGCACGGAAAACGGAGAACACGTCGCAAGCGGACCCTCCCATTCCCCACTATTAAGGTCCATACCATCCGGCTCATTCACCACATCAGCAGTAGGATCATCGCCACCAAAGATCTCAATGCGAACCGGGTAGAGGTTCTCACCGGTGTGAATCTTCGCAACGGTCGCTGTAGACACGGCTTCTCCTGCTGTGGTTGCAGGATCCTCGACCCAACCGGTCTCCATGCAGCTAAAGTCGCCCTCAGGGACCACCAGCACATCGATGTAGTCTTCCAGTTCGAGCGGCAAGGTCACCGGCCAGGGTTCACCGCTATCGCCGGTATCCACAGGCACTTCTTCGCACGCACTTGCCCCGGCACAGCCATCATCTTCACAATCAATGAGGCCATCATCGTCGTTGTCTTCACCGTCACTGCAGTCCCCTGGGTTTGCCCCCTCGGGAATCACACCGGTGTCTACCGCCTCGGGTTTGGCTTCTTCGTCTCCACAACCAACAAGCACACTCAAGAGCAACCAACGGGTCCAAGTCATCACATCTCCCACGATCGATGCCGAAGTGTACACCATGTGGGTGCTTGACATGAACCCAACGTCGCAGCACTCGAGGCCATGACAGGGTAAGCATGTACGCTCAGACACCAGGAATAGATGATGGCCAAACCAGGCAATCAACCCACACACTCATCCGGTCTCATCCAGGCTCTCTTGGCCTGTGTGGGCCCTCTGATTGTTCTGGGTTTGGCGGCCTATTGGTTTGCTCAACCGCCGGAGGCCAGTGTCTCTGAGAGTGCCGCCCAGTTTGAAGCCAAGCTCGAAAAGGACCAGCCTGAAGTCGTCTTGTTGGGCAATTCCATGGCCCGGCTGGGGGTCGATGCCAAGCAACTCAGCGAACGAATCGATGCCAAGGTCACCAACCTTTCCATCGATGGATCGAGCGCATCCGTTTGGTACCTCATCTTAAAAAACCGGGTCTTTGCCCAGGGTCACAACCCGCACGCTGTCATCGTATTTGGGGCCGCCAGAACCTTTATGTCACCCACGCCTGCAGTGGGGCTCGAAACCACCAACGCTTCTGCACACCGAGTCCCTGTCGAGACCGTCTTCGACGCCAAGGTCAGTGGGCAGGGCGGTCTGCCCCTCGAATGGCTGTGGGCCAAATGGCGAAGAGACCTCGTGCGCAATGATATCTTGGACTCCATCCGAAGTCGTACAACGGGCGTGCTCTTTAAAGCAGAGATCGATGCGGCCAATGTGGATGCCGACACCTGGGCTAAAACACAATTGGAAACCGTCTTCGATAGCGAAAAAATGCGCGACGGCCAAAACCAAACCCGGGTGATTCCCGTTGTGGATTCTCGCTCCAATGATGTGGCGATCAATGCATCCACATTCGATGACTCCTTTCTACCGGCCTTGGTGCAACTCGCCGAGGAGCACTCCACCCGAATCCTGTTTGTCCGAATGCCCATCGCACCCAGCGGACCCTCTGGGAAGATTCAAGAAGGAACCATTGATGGACCATTTGAAGCCTTGATGGCCGATGCCCTCGACTGGCTGAGCGAACAAGACGCAGGCTTTGTGGACCTGAGAAATATGGGACTGATGGATACCGACTTTATCGACTACCTGCACGTCAACAAGACGGGTCGGACCAAACTTACACAGCAGCTGGGGACACACCTAAACGAAATCGGCTTGATGGGAACCGACCCCCTGCCCCGGGTGATCAACCTCGATGCTGCGCCCTTGGTTCGACGGGGTGGAATACCAGACATTCCCACCTTGAAAAACGAGAATGCCACACTGAAAACCGCGCCGTGCATTTGGCAAGTCCCCTTCACCGATCACATGGCCTTGTCGGTGGGCCCCTTGTCTAAACTGGGTATTGAAAAAGCCTCACCGCTCGTGGTCCTCGCAGGAACTGAGCTTCTTTCGCAAAAAACGAAAATACAAGAGCTGAATGCGGAAGAATGCACACCGGGTGTCTTCATGGGACGGCGTGTGATGATGCTGGCGACAGAGGCGAACGGAGACCTTCCAACCGACCTTTCTGTCGAACTATCAGCCGACTTTCCGCACACCGGAATCGACGGCAGCGTGTACCACTGGGTCTTCCCAGGACAAACCGTCACAACCCAGTTTCCCGAGGCTTGGCCGGAAGCCGCCGGTGACTTTCGGGTCTATGTGTCCGGAATACAAACCGCGAATGGAAGCCCACTCACCGTGCGCATCAACGGCGGACCAGCCACACCCGTGGAACCGATGGGAGCCCGGCTTGAAAGCGAATGGAAACCGGAGGCGCCAACCGGCGAGTGGAACGTGGAGCTGACCGTACCCGAAGACGGCAGCCCTACCCTCATCCAATCCCTGGCAGTGGGCGAAGGGTTCTCGGCCACGTGGCTCATTGGGGCCCCCAATCAGCACGTCACACGACGGGCCATTGGTGGTGTTCGAAAAACCATTCGATTTGCGGCGGACCCACCCCCCATCGAAGGGGTCACCCTCTCCACGGTCGATAATGGGCTCATCCGCTTCGATGCGAGCAGTGTGACCACATTGAACGACATCGATAGCTGGCGAGCCTCAACCTTTTGGTCCTGCTCTCCGGTGAAGGTCACCCTCGATGGCAAGCCCATTGGTAAGGGTCACCAAAAATGCAAAGACCTGCCCAGCCTGCCTCCGGGTTCTTACTGCCACGTGGGCAATGAAGTCTTGTTGAAGCCCCTCGCCGACATGGACCCCACCAAAGAGCCCGATCGCTGGGCGATTGTCATCGATCCCAAGCGCGGCTGCGGCACACAGCAATGGTTGCTTCCAGGTGACGTGATGAGCGCCAACCCATGGAAGCCAGATACCGCTGCGATGCCAGCCGGTATCCGCTCCATCTCCATACAAGGGCGCGTCATTGAGCACCCCAAAAAGGACGAGAGAATTCCCAATCGCGGCCCTGAAGAGACCCTCTTGGACATGAAGGTGATGGTGGGAGACACCCCCCTGATCGCCACGGCCATTTCGCGGTCGCAACTCAATGGAGAGACCATTCAGTTCGCCATCGATCCTCCCGTGGTCCCTGGAGACGATCGGGTTGACTTTGTCATATCGTCCCGAACAGACGGTCCATATGTGGTCTTGAGTTCCGCCTCCGTCTCCGAAGCCCGCATTGAAGAATCAGCTCCGGAGGTCACCCCATGACCTTCATTCAATATGAGTTTTTGGTGCTCATGACCGTGGTGTTCACCACCTACTGGCTGCTCCCTTCTCGGCGCCTGCAGAACGTCCTGTTGCTGCTGGTGAGTGCGGTGTTCTACGGGTGGATTCATCCGTGGTTCCTGTTTTTGCTCTACGGTTCGGCCATCCTCGACTACTTCATGGGTCTGGGCATGATCCGCTTTCCAGATCGAAAGCGCCTGTTCCTCATGGTCAGCATGTGCGGAAACTTGGGCCTGCTCGGGTATTTCAAGTACTGCGACTTCTTCATCGAGAACATCATTGCGGTGTTTGACCAGTTGGGCCTTCAAACCGATCTGCACACCTTGGGCATCTTTTTGCCCGTGGGCATCAGTTTCTACACCTTTCAGACGATGTCCTACACCATCGATGTCTATCGGGGTGACTGCAAGCCCAGAAAGAACTTCCTCGACTACGTGGTGTTTGTCAGCTTCTTCCCCCAATTGGTGGCCGGACCGGTCGAGCGGGCCAAGAACCTGCTCGCTCAGGTAGAGACTCCACGGGTCTTTCAATGGGCCATGGTGCGCTCAGGGTTTGGACTCGCGATGTGGGGGGCATTCAAGAAGATGATCGTGGCCGACACAGTGGCCCCGTATGTCAACAAAGCGTTTCTGCTCTCCGAACCATCCGGCCCCTTGATCTGGGCGGCCACCCTGGGCTTTACGGTGCAGATTTTGGCGGACTTCTCGGGCTACACCGACATTGCCCGCGGCATTGCCCGCATGCTGGGCTTTGAGCTGGTCGAAAACTTCAAGAACCCGTATTTGGCCAACAACCCAAGCCAGTTCTGGCGCCGTTGGCATGTGTCCTTCTCAACCTGGATTCGAGACTACCTGTACTTCACCTTTGGTGGCTCCCGCGGCACCTTTGCGCGCACAACCATGGCCACTTTTATCGCCATGGTGCTGAGCGGTCTGTGGCACGGTGCGGCCTGGACCTTTGTGATTTGGGGGGCCTTTCACGCCATCTTGCTCACCGGCTACCGACTGGTGGTCCCACGCATTCCAGGGGTCCTCAAAACCATGCCGGGCGCGCACAGTCTCGCCGTGGCCATCATGTTCGGATTTACCGTCTTTGGATGGATGATCTTCCGCGAGACTCGCCTCGATCGCTTGCTGTATTACCTCAGCCTCGACCCCTTCACAGCCTCTCCTGAACAATGGGTGGCCACCGCTGTCATGCTGGGTGTGGTGGCGGCGGTCTCAGCCCCGCTCATCATCGCCTTGTTGGTGGAGCGCTTTATCCGACCCAAGCTGGTGGACACCGTGTGGTACCTGCCAATTCAGACCACCACGTGGGCCTTGTATGCGGTGGGCATGTTCATTTTTGTGCGACAGACCACAAACGACTTCATCTACTTTCAGTTCTGATCGGGCCTACTCCTCGAGCTCGCGCACAACCAAGAGGCTCGTGCCTGCTTCGACCTCAGAGCCGTCCTCCACACAAATCTCTTCTACCTGAGAGGGTTTGCGCACCGAGAGGGACTCGATCTCACGCTCACCCTCGACCACCGCCAAGCTCTGGCCCGAGTAGACGAGCTGCCCCACGGTGGCGCGAATCTCCACCTCGCCTGCAATATTGGCACGTACACGAACACATCCGTCACGATCTGGAAGCATGATAAGACTCCGGTTTATGGCTGAGCGAGGTAACCCGACAAAGAGTAGGCCACCTTGCAGTGGGCGTCATGGTTGGTGATGCCAATCGTAGCACCGGGCTCCACAGGAAGGCCGCTGCTGTAGGTGTGTGAGACTTGGGTAGGCTGGAGATAATCGTAGTTGTGGTAGGTGTCCGAAACCAGATGAAAGCGGGCCAATTCGCGTCCACCGGAGTCGATGCTGACCCGGTTCGTACAGGGGCTCGTCGATGAGTAGTTTCCGTACATCGTGAGCACCACGTCGGTGATGATCAGCCGCTCATCGTACGGCTCAAACACCGTCGAGGTGGATGAGTAGTCGACCTCTCCGCCGACCGAGACCACTGGATTGGTGCCCGTGGCCACCGCAGTTGTTGGATAACCAATGGCTGTGTTGGGTGTGAGGGATGCGACCAAGGCCGCTCCAAAACCCACAGCCAAGGCCACGGTGAGAGAGGAATGAGACGATTGTTGCATGAGTTCTCCTTATCTACTGATGGAGATCCCTAAACCGTTCGAGCCCGGGCATCACGCCCATAATATTCAGTTACCGGAGTCAGCTTGAGACGCATGCAGCGTCGTCATCACAGTAGAAGTCGTCACAATCGGTATAGCCATCGTCATCGTTGTCGATGCCGTCGGTACAGTCCTCAGCGCACGCTGTGTCATGGCTGCAGTCGTAGTCGTCACAGTCGATGTAGCCATCGCCATCGTTGTCTACACCATCGTCACAGACTTCCGTGTCGCTGCTGCCACCACCATCGCTGCTGCCACCACCATCGCTGCTGCCACCACCATCGCTGCTGCTACCGCACGCCGCGTCATCATCGCAGTCCCAGTCGTCGCAGTCGATGTAGCCATCGCCATCGTTGTCTACACCAT
>Ga0315320_10000986_pt1 | contig 23440 bp, 16 predicted proteins | sample M140m21515metaG_FD_203458 | JGI IMG/M metagenome (GOLD analysis project Ga0315320, IMG submission 203458) | Ammonia-oxidizing marine archaeal communities from Monterey Bay, California, United States - M1 40m 21515 | ecosystem: Environmental > Aquatic > Marine > Coastal | place: USA: California... | reverse complement strand
ACTCGCTCGCACAACAACCACTCGCTCTGTTCTAGTGCCGCTTCAATGGAATCCACTACGCGGCGGACCTCGAAGGACGAAACCTTCTCGTCGACTTGTGCAAAAACATCTAGTTGGTCGCGTAAGTTATCAAGCCGGCGTCGCAGGGATTGCACTTCCTGCAATAAATGCGCTTCGGCCTCTTCAGCAGATTGCACATAATAGTTAGCGGTCTGCAACGCCGATTGATTCGCAATAGGGCTGCGATTGTCGCTGACGCTTAGATTGAAGTGCTGGCTGCTAATGCTAGAGATATCTTCGCTTGACAGGGTGGCATCTAAAGAGAGAAAGCGTTTCGCACGAAGACCATCAATGATTTCTTTCGTTAATAATTGCTGATCTTGATCAAGCAACTGTAACTCACTCAAACTAAAATCGTCACTTAGCTGTATGGATAGAGGCAAGATGCCACCATCAACAGCATAGAAGTTGCGCTGCGGATAAATTACTTCAATCTGCGGCGCCAAGTCGGTGTAGTACTGCCAACTAAGCTGATTAGGGTAGTAACTAGTGAAGCCATCTTGGTTCTTTATCGTAATGGTTAGTTCGTTACTTTCAGTAGCGATGATACTGCCACTGTAGAGTACGTCGTGAACCATTAAAAGAGTATTGTTGTTGGCGTCAACAACATTTACTTCAACGTCGTTGCCATCAACGGCAAAGCTAAACTCAATCAACGAACCTTCAATTACGCGCAACTCGTGGCTACTCGAATCTTCAGGTGGTAACAAAGTGTATGGAGGTGCCGTGACTGTCACCGCCCAATTGCTGAGCATGGGTGCATCGCCAATGATGACTTCGAGACTTGAAGACGCCTGCTGATGATCTCCGCCGCTAAGGCTAAAAGTGGTGGTGCTTGATAGTGGAGGTAAGTCATATTTGAAATCTCCACCCCCTAAAGGTGTCATGCTATGCGATTGAGTTAAACCATGCAGTACCACCCGGCTAGGGAGTTCGCCAAGAGCACGCGCTTGCAAGCTTAGGCTGCCTGGGTCGCTAGTATGCAACACTAAGTGATTAGGACCAGTCGATGTCAAGAAGTTATTTTTGGAGCTGAGGTTATCTACAACAAAAATCAACTTGGTTTGTGCAGGCCAAGTAATGTTGCTGCCTGTCATGCGCTGCCAAAAGATACTATTGTGCTGCGGGAAATAATAGGCACATAATGCCAAGGCGCTACAACTCAACAGCGCGCATGAGAATTTAATTAATGGCGAACTTAAAGGAAAAATGTGTTGTGGCTGAAGCTGCTCGCAATCGTCAACGGCCTGGTCTACTAACGACTCTAAGAAGCTGCCTTCGCTCATATCGTGTTGTGCGCACAACTCTACGCTAGAACTTAATCGATCATCAAAACGATGGCTCTTTTCAATGATTACCGCCAGTTGCACTGCAGTGGGTCGATGTCGCAATGGCGTCAGTAGCCAGCGCTTGAGTAAGTAAAGGCTGAATAGTACCGCAAAAGACGCATGCAATATTCGCACAACAAGCGGCGCCCGTAGAAAGTAATCTAAGCAAAACGATAAAGCCACAATAACGCAAAAGCTGAGGAGCAATAGGCCCGTTCCTCTGAAAACGCGTACCGCAAGCATCCGGCGCTGCAAACTTTGCAAGCACTTTTGGATGGCAGGGGGTAGTGGATGACTCATCGTTGGAAAATCGGCAAATACTCTTTAGGGATTTGTAAGATTAGGCAAGCTGTTGCCGTGCCATAGGTGCTTCCCGGACCGACATTGTTTGGCCATGATCCGTCTGAGTTTTGCATCCTGAGTAACTCGCCCTGTATTAAGCGCAAGTAATTACGGTACCGTTCGCCGCCAGCAATATGGAAAGCTTGCACGGCATAGTAGTGGCCATAATAGAAATAATAATGGCCACCCATGCCGCTTCCATACTGGCGATTAAAACTTGCAGCTTGCGACTCGAGTCGTTGTAGCCCACGCTCAATATCGGCATCAGCGTATACTCCTGCACCGTGCAAAATCGTAATTCCAGCAGCTGTGAGCGGGAAAGAAGCTCGCGCCCGCAAGTTTGGCTGATAGCGGAAATCGCCAGGGCGCGAATCGCGGTGTAGGCTCCAGGCAGGGTCGTCGTTACGTATTGCCGACTTGCGCACATAGGCAACCGCAGCATCAATCGTGCTGATAGGTACCTGAATGCCAATGTTATGCGCTGAACGCAGCGCTAAAACCTGGCATGCCGCCACGGACATATCGCTGTCCGCGACATGCGGTTGATAGCGCCATCCACCGCTGTTGTTTTGGCTGGAAACGATTAAGTTCACGGCACGTTGCAGAGCGGCGCGGACGTCATCGCGTGGCGTCATGCCGTAAACTTCTGCTAAGAACAGTGTGGCGAAGGCATGTGAGTATAGTCGGGTTTCATTATTGCTGATGTATCCGTCTTGCTGAACTTGTTGCAAAAGGTAACTTACCGCTTTGTCCACGACCTCGCCGTATTTTCCACGTTGCGGCACATGTCCACCAGCTAGAAACGCCATGCCCGATAAAGCCGTTACCCCGACGTGGCTTACATCTTGTTGCCAAACTTTGTAACTGTTGTCGAGCTTGTATCCGACGTCGGCTGCCCATGAGCCATCGGCCAATTGAGAATGCGCCAAAATTTGCAAGCCGCGATTGGCAGCTTCGAGAGATGGCGAGGCTGTAATCTGGAGTAAGACGATGGCGAGAATAGACATTATTTTATTTCAAAAGTGTAGTGTCGCTTAGAAACAGAAACAATAACTTGCTTTCGGCTGAGCGAGATTTGTGGTTTAGCAGCGCTTAGTAAATGTAAATCCATAGACTGATGATTTATCAGATCACCGGCGGTATCAACCAAAACTAAGTGCAACATTATTCGGCGATTGGCTAGATCCTCGACGAGGAATGCTACTAGCGAACCATTTTGCAGTTGCATGTGTGTAAACGAACGTGGAATGCAATGAGTAAACGGTACTTCGTTAAGTAGGGTGGTGTTTACTTCACCGCGCAAGTTGGTGAACGACAGCAACAACTCGTTTTCACCGGTCATGCTATTTGAAAACATAATCTCATCTGGCGTGGCTTGCGACAGCATCTCACTAGCCTCGCGTTTGCTGACGCGGACGACGGGCCGTTGATGCGTTAAATCAATATCGGCTAACCAATCATCGGTGACATAAATCGCCCGCTTCCCAGCCACCAAAATATTGTTGCGATAGTGCGCTTCTTCTTCGAGTTGTAGTTCGTAAATAACCCGGCCACTACGCGGCTCAATGAGCAGTAACTGACTGGTCTGGTCGTCGCTGGCGTGACTTATATGAAGAATCAAATCGCCCGCCACCCGTGGTTTTGAGAATGCCGAAAGTTCTACGCCGATGTCGTTAACCCTGTATTTGCCATCGTTGCTAAAGTAAACACAGCTTTGTGCTGTGAGGATCGCACATCCGTCAGCGAGGGTGACGCATTTGTCAACCAGCGACGGAATTCTAGTATTAGAGTCAAAAGGGGTAATGTACTGAGGATCGCCATCTTTAACTAAAATCAAAGTGTGTTGACTTTGGAATAGCAGTAAATCTTCTTCGCCCTTGAAGGCATGTAGCAAAACCCAATTGAACGGCAATGGAGATTCAGCAGGAGGTGCAATGCCATCGACGGTTGGCAATGCGTTGTTGCTATCTAGCAGTTGTGCGTGACTGTTGTAATCGTCGCCGCTAAACCGATAGGCAATGTTAAAGAGTGATATTTGGCTGTCGATGGGCAAATCGGCGTTTGCTAGCTGGGTATCTAACCATCCTTCAAGTTGCTGCTGCTTACTCGAATCAGTCAACGCCTCGGTCATCCAAGAATAGATTAGCTTATTGCTGTCGTCCAACAAGTAAGCATCAAGCAGGCGTCGCCAGTCACCGGATAGCTTAGCGTCCAGTGCTGCGGCTGACACGGTATGGCGTGACAACAACAAAGCCGGGCGCATTGGATCGCTCATGAGCTGCATATTGGACGCGGCTGTGCTTTCGACTAATAGCACCAGTGCCTGCCATGCGACATCGCTGTCGTCACATGTGCTTAAGCGCCTGAGCAGACTACGGGCAGCGTTGCGGTTGCCGAGTAATAGTTCGCAACGTGCGACAATCAAGCTGGCCAAGTCTCTATCGATGACATCAAAATAATCTTCAGCCAATTGATCGCGCAGTTTGCGCTTAATCGTTTTTACGATAGACAAATCATCGGCGCCCACTTGCAAGTAATAATCTAAATCGCGGCGAGTGGTGTTTGGTTGCGCAGCACTCAAGATATAGGACTTGTCGCTACGGTAGCAAATAATTCCGCGGGGTGTCAAGAACAGCACCGCGCCATCGCTAAGCTGTATAGGGCTACTGGCTAGTTCTGGAGAGTCGTCCCATCTAATTGCCAAAGAGGTACCGTTGATACCATTGAGCGCAGCGGTAGCGACACCTTTTTCACAGGGCATCCAGGCATGAGTGCTGCTTAGTTCGGACGATAGCAAATTCTCGTTGTTGTAACCGTTGTATCTGTAAAGCTGAGTAGAGGTGTAGACCTTATCGCCTGAAGCGAGATCGATTTTTTGTAGATAGTTGCCGCTCGTTACAATGCTTTTGCCATCATAATCGAGGACGAAGCGCATGCGATTGTCGCCGCGTTCTTGCGCGGGATAAGATTTGAGAAGCTCGCCACTATTACCGTTGACGGAAAACAGAGCTTGCGAATCGAGAGGGGCAACAACGATTACGCCATCTTTAAGAAAGATATTATTATTCGCAAAGTGATTGATGCGTTGGCTAAGGCGTCCGTCTTGGTGCACAATTACTTTGGTGCGTGGATAGGTGCGAGTCCATTCAATAACTCCGGTGCGTGCTGCGACACAACTGAGTGTGCCAAACTGCGAAAGCAACCATACGTGTTCGCCGTCACTGACCGGCGCCGGCGTCGCTACTTCGGTGAGCAGGTTGCCAAAGAGATTGGTTTCCATTGAACCGCTGGCCAAGAACGTTTTGAATAGTTGCTTGCCACTATGTAAATCAAAACACATCAGCGAAATGTCGACGTTACCACCTGCATCGTAAACAGGAACATACACTCGCCCAGCACTAACGAGTGGGGTGCCAATGGTGATGCTGTTAGTTTCGGCGTCGTCTGCTTCGATGACTTGGCGCCACAGTAATTCGCCGCTATGTGCATCGAAGGCATGCAGGCGACGCAACGGAGTCATATGCCGAATGTCGATTCTGCGATACTGGTCGCTGCGGCCCACAGCTTTTGCTTGATGCATGTTAACTAACAGTACTCCATCGCTTAGTACCGGCTGTAGTGAAGTAAACTGCGATTGTGCGGCATGCAGCTCGTCATTTAAGTTGTCGTTTATGTTGAGCCAAGCCAAGTTGTCGAATTTCCAGCGTGGATTGCCCGTTGCGGCGTCGAGCGCCACGACATCGTGCCCATTAGTCGCATAAACCAAGCCATTGCCAAAAGCTAAACGGTGAGTGTTATAGCGCAAAGGCAGTACGTCGCCAAACTTGTAACTCCAGGCGAGTTGCAGATGGTCAATGGCAACATGCGGATGCCGCTTATCTAGCGGGTCTTGGTATAGATCGTAATAATTACGGTCCATATACGCAGCATCTAAAGTTTGTTGCGCGCTTTTCTCGGCGGTCAAACCGGCGTATTGCAAAGTCGCGCGCTCGAGCGCCTCAATGTTTAGCGGACGTTGGTGCTGCAAAACGACCGCCGCCGCCCGTTCTTGGTAATGAGTGCGGTACCATTCGCTCGCTGCTGGTGGCAAATTGCGCAACTGTTCTGCCGCGAAACTCGCAACACCAACATACAAATCGTTTTGAAGTTTGTGAACGGCAGATGCTGGGCTGCTCACCAAGCGCTGCAATATAGGAATCGCTTCAAGCCATCGTTGCTGCTCTAAATAGCTTAAAGCATCATTCAGCTCTGCACTTAAGTCTTGACGTAAGGGCACCGAAACCCCTTCGAGAGTCGAGTCGCCTTGTTGCTGGCTGACACCGCAAGCCAAAGCCACCGAAAATAGTGAGGCGATTAACATAGATTTTTCTTCTTGCGAATAAGCCACTCGCTAACGATGGCAACAAAGAACAGAGCGAAGACCCACCAAGGCTTGATGAACGCAAACTGCTCGTCAATGACGCGCACAATGGGTTGCCCACCATCGAGATCATCGAGGATGTCTTGCAGTTTGTCAGCAGTGTAATAAACGCCGTCAGTTTGTGTGGCTAAGTTTTGCAAGCCGCTGCTGTTAAGCGTTAAATCGGCCATCTCTTTAGACGTCAAGACAACGTTCAGATGTAGGCGCGCGCTGACCATTGATTTGGCGCTAGAGTTCTCGGTGATATAAAGATCAACATCACCAAGCTGCTGCGGACGGTAGCTGCCGCGGTAGCTGACATCTCCATCACGCTCGACTAATTGCAAACTTAACACTTGCTCGCCCGCGCTATTGAACAATGGAATGCCGTCGTCCTGAATGATCGGCTTATAACCACTGTCGAGAATACGAGCTTCGATAGTCACGTATTCGCCAAGTTCGACAATTTGACGTTCGGCCTCTAAGCGAATGCGTCCGCGATTGTTATGCAGCCGTGCTGATGCGAGATAGCGCAAGGCACTGCGCCAAAAACTTTGCACGTATTTTTCCCCGGCAGGGAATCGCCATCGCCATGTTTCGTCGGTGCCGAAGAATGCGACTCGTCCGTGTGGAACATTGTGCGAAGCTGCGACGACCAAGGGGCCGAATTCATTTTCGGTGCTATCGCTAACCAACCATGCTTGTGCGCCATTCTTTAATCGCTGACTAGGGAACATCCACCACAGCGGAGTAGCGTTCTGCCACAGCGCCGTGTTTTCTTGAAGGTTTGTGCTAAGTAGGCTAGCAGGGTGCGGGTGCGCCAAATCACTAGGCTGCGGACGGAACTCTTCACTTAATGGAGTGGCTTGTGGATCTATAACCACCGGCAGCATGTTGCCAAGGGTAGTGTCAAGATAGTGCAATGGATTGTATTGCGGTCCGGCGAGCATAAGTAATCCGCCACCGCTCTCAACAAATTTAGCAACGCTGTTAAGGAAGTCTTGCGATGCTAATGGGTCGTGACTTATTTGCAGCGGGCTGACGTCGCCGATGATAATCACATCGTAATGATCTAATAAAGTTTCTACATCCGTTGGCACTGCGCGCAATGCCGTTGTAGTCGCGGAATGCTCTTGCTCGAACTGGCGGTCTGCTTCGGCTAGCCAACACTGTGCCTCTATGTCATTCGTCGCGCGAATAAGACGCTCTTTTAAGAAGCGGTATTCCCAGCGCGGTTTGCCTTCGACATAAAGCACCCGTACTCGAGTGTTTAATACTTTAAGATTAAACTTGATGCTGTTGTTGCTTAAATTAACTTCGCCAACAGCGGGAGCTACTGTCGCTGTTAAGGTGTAATCACCCGCTTTATCAAATTGCGACGACAGTACAAATTGCACGCCATCTGCTGTTGGTTGCTGAACAGCGTGAGTGTCGAGAAGATTGCCTAGCTGGTCACGTAATTCGACAGTAGCAGAATCAATCGCAGCACTGCTCAGCGCTCTTAGACGTAAAGTGAACAATCCTACGTCGCCACTTAACACTTGCTGCGCAGATTGAACTTGCTCTAAAACTAAATCGGGTACGCTGTTGTCGGTGCCCACACCGATGCTGAAAGCACGCATCCGTTTCTGCTGAAGAATACTGGCAACATCTTCAAGCGTGCGTCCATCGTTGCTACGTCCGTCGCTGATTAGCAGTATGTCTGGCAAGCGCCGCGAACGATATTCTGCTTCGACCTCGAGCAGAGATTCGCCAAGGGCCGAAGTCGGCGCGTTCGGGTTAATGATGGCATCGCGACTGCTTAGCGACAAGGTGCGCGCTGCTTGAAAATACTTTAGGTCATAGCGTGACTCGAGAGCATCAAGCGTAGCCCCATTAATAAAATTACGCGCCCATTCACTACGACTCCCAGCATCGGTGTCGTGATGCGACATGGAGGTGCTTGCATCGACAATTACCGCTAGTGGCGCAGCTTCGGTTACGGTCGATCGTTGGTTGATGCGTGGCTGCATCAGTAAAGCAGAGACCACGGCTAAGCAAACAAAACGTGCCATCACGCAAATTGCCGTTGGCAGAATAGATTTGCTAGCGTCTCTGTTACGTAAAGCTTTGTAGTAGGGAAGCAAAGCAATGAACAGCAGCGTCGGCAAGATGAGCAACACAATCACCCATGCTTGTGGCGCATTGATAAAGACTAAGCTTTGGCTCATGCAGTCCTCCTCTTGTCAATGGCGAAACTTAGCAGTGACTCGCAAACTAAGCACGCGAGTAGTACATAAAGCAAAGTTGCAGCCAATGGCGCATTGCTTTGCTGTTGCGTATTAGAAACAGCAGCGGCTTGCGTGTCAGAATACGAAGGCAAATTGCTGACATCGATGCTGCGCAAGTCACTCTCGCTATCTAAGCTATGCACGCCAACGCTGTGGCCGTCGATGGTGTAAGCGCCAAGCACGCCCAGAGTCAATTGCGATGAGTGCCGCAAACTTTTTCCAGCTGGGCTGGTGATTGTCACGGCGTGAGGTAAGTCAAGTCGCTCAGTAACGTTTAGCTTGGACGGCAACGCGGGTTGCGGTACTAATGAAAATAACAAATCGTAAATAAGTGCCATTGTGCCACCAGGGACTTCAGGCATGCGATTCCAGCGCGCGTACGGGGCAACGGCAGAAACCGCAACCTTGCCTTTACCATGATGGAGTTGAAGAAGCGCGGCAGACTTATAGTCGTTGTCGGTAGCCGAAAAGCTTAATATCAATTGATGTTCACCTTCGACATCGAGCTGCTGAAAAATGCGATGCGGAACTTCAGTAAGTAAAGCTTGCCACTGCGGGTCACTAAACAGCTTAAGCGCCGGATGCTCGGCATGGTCTATGGTTAACAGGGCATCACGCTGCTGCGTACCTGCAATTTCAAATTGCTTCAAGCCAAGCTGCAACATTAGAGGCTGCAAGGCAGGCGTGCTGCTTTGCGGGCCGACCACGACTAACAGTCCGCCGCCAGCAGCAACGAAAGACTCTATCAGCTTTATTTTGCTGTTCGGTAATGAACTTAAATCAGACAATATCAGCAGCTGCGCCTCGTTTAAAGCGCTTGTGCTGAGCTGGTGTGGTCCAAGGACAATAGGGCGTAATGGCGCTTGATCGCCAAGGTTTAGATACGACAGGAAATTAGAGCTAACGTCAGCGTTGCCAAAGTCACTATTGTTGCTACATAAAATAGTCGTCCACTCAGCTACCACCTCTAGGCCAACACTTTGCTGGTCATCGGCGTGTAGACCATCGGCAGTAATAGCCACCTCAACTTTGCGCGAGCCCACTTCGTTAAGACTGAACATTTGCTCAAAGCTCTCGCTACTACGCGCTTTGAGTTCGAACTCTTTCTCGGCGATAATTTTTCCGTCAAGGGATAGTTGCAACAATCGCTGCTGCGGACGGCTAGTGTAGTTACGCACTTCACAACTGAATACGACTTCGCCTCCTTTGACTACAGCCTGAGGTGTAACGGTCGAATGATGCACCGCCACGTTTGAGGTTTGTCCTGCGCCGACCGTTTGGTAATCAATGACTACATTACTATCACTAAATAACTGCATAGCTGCTGCGGCTTCGCCACCATCAAACCACTCATTGTCTTGAAAATCACTAATGATTGTCAACCGAACTTCGCTATTTTCAAGCGCCAGTTCACCAATAACCTCTTCAGCAATCTGAGCAGCATCGAGCCAGTTAGCATTTGCGTTGCCACATGCTAGACTCTTTGCAGTAAGCGACCTTAATGCTTGGCGTGAACTGCCCTGCGATAAAATTTGTGCGTGTCGCGATGCCATAATTAATACAGCGCGATCACGACTGTCGTCGAGATTACTGAAGATATTCTTTGCTATGTCCTGCGCAGCGCTAAAAGCATTGCTGTCACCAACAAATTGCTGCATAGACATTGAGGTGTCGAGAATGACAACTTCAAGTTGCGGTGCCCGCGCGGCATCAAGAAGTTGCGAATGAGCGCTGGGTCTTGCTAAAGCCAAGATCACTAGTATCACTGCTAAAGTGCGCAACAAGAGTAAGAGTAAATCTTGCAATAAAACCCTGCGGCGTACCCGCTGAATAGCCTTGCGTAAAAAATCAGTAGCTGCAAACTTTACTTGCACATAACGCTGGCGCTGCAATAAGTGAATAATAATCGGTACCGCCGCTAAGGGCAGTAACCACAAGAGCGATCCGAAAATAAAATTCATCGACCTTTACGTGCGAGTTTGGAATCTCGACTAGCTAAGACTTGAAGGATGTTTTCTTCAACGGAGGCATCCGTGCGCAGGCGGCGAAAGGTGCAACCAAGCGAACGCATTTGTTGACGTAAGTCTTGCGCATGATCTTCGAACTCGACCCGGTAGGCTTCGGCAATCGCCAGCGGATTGGCCTTAAGCAGCAAATCGTCTTCGAGGCCTTCGAATTGGCTTAAGTCTGTGAATGGGAAATCAACTTCGTCGCCATCAAGCACCCGCAGTGCCCATAAATCATGCCGCTGGCCGCTAAAGGCGCGTGCGCTTTGCACACTATCCTCTGCGCGATCTAAGAAATCGCTCATCCAAATAACTACGCTACGCTGATGCAAATGTTGCGAAAACTTTAACATTGTCGCATTGGTGTCCATTTCACCATCGACCTCGACCCGCGCCAACAACTCACACAAACTTGTCCATTGTGCGAGCCCGCGCGATGGTGGTAGCACTAATTTAGTGCCATCTGAGGTTTGCACGGCAAGTGCGAAGCGATCGTTTTGTTGACTAGCAATACGCGCCAAAGCAGCAATAATATAAGTGGCATATTCAAGCTTTGAAATGGTGCGGCCATAAGACATAGACTGCGATGCATCTAAAACGAAGTAAACACACAAATCAGTCTCTTCTTCGAACTCGCGCAGAACATTGCGATCGCTGCGCGCCATAATCCGCCAGTCAAGGTGGCGGACATCGTCGCCAGCCACATACTCGCGGTGTTGAGCAAAAGTAGTGCTGACACCACGCAGCGACGAGCGATGCATTCCCTTTTGGATGCCATCAACGGCAACTTGCGCGCGCAATTGCAGGCGCTTCAATCGCTCGAGCAATTTTGTGTCGTGCGATGGACTCTGCCTAGCCATCGAAACGGGTTGCATGCTCAGCGGTAAATTCTATGAGTTGCTGGATGATGCTATCCGAGTTTAGCCCCTCTGACTCAGCGGCAAAATTTAGTGCCACACGGTGTCGCAGTGCCGGTTTCGCAACGGCTTGAATATCGGCGATACTCGCATGGCTTTTACCGTTCAGCAAGGCCTTCGCTTTCGCAGCCATTACTAATGATTGCGCCGCACGCGGACCTGCTCCCCAGGTGACATTGGTGTTGATGAAATCAGGAGCCTCGTCACCAGGACGGCTGTTGCGAGTGAGTGCAACCGCATAATCAAGAACACTATCTGCAACAGGAATGCTTCTTGCCAGCTGTTGTAATTCAATCAGCTCGTCACCGCTTAGAACCTTTTCGATTTCAGCATTCACTTCGCCAGTGGTGCGGCGCAAGATATCGGCCTCTTGGTCGGCGCTCGGGTAATCGACTTTAATAAAAAACAAAAAGCGATCGAGCGCTGCTTCAGGAAGTGGGTAAGTGCCTTCTTGCTCAATAGGATTCTGCGTGGCCAATACGAAAAACGGTTTTGGCAAAATCATAGTCTTGCCACCAGCTGTGACTTGACGTTCTTGCATTGCTTCAAGTAGCGCTGCTTGAGTCTTTGGCGGCGTACGGTTGATCTCGTCGGCTAGCACAATATTACTAAACAATGGCCCGTGCATAAACCTGAAGCTACGTTCGCCGGTGCGAACGTCAGAATGCAGCACTTCGGCGCCAGTGATATCTGCAGGCATCAAGTCGGGTGTAAATTGAATGCGGTTGAAGTCGAGGTCGACCGCTTGGGCGAAACTGCTCACTAGTAACGTTTTCGCCAAGCCAGGTACGCCAACTAATATTGCATGGCCCTGTGCAGCCACCGCAATGCAGAGCTGCTCGACAACCTCGTCTTGGCCAACAATCACGCGCGCGATTTGGGTTTTTAAGTCTTGATAGGCCTGCGCATACTTGGCTGCAGCCTGCTGCTGAGAATTGGGGATGTCATTCATTATTTTACTTACGGTCGGAGAGCGCTCTTTGTTCGCTAATCTTTTTCAGAGCATCGGGGTCGCTGTCCAGGTATTCGACCTTGATTTGCGATTCTTTGAGGCTCTGTTCTGCCGATTCGGCCTGGCGCGCCTCAATTTTTTCTTTTTCACGTGTCTGAATAAGGCTTACAGCCTTAGGTAACAAGAACATGATTCCGGCGAGGATGGTTATTAACCAAAGAACACCATCGGTGAACAATGCCTTCTTCCGGATTTTCTTTGAGGTCACTTCAATTACAGTGGCATCGCGTTGCCATAACGCGCAGAGCTGCCGAGCCATTCTTCAATGCGCAGCAGTTGGTTGTATTTAGCGACACGGTCAGAACGACACGGAGCGCCAGTTTTGATTTGTCCGGCACCTACGGCTACTGCCAAGTCGGCAATCGTGGTATCTTCGGTCTCGCCAGAGCGGTGAGAAATAACCGCGGTAAAGCCAGCCTCGTATGCGACATTAATCGCGTGCAAGGTCTCAGTCAAAGTACCTATTTGATTTACTTTAATCAAAATTGAATTTGCTTGACCACCATCAATACCGCGCAATAAACGCTTAGGGTTAGTCACAAACAAATCGTCACCAACAAGTTGGATGTCATCACCTAGCTCGTCAGTTAAAGTGCGCCAGCCATTCCAGTCATCTTCGTCAAGTGCATCTTCGATGGACACGATAGGGTGCTGCGAACACCACGACTTGTACATTTCAACCATCTCGTCAGACGAATGGGGCTTTCCTTCGAAGGTGTAAACGCCATCGTTGTGAATCTCAGAAGCAGCCACATCGAGTGCAATGGCCATCTGCTTAGGACCCGCTTTCAGGCCGGTGTCTTCGATTGCTTGAATCAGCAAATCTATCGCCGCTATGTTTGAGCTAAGGTTTGGCGCGAATCCGCCTTCGTCACCGATAGCAGTTGAAAGACCTTGATCGCGGCAAAGAGACTTGAGTGAATGGTAGGTCTCGGTACACCAACGTACCGCTTCGCTGAAGTCAGGAGCGCCCCATGGCTGAATCATAAATTCTTGAACATCGACGTTATTATCTGCATGTTCGCCACCGTTTAACACGTTCATCATTGGTACGGGCAAACGATTTGCACCGGCTCCACCAAGGTAGCGGAACAGCGGTAGGCCAGCATCGTCAGAGGCGGCATGAGCCACGGCCAACGAAACGCCTAGCAGTGCATTGGCGCCCAAAGCGCTTTTGTTCTCGGAGCCATCAAGCTCAATCAAGGCACGGTCGATTTCTTCTTGCTCGTCCGCGCACATGCCAATAAGGGGCATAGCGAGGATATCGTTGACGTTTGCCACCGCCTGGTGGACGCTTTTTCCACCGTAGGCTGCATCGCCATCACGCAGTTCAACTGCTTCGTGGACGCCCGTTGAAGCGCCGGATGGGACTGCTGCGCGACCGGTTGCGCCTGTAGATAAATCGACTTCAACTTCTAGGGTTGGATTGCCGCGGGAGTCAAGTATTTGACGACTGTGTACTCGGATGATTTCGCTCATGGTTATATGCCTTTTATACAGGGCTTATATCTTAACTTCGACGCCCTGATGTTACACTATGCCTGAATGTTTAGTTTGACCGACATAGATTATCGCTACGGCTCACAAATCATCTTCGACGAAGCCTCGTTGAAGGTCGATAATGGCTGGACTGTTGGCCTCATTGGGCCCAACGGTTCTGGAAAAACCACGCTTTTCCGTTTGCTCACTGGCCAAGAGGTCGAAGAGGCCGGAGTGGTCTCTATCCCAGGTGGTACCACCATCGGATACTTTAACCAAAAAGTAGGCGAAATGAGCGGTTGTAGCCCGGTAGAACAAGCCGTGCGTTGCGCTGGGCGTGTTGCTGAGCTGCGGGTGATATTAGCTAGTCTAGAAGAGGATTTGGCCGATCCAGAGAAGTTCGATAATCTCGATAAGATCATGGTCAAGTACGCCAAAATTCAAGACGAATTCCAGATATTAGGCGGCTACGATGTCGAGGCACGAGCGCGCGAAGTCCTTTCTGGGCTTGGCTTTAGCGAAGATCGCATGAGTGGCGAAGTCGGCGTTTTATCCGGTGGATGGAAAATGCGCGTGGCACTAGCTGGCATCTTGATTCAACTCCCTGATTTGCTACTTCTCGACGAGCCGACTAACCACCTTGATATCGAATCAATCCTGTGGCTCGAAGGTTTTATTCGTGACTACAAGGGCACCGTAGTCATGACTTGTCACGACCACGAGTTCATGAACAGGGTAGTCGACAAAATCGTCGAAATCGACCAAGGCAAGTTACGCGTTTTTCCTGGTGACTACGACTTTTACTTGGCCCAGCGCGAGCTCGAAGATGCACAACGTCAGGCCGCTTTCGTGCGTCAGCAAGCTCACGTCGAACGCGAATTAAAATGGATCGACTCTTTCCGAGCTAAAGCGCACTCTTCGTCGCAAGCTCAGTCGCGTTTAAAGCGTCTCGATAAGTTAGATATCATCGAGCCACCACGCTCACGTCGTCAAAAGTTAGTGTTCAACATTCCGGCTCCACCGCGCTCGGGCAATGACATTTTTGTTGCCGAAGGAATTAGCAAAAGTTTTGGTGACCTGACGGTTTACTCAAATTTAGATTTGCATGTTCGCCGTCTCGAACGTTGGGCATTCTTAGGAGTCAACGGTGCCGGTAAGTCGACACTGCTAAAAATAATGATGGGCGATCTTGTGGCCGACAGTGGCATCTGTAAATTAGGTGCTTCACAGCGAATCGGTTATTTCGCGCAGCACACCACTGAGTTGTTGCATCCAAAGGCGACGGTATTCGATACCATGGCCAGTGAATTTCCTGGTGAAAGTATCGGTACTTTGCGCACTTGTTTAGCATGTTTCGGGTTTGATCCGAACGACATGGATAAGGTGACCCGCGTTTTGTCAGGTGGTGAAAAAGCACGACTTGTTTTGGCTAGAATGCTTTTTAAGCCACCTAATGTGCTTATTCTAGACGAACCTACCAACCACCTTGATATAGAATCTAAGCAGACATTGCTTGAGGCCCTGGCGAAATACGAAGGCACTATTATCTTTGTTAGTCACGACCGCCACTTCTTGGAAGCACTCGCAACTAATGTTTTAGAAATCGATGGCGGTAGCGCGAAGACCTACCATGGCGGCTACAAGAAGTACGTCGAGTTTACTGGCCATGCAGCGCCGGGCTCTTAATTAGCTTTTATCACTTTAGATTTTTCCCAGTCAAAAGTGGCTGTCATCTGTTTGCCACCATGCGACCAAACAACAACGCGTTGTTGTTCGCCACTAGCTAAAACCTTTCGTAGGCTTTGAAAGTCTTCTGTTTTTACGCCGGCAACGCTAATGAGTACATCACCTGCTTTCATGCCAGCTTGTTCGGCTAGACCACCCTTGACGAGTTCGTCAATGGTCATAGCATCGCCAAGAAAAACACCTAAAGAATGGCGCCTAGGGCCACGATTTGCTCTCGAATTACCTGGAGCTTCACGTGGCAAGGCCTGATTCATGTTTGCGATGCGCCACGCACCGGATGCAATCACGCGCACCGAAGCCAATTGGTATTCAGGTACGACTTCGTCGATAGTGTCATGTTGCGTATGATGGATGTAAGTGTAGCTTGCATTGCCATTTTGCTCCCAGAAGAAGCCGGGTACACCAACTCTTAAATAGGAGTCGTGATCCGAGCCAACGCCTTGTGGTAAACGCTTTACGGGCACTAAGCGGAAGCGCAAATCTTTGTCTTCGTTATTTGCTGTATGCTCTATCACCGGGCCGAAGGCCTCTTCAAATAAAGGTTTTAATTCGGGTGTCGCTTGAATACCGGAGCAGGTGTTGGTGCCGCCATCATGCACTAAAACTGCAGAAATGACTTCATTTTCGGCAGGATGCTGCTCAATGTAGGCGCGTGAGCCAAGCAAACCTTGTTCCTCGCCCGACCACAGCATAAAGCGAATCGTGCGGCGTGGTTGCACATCTAATTCATCGATCGCCTTCTTGAGGATGCGTGCGGCCTCTAAAGTGGTTGATGTGCCCGTGCCATTATCTTGTGCACCGCGCGCGCCATCCCATGAATCTATGTGCCCACCCACGATAACGATTTCATTGGCTAGGTCGGTTCCGGGTATTTCGGCGAGTACGTTGTATAACGGTATAGGCCCAGCTGTAAAGGTTTGCTCAATATCAAATTCAAGTTGCACATCGGCGCCATCTTTAGCCAGCTGAAAGATATCAGCGAACTGTTCGCGTAGCAAAGTAATGTTCACTTCAATTGGCAAATCATTTGGGTCAATCTTGTAGCGACCGCGCGTTAACAACAAACCAGACTTGCTACATGGCTTGATGACGCCGGCGTAACCTTCGGCAAGACACATGGCTCCGAAGCGATCGCGTAAGCTATTCCCCTCGAGGTTTGAGAAGCGTGGGGCGTATTTGTTGGTTGAAGACAAAATCCAAGCGTTGTTGAGCTTGCCAGACAAGGCTGCAAGCTCTTCTTCGTTTTGTGGAGCAGCAATAGCAGGTCCGGTTACTTGCCCAGCTGTGCCTGGCGTCCATGAATTGGTGTTAAACGATAATTCGAGTTTATATGGTGAAGTCATGGCGCCTACGCTTAAGCGCCGGTCAAAGCCAACGGGGAAGCTTCCCCATTCTTCTAGGCGCGAGTTGCTAAGGCCGAATGACATGAATTTGTTCTGAGCCCAATGACATGCCTCCGTCAAGTTCTTCGAAGAGGTCAAGCGTGCCCCAATGCCATTCGATAGTTCGTCGAGTACGTTCATGACTTGCAAGTCGGCGTCGTCGATGGCGTAGATGGCATCGACAACCGCGTCGCTAGCCGGTAGACCAGTGAGAGATTCGCTTAGTTGAGCGTTGAGTGGTAGGCACAGTGCAGCGCCAAGGCTACTAATGAGAAGAAAACGAGAGATTATTGATGTCATGTTAGGTGTTACGAATTGATGCGCACTAGGATAGAATATTATCTGTGAAAATGCACTCTAGTTCTTCTCAAGTTTTAGCCCCGCAAAACCTGATCACCCTTGGTAATCTGGCATGTGGCGTGGCAGCGATACTGTTATGTATCGTCGGTATCGTCGAAAAAGACCCAAGCAGATTCTTCGCTGCAGCTTGGTGGCTAGTACTCGCCGAATTTCTCGACGGCGTAGACGGCAAGATAGCGCGCATGACGGGTACAGCTAGCCCATTAGGCGCTCAGCTTGATTCGTTGGCCGATGCAGTTACTTTTGGCGTGGCACCTGGCATTTTGGTGTTTAGCATGTGGCACTATTTCACCGTGGTGACCGGGCAATTTGCATTAAATTTACACCCACGATTACTGATGGTAGCGCCTATCGTTTATTCGGCTTGCGCAGTGTTGCGTCTTGCGCGCTTTAATGTCGATCACGAAGAAGATGACTTGCGAAAAGAAAACGTACGCTTTGTCGGTTTGCCATCACCAGGCGCTGCGGGCATGCCCATTTCTATGGTTTTACTTTTCTTTGGCATTGGCGAGATAAAGTTTTTCGATGTGAGCAGTGATCTCGTTTTAAGGATTCAAGAAATCATGCTTTATACGATGCCGCTAATGTTAGTTCTGATGGGAGTGTTAATGGTATCGCGCGTGCCGTTCCCACACTTCTTTGCATGGATGACGCGCTCTGACAGGCCGGTAGCCACTTTGGCAAAATTCATTTTCATGTTTGGCTTTATGTGTCTCGAGCCCGAGGCTTGCCTGTTTCTATTCTCATGCTGCTATACGCTGGTGCCGATTATCACTCAGTTTTTGCCTTCGCGGCGTATTGCTTAATGACGGTTGTTTATCTAGGGCTGGGCTCCAATCTCGGAGACCGTAAACTGAATCTACTTAAGGCGGTCGATGCTTTGCAAGCTCTAGATTGCTTAAGCCATGTACGTCTCAGTCAGATAATCGAAACAGCGCCGGTCGGTGGGCCACAGCAGGGTGATTACTTGAACGCGGTTGTCGAGTGTCACTGTTCTGTTAGCGCGATTCATCTTTTAGAGCAAGTGCAGATTATTGAACGACAGTTAAAGCGACAGCGCCTCGGGAAAAACCATCCACGCACCATCGATGTTGACATCTTGCTCTTCGGCGACGAGAGTCACACTGACGATGCACTTACAGTCCCACATCCGCGCATGCATCAACGCGAGTTCGTGATGCGTCCGCTCGCGGAATTTTTGCCAGAGTACTGCGCTAATGCAACAGCTAACATCTAGTCAGCAGCTATCCGCGTTTGCCCGTGGTAGCGATGTGGGCTTGGTGCCTACTATGGGGGCTTTGCATGCCGGACACGCCTCGCTGGTTGAGCGCGCGAAGCAAGAGAACGGATGCGTAATAGTTTCTATTTTTGTTAATCCTTTACAGTTCAACAAGGCGGATGACTTGCGAAAATATCCTCAAACTCTTGTTGCCGACATTGCACTGCTAGAGAAGTTGAATGTCGATGCGGTTTACCTCCCGCAATATGCCGATGTTTATCCTGAAGGTAATGACGTGCAGCAACTGTCTGCAGGTAGTGCCGGCGATAGCTTCGAAGGCGCAGCACGTCCAGGTCATTTTGATGGCATGCTTACGGTGGTTCATCGCTTGCTACAACAGGTAAGTCCGAGTCACGTTTACTTCGGTGAAAAAGATGCTCAGCAACTGTGCTTGGCGCGACTGATGGTAGAGAAATTAGAGATGCCTGTGAAAGTAGTCGGTTGCGATTTAATTCGCGATGCCGACGGTTTGGCTTTTTCGAGCCGTAATGTACATTTGTCTGACGCTGCACGTAATGATGCCTTGCGCTTGCATCAGGCTTTGATTCGCGCTTCTGAAGACTTCGCGGCAGGTGAGCGCCAGGCTCAAAACCTGCTGAACACGATTCATGAAGTTTTGAATGGCGGCGACATCAAGATCGCTTATTGCGCAGTGGTTAATGACAAAACTTTTGCTGAATTAAATGCCGAAGTTGACTGCGGCTCGCGTGTTATCATCGCTGCTGAGGTCGGTGGGGTTCACCTTCTGGACAACATGTCGCTCGTTTCATAATGGCTTCTTCTTCTTTGTACATCGATGCGCCGGCGAAAGTAAATTGGCATTTGCAAGTGGTGGGTCGACGCAGTGATGGTTTCCATGAACTGTTAAGCTGTTTTGTTGCTTTAGATTTGTGTGATAGAGTCATTGCCGAAGTGATGCCTGGGGCTCCAAAATCTTGCATCCAGTTGCTGTCGGCGTCACCACATGGCAAGCATTTCCCACTCGACCCGAGTAACTTGATTATGCGTGCTGAAAAAATATGGCGTGAAAGTGGAGGGGTCGCGCCTCCAATAGCTTGGAGCGTCGAAAAAAACATTCCGGCGCAAGCAGGTCTCGGTGGGGCATCGTCCGATGCAGCGGCCGCGCTGATGTTGCTGCAAGACCACGCTAGCCACCATTTGCCTGATTCGGCAATTGATCATATCGCAAATCTGCTCGGCGCCGATGTACCGTTTTTCTTGCAAAGCAACAGTCCAGCTCTCATGGCCGGACGTGGCGACATCTTTGTTTCGGATATTAAGTTACCAGCACAATGGCTGGTGCTCGCCATCCCCGAATTCCGTATTGGAACACCAGAGGTTTTTGCTGAGCTCAATGCGCCAGACTTTACGGGTGCGCAGGTTATCGAAGCCAAGGTGCGCGCAAATCCGGGGCCGAATCAATTATTCGAGCCAGCTCTTGCGGTCGAGCCCCTGCTCAATGAATTTGCAGCTCAATTGTCGCAGATTGCGAACTTCTGCATGAGTGGCAGCGGCTCAACAATGTTCGCAGCTTTCAGCGAGCAAGATAAAGCAAACGATTGTGCTTTAAGCGTCAATCATCTCTGCAAAACCGTAATTGTCTCGCAAGTTATCCCTGGCCCAGTTCTTTCAGCGGCGAAAAGTTTTTAATGGCAAAAGTTCGCATTATAGGATTAGGGCGGGTTGGCAGCGCGCTGTCCTTAGCACACAAAAACGCACACGATGATTTGTGCGAGTCTGCAAGTACTGTGATTTTCGCTGTGCCGGACGACAAGCTGGCCGATGCGATTGCCGATTTCTCGACTAGCAATAACTGCCAAGATAAATTCGTAGTTCATGTCAGTGGGGTGTATGGTTTGGAAATATTACAGCCCATCGCCGATGCGGGTGCGCAGGTGGCAGCTTTGCATCCGATGATGCAATTTGTTGATGCTAACACCGATGTCGAACTTCTTAAGCAAAGCTGCGTTAGTTGCAGTGCAAGTCAATCGGCGCATGACAAGGCATCCGCGTTAGTCGCGGTATGGGGGGCAAAAATGATTACCCTTAATCCCGGAGTGGATCGCCGCCAATACCATTTGGCTTTATCGCTAGTGAGCAACCATCTTACGGGTTTAATGGCTTGGGCAAACGAATTGTTGGTTCCGGCGCTAGGCGAAAATAGTGCCGAAGTGGTCGCGCAAATGGCCGCCAGGGCTGTTGCGGCTGTGAGTTGCGATGACCCACTAAGCTCCTTGACTGGGCCGGTGGCGCGTGGCGACGCTAACACCATCGCGCAACACATGCAGTCGCTTACCGAACAGCAACAACAACGCTACGCTGGCTTGCTACTTAACTTACAAGCATTAGTTGATGAGCGCCGCGACGCCTAGTTTCGAGAAAACGCGGCTGGCATCGCAGTTGGCGCTATCGGTTTTTGTCGAAAACGAAGATTCTTTGCGGCATCAGCTAGATGCTTTAAACGGCGTTGTTGCGGTGATTGAGTTGCGCCTCGATAATGCTCCAATAGGCTTGCACTTGAATGCAATCGTCGAAGGCTACACTAATTTCAATTTCATTTTGTGTAATCGCGCTGCTCCTCAAGCAGATTACGATGTTGAGCCAAGCGAGCGTCTTTATGTAGATTGGCCGATCGATAGCGCATTACCTGCAAGCCTGCAGCGCTTCCGTGTCATTCATTCGTGGCATGCGCATGATGCACAAACTAAATATGATTTAGCGGATATCGCTGACACATTATCTGCCGTTAGGCGCCCACATGATTTATGCAAAATGGTGCAATGGTGCGATTACGTCGAAGATTTCGAGCTCTATGCCGATATTGATTTATGCTTCGCTCAAGGTGCTGCAGCGCAGTTCTCGCGTATCGTCTCGTTGTTGAATGATGCGCCCTTCATGTATGTTTCTTTGCCACTGCTGCAAACAGCAGTGGGCCAGTTTGATTTACCAACAGCGACTCAGCGCTTTTTTAATGGCATTGATGCTCAAACAGATTTATGTGGAGTCGTTGGTGACATCAATGTCGCGAGTTCGCAAAGCCCGCAGTTATGGCACGCAGCAATGACCGACGTCCAGCCGCAGAAAACTTTTGCTTATGTGCCGCTGCCAGTGGCAAACACTTCTGCATTCGAAGCATTAATCCAGGCATGTCAGTTTAAGGCGCTGTCGGTCACAAACCCGCATAAAAAATGGGCAGAAACTTTTGCCACCATCGCCAGTGGCTATGGCGCGGCGAATTTCTTACTCGCTGCTGGCGACGGCTATCATGCCTTTGCCACGGATGGCGTAGGCGCTTTGCAAGCACTCTCAAACCACGGATTTACTCCAAAGCATAAATTGTTAGTCATTGGTAATGGCGGTGCTTCGCAGAGTGTGGTTAAGTTTGCACAGCAACATCAGGTAGATGTGAGTGTTTGCTCACGCCGCCCACGGCTTAGTGAGGCTTGGGGGTGCAATAACTTTTCTTTTGACGAGGTGAGGCTCGGTGGTTACGACGCTTTTATTCAGGCAACAACTTTGGGTTCAGAGCAGCAACCAGGGTGTGTTTTGAAGGCACGTGCTTTGCCGGCAGGGTCGCTTGCTCTAGACATGGTTTACCGCCCAGCCGAAACGGAATGGTTACAACATGCCGCAGTTTGTGGCGCGCTCCCCGTGATGGGAGCCGAAATGCTTATAGAGCAATTTCAATCCCAGTTTGATCTGTTCAACGCCCGACCTGCTTTGGTGTTGATTGGTATGCGCGGCAGCGGCAAGACGACCGTAGGCCAGCACCTTGCCAATGAACTGCAATTACCGTTTCTTGATATTGACCAGTTGCTAGAAGATCAGCATCAGCGCAAAATTGACGAATGGATTGCCTCAGACCTCGCGTCTTTTAGAGAGTGCGAAGCCGAAATGTTGGCAGCGGCACTACAGTCTCCTAATTGCGTGATTGCTACAGGTGGCGGAATAGTCGAATCTGAAGAATCGCGCGAGTTGCTTGAGCAGCACCCCAAGGTTTTGTTGTTGCAGTGCGGAAATGAATTGTTGTTAGAGCGTCAACAGCAAAATCCACGCTCGCCGCTTACCGAGCACAGCCTAGAACAAGAAATTGCTCTGATTAGCGAACAGCGTCAGCAGTGGTATGCGCAATGCTCCTCGCAGCAGGTCGATAGTTCTTTATCTATTGCCGAAACTGCCGAACACGCACGCCTTTTTTTTATAAACTAGTAGGGTGCTAAGCATTGCCATCCTTTCGTTGTGCGCGCTGCCCCAAGAACTTATTGAGCCAGCGCCAGTGGCGGCTAGTGAGCAGCAGCTTTCTGTACTGATGGGGAAGGCTACTAGCGACGAGGCAGCCTCTGAATTGCGACAACAGCTGCGTGCGCTTGGCGCCGAATGGCCGGTGCTGCCATCGCGATTGCTTGAGGCGACTTTGCTGTCGCAACCAGAGAATAATCTTAAAATAACGGCTGCCATTCGCCTCGCCGGAGAATTAGGCTCGACAGATGACCACTTGTTACGCAGGCTGTCCGCGCTACTTGATTCTCGCCAATTTGCCGCGGTTTCTCGCTCAGCATTATCCATAATTTGTGGACGCGAATTTGTTAACGGCGATGCCTTTAACTCTTGGTATGAAAAGGCTCAGGGACAAGGGCGTGAGGTATGGCTCGAAAATGTTTTGCAGCAGCAGTGGCAGCAACAAGAACAACTTTGGCGTCAGCGTCTCATTCAGTCACCATCCGTTGCGGTGATTACTTTCGCGATGCAAAACAGCCGTCGCGCGGTTCGCGAAATAGCGTTTGCTAGCCTCGCTAATCTTGACATTGCGGTTCTTGACGAGGGTCAATTCCATTTGGTCTCCACAGCGTTTAGTGCTGC
>Ga0315320_10000985_pt1 | contig 23456 bp, 17 predicted proteins | sample M140m21515metaG_FD_203458 | JGI IMG/M metagenome (GOLD analysis project Ga0315320, IMG submission 203458) | Ammonia-oxidizing marine archaeal communities from Monterey Bay, California, United States - M1 40m 21515 | ecosystem: Environmental > Aquatic > Marine > Coastal | place: USA: California... | reverse complement strand
CGTTCCTCAAATTTCGTCTTTATGTCCGAACTACGCTCCATCAGTATGATAAATCACTTTACTCCGCTTACCTTATTGAATGGAGAGTAACAATGCGCCGAAAACAAATAAGTGCCTTATTATTGTCATTCCTTATGTTGGCTAGTTTGGCTTTCGTATCACAAACGAGGCCTCAATCTTCAGTTTCATCAATAGATCCCAATGTAGCAGAGGGTGGAGACCCACCAATAACAGATCAAGATGGAGATTTGATTCCAGATATGCATGAATTTATTTTCAGTGAAGATATCAATCTCCAAATCAATTCTTTTAACCTTATTATCGAAGGTTTAGATTCCTACAATGCCACTGATAATGTAACAGATCGTGATAAGGATGGCGCATCTGCTCTAATGGAATACTGTTGGCCATTCACATTGGATGCATGTTTGGATTCCGAAAAAAGAAATTCATTAACTGGCAAATCTCCTGAAGAATCAATTTCTGGACTAAGGGAATATTTGGATCCTCGAATAGCAGATACTGATGGAGATGGGTTGCCTGACGGTTATGAGATATACATGTGCACTAATGGAGGAGTTGGCTCCATAAATCCTCTAACTAATGCGTGGGACTGTTTGTATTTTGATCCTCTTGACCCTAAAGATTCTACTGATGATTTCGACAGATGTGAGCAAGATTTCAGTTGGGGCTGCGGTGACGGCTTTGATTTCAATAAAGATGGGATTATAGATATAGGTGAAAGATTCACAAATACCGAAGAGTATCTTTATGGTTCTCCCGAGAATTGGGTGACTGAAAGAGACGGACTATGGTGCATAGGGAAAATTCAAGGGTTGAACCCCTCTTGCCAAACTGAAGTTCAAAGAGCAACATTGGATGATGGTTGGCTAGGGACCGACCCAAGAGTTGCAGACTCAGATTACTATGTATGGTCTGATTTTGAAGCACTTGAACTAACTTCACTCGGAGATGGAATACCTGATGGCTGGGAGGCATACAACGGCCTTGATCCTAGAAATTCTTCAGATGCTATAACAGACTTAGATGCTGATGGCTGGGATGAGAACAGAGATGGCTACATTACTCCAGATATAACGATATCAACATCTGATAGTGGTGAAGAATTTAGTAATTATGAAGAATATTTGATAGATTCGGATTCGGGCTTTGGAGTAATCCCAGGGGTGACTGGAATAAAGATGAATTCTGCAGATAGTGAATTAATTTCTTTGAACTACAAATCAGAAGTTCAATTTGTCGATACATCAGTGCACAAAATAATATCTGATTCCCAGAGAGATATATTACTGGTTGGTTCTAAATACGGAATTACGGCATTGGATCCTTTCAGAGATACATCAACATTGTATCATCTGGAACAGGGTACAGAAATGAATGTAATGGAAAAATATGAATTAGGAGAAAAGAGCTACTTATTTTTAGGAACTAACAAAGGACTGCATACAATCCAATTAGAGAATGGTTTACCTGCTCTTGAATCTGAAAAAGTATTTTCCTTAGGGCCTGTGAAAATAATTACTAAGCTACAAACGCAAAGTGATGATTTGAACTTACTAATAACCAGTGATTCCGAGGTTTGGAAAGTTAAATTATCAGATGATTTTGAAGATTCTTTCGAAGATGACCAAATAACAGATTTGAGTAAAATTTCTAATTTAGTAAATCGTGAAAATGCATCTATAACTACTTCTGTTCATGTTGAAATACAAGGGCGTATTCCAATACTATTTGTTGGTACCGATTCTGGTTTAATAGCTTGGAATACAACTGACGGAGAAAATTCCATTGGAGATCCTTATTGGATATTCAATAGAACCAATGCTGAATATTTTATTAATGGGAATATTTATGATTCTACATCTACTCCAAGAGTAAATATTTTACAAAAGGAAGAAATTGAAGGGGCAACTCCTGGACTATGGTTAGGGATGTCAGGGGGATTATATTTAGTAGAATTAGATCTTATAACTTCTCAGCCTACTGAAGCTTTCAATAGTGATAGGATGTTAAATATAGAAAATATTCTCGACGGTGCTAATGATATAAAGTCTATATTCTCATATCAAGGAATGGTGACAATTGGATCTTCATATGGTACATGGTGTCTGGAAGGTAGTGCCCAAGATGGAATCCTTGGTATGTATCTCAATCAAACCCGAATTCCGGGTTTAGTTACTTCTTTGGCAATGATAGAAAACCAAGGTGAACAATGGATATTTGCTGGTATTTCTCCGGGAAAATATATGAATATAGCCTCATTAAATCCATTATCAAATGATTCCGATTTAGATGGTATGAATGACGGATGGGAATTTATCAACGGTTTAGATCCTACCGATCCATTTGATGCCAACAGAGATCCAGATTATGATGGAGTCAGATACTTCACAGAAGATGGAATATTATTTGACAGACTTTGGACCAACTTAGATGAATATAGATTCACCTCTATTTCTGAAGCAGGTGTAAATAGTACAGATCCTAAGCAAATTGATTCTGATGGAGATGGACTCACTGACGGTGAAGAATATTGGGGATGGTTTACTAACTCAACTACTTTTGAATGTCATTATCTAAATAATGATTATGTCTGTGATGAGGAAACTGGCATTGATTCACTCCAAGTTCACATGGAAGGCTGGCTAGGTTCAGGCACTGGAGGGGGTTCGGATGGCCCTACAGACCCTACCAATCCTGATTCAGATGGAGATGGGATGCCGGATGGATGGGAAATAGAGAATAGAAGGTGGATTGGAGATACTTACACAGGTGGTAACTCTTGGTCATTAGATCCAAGAAATCCACTAGATGCTAATGAAGATGCTGATGGCGACGGTCTGAGTAATTTGTGTGAATACAAGTGGAGTAATTTACTTGACTTAACTCTACGCGAAGGTTTGGAAAGTCATGGAGAATCTGCTGAAGCCGCTTCAAGTTGGTCACGGACAGACCCCAACTCAATAGATTCCGATGGAGATACATTGCCAGATGGATGGGAAGCAAGGTACAAGTGCAGTTGGTCTCCAAAAAATGCTGGAATAAATCCATTGAATGGTTCAGATTATTTGAGTAATCCTGATGGAGATGGATATGATGCCAATCATAATGGAGTATTAGAATTAGAAGAACAGTTGGTTAATTGGATGGAATACTATCTGATGTCAGATATTTTGTACCAATCTAGTACTTCTTCCGGAATCTCCTATCCAGATAATTTTTCAACCCAATTATCTCATGAATCTTGGGAAGGATTAACTGATACTTCTTTTGGTGATCAATCTACCTTATTCTATTCTGTTTTAGTTGACGGAATGATTCCATCAGATTTAGGCACATCTGATCCATTAAAATCCGATTCTGATAGAGATGGTATGCCAGATGGATGGGAGTTTTATCACGCTAGGTGGAGTCTTTTTGATCAAAAATGGTCATTAAATCCTGTTAATGAAAAAGATAACTTAGAAGACTATGACGGCGATGGTATGAATAATTGGGAAGAATATAATTCTATCTCATCCAATATGAGTGAAATAGGTAATTCTATTTCTTCTCCGCAATTTTTCTTAATGAGTGTATTAGGTGAAATTACTCCAGTCCCTTGGATTGGAGCAGATTCGGCATTATCTTTTGGGGACTTTATATCTGAAGATCAAATAAATATATCCGGACTAACTACGGACCCTAATAATCCAGATTCAGATGGTGATGGTATTTTAGATGGTATAGAATTAATATTCACTCAATGGAATTCGACCGATCAAGTTTGGACACTAAATCCATTAGTCCCTGGAGATGGAAATTATGATTCTGATAACGATGGAATAACTGACATTGTCGAATTAAATATGACAAATAACAACCCTGTAAATGGCGGACTTTCGCCCTATGATGCTCCAAAATTTTGGAATGAGGCTAATTCGATTAATTATCAAGAATCGATAAATAGGATTTATAGAATTATTTTCGCCAAAGAAGGACGCGCTGAACTAGCCATGCAACAGTTTGTAGATTGGGAGTCCGGAGAACCAGCTAAGCCATTATTAGAATCAATATTCGGGATTACCGATCCAAATTCACAAGATACAGATAGAGATGGTATGAGTGACGGTTATGAATACTGGTTCACTGAGTGGAATCTTGAAAATAATTCATGGTCTATGAATCCTCTAACTGATTACGATGTAAATATTGACTCCGATCAAGACTCTTTCGATTGTAATGGAGATGGTGAAATATCTGATTCAGAGTCCTTCGATAATTTGGCTGAGTACGACTCGAGAATATACGGCAAGCGACTTGCAATAGGGACCATTCCAAATGGTTCAGGACTTATTTCATATGGCTCGGATGCTGTAAGTGCTCAAATCGAAGAGAATGGTCTCTCTCCTTTGGCAGCAGAAGGTATTCTGTACACTTTATTTTCTTCAAAAAGTATTTCTTCTTCCGAAAAGGTAGGTTTGATAAATGAGGTTGACTATAACAACTTTAACAATAGTTTAGCCGGAATTAGTGACCCCAACGATGCTGATTCTGATAGGGATGGTATGACGGATGGTTGGGAGTATTGTTATTCTATTTATGGAGAATTCTTACCTGTAAACGCATACCGGTGGTCATTGAATCCACTAAATCCATTAGATGTAAATTATGATCCAGACTCCGATGGATGGTATGATAGGACCCTTGAAGACACCCCTGCACAACAAGGTCAATGGATCGATCGCCAATTTAATCAAGGGCCATCTGAGGAGCAGTTAGAGTCGGGAGTCTTAGAGCTATATTTCAACAACTTAATGGAATATCAAAATGGAACTAATCCTCTAGACGAAGATTCCGATGATGATTCGGTAATTATGATTCCTATTTTTGAAAATGGGTTAGTAATAAATTATATTCAAGATAGAAGTCTTTCCGATGGTCGAGAAATTTTCAAATATGGAACAAACCCACTTGATAATGATACTGATGGAGATATGATGCCCGACTTTTATGAATATTCAAGAGGTTGGAATGAGTCTAATGATAATTGGTCTTCCTACCTGCAAATTGCAGTTGAGTGGTATCAAGTATCACCTACAAATTGGAAACCAGTAGATGTTTCTAAAGGCTATATTTCCAGGCCGTCATTAAATTGGACATGGTTTACTCACGATCCTACTAATCCTGATGATGCAGGCCAAGATGCAGATAATGATGGCGATTGGGTTTGCACTTCTGGATCATGTGTTTATCAGCCATATACTAACTTTCAGGAATATTATGCTACAGTTAATGCTACTCTTTCTTCACCTTCTCTTGTTCGTGCCGCTAATTTATATGATTGTTCAGGAAACATCGTCGAAGAATGGTGGCAACTCAGAGAATCCTTGTTAGGAACATGTTCTGGAAATACTGCAATTTCTTCTAATTATCTGCGTATGAATAAGATAAGTGAAACAGATTCCCTCTATTCTCTAATTATTAATGACAATGATGAAAACTATGAAATTATTAATTCATCCGATGATATCATCCAAACAAATGGCGCTTGGACCGATCAGTACAATAGATTCGCAGGTGACCAATATCACTTACCAAATATAGGACTCGGAGAATATGTATTTGGATGGTGGAATATAGATTTCGATGGGGACATGATCGCCGAAGGAACTGATCCAAAAAAATGGGACACTGATGGCGACTGGCTTAATGATTATTTTGAAATTAAGGATGATTTATTGGACGGAGTTAGAGGTAATAGTGGGTCACCAATAAGGTATGACGACAGAACAACATAGTTCCTAATCAATTTGTATACATGTGGTCGGTGAATTATGTCTGAAGTCAATCAAGGAATTCCGAATGTAAATTCTCCCGTTGAAGATAAATTATTATTTCTTCAAGAAAATATGGTTAATTTCGTCAATCAGTATAATCTTCCTTTAGTAGAAGTTTCATTAGTACTTTCCAAATATATAAAAATTCTATCAAAATCTTTGGAATCCGAGGCAATAAAAGAAAATGAGAAAATACCAGATTCTATATTGTCCCCCTTTCCTGTAAAAGACTCTACTCAATCATCTAATATTTCTTCATTCCCACTTGAAACTATTTTGGAAAATGTTGATAGAGATAGGATGGATATCTTTGATACTATTATACGCACAGTCATTAACACTACAGAACTCCCTTTCATAAATGCTCTTACATTATTGAGGGATTGGGAATCAATAACACGTAGTCAATTATCGCATTCAATCAAACCCGGACATCTGTTTAGCCCCATAGAACTGCCTGAAGATTTTTAACTGATGGCATTATTCTTTGAGGCGATTATTTTATTAGAAAACCACCATGAATCTACAATGGACCAAACGTATAAAATTGGATAAAGTAATACTGTTAGTATCAATGGTAACTGTATCAAAGTCCATCCAAATGCTTTGTTATGATGCCCATTAAAATGTTGTCCCAAATATATGAAAGGAATTAAAGAAACTAGTATGGAAAAAATTGGTCTTAAAGCCCCCCAAGGGCCAACACCACCACTCAACTCATGCCATATCACTCTGACTACGCCTAGTCGACTTACTTCTTCATCTTCGGCCTGGATAGCGACTGTGTATTCTTCTGCCACAATGACCCCTACGAGCCCTCAGCAATCAATTTAACGCAGCAATGATATACCTTTCAACTATTCATTCTTCTTCCCATGTTTTAGCAATAGTTGGATTTCCAAATTTATCAAACCATTCTACTGGATCTCCTCTTCTATTCATGGCCAAATCATCTTTCACCTGACGAGGAATGTCTTCTCTCCCGGGATGCCAAGTTTCATCTTCAAGCCATATTTCTAAGTTATCTTTTTCAATTTCAATTTTCATCACTCCTCCTAATGGTTTTTCATCAATAACAAATGATACTTTACTTTTTATCGCCGCCTGTCTCGATATTGAAAAATAAGTTTTATTAATATCAATGCCCATAGTCATAGCATCAAAGGCTGTGTCTAATATCCTCTGATTTGTAACCAAATGAATAAAAATTTCCCAAGATTCAGAATATCCACTTATTTCTACCGCCCTCCTTTTAGTTGGAAATATTTCATTTTTTAAATCCGTATTAGGTTTCCAATCAGGAAAAATATTATTTATGGAATAAATGACTTTCTGTACATCTTCATGCGGTTCAATTATTGTGGAGACCTTTATCAGATACGTCATACCATCGTCCAGGAGGTATCAGGCCATTATTACTATCTATTGATGTAACATATACGCGAATAGTTCAAACCACAAATTAAGAGCCAAAGGTCATGGGAGAGCGTTCACCTTTGATATCTTTGGCATTGTTAGCAGCACCACTTTTCTCCCTAGTTGCTCTACAAACGATTTTACCTGGATTAGACAGTGTAATATCTAATGATATATTGTCAAAAATAATTGTCTATGGTTTTTCATTATTTCTAGGAATTTTGATGATTCTAAAATATAATGTCGTTGAAGATCATGAGTACCATCGTTCCAAAGCTATCCGGAAACTTTCCAAATCATACAAATTAGAGAATAAAGGAATATGGGAGGATAGTGACCAAGTAATGAGAGATTTAGAATTAAAAGCCAAAAAAAATTCCAAAGACAAAATTTCATTAAAATCTGAAAAATTAATGAAAGGAAAAATTGGAAATATCAATAACGAAAGTTCTGATGAAGGTGATCTAAATGAGTTTGAAGTCAGCTTAGAAATGATTCCCGACAAAGTAAAAATTGAAGATAGTGATTACGAGGTTAGAAAAACAACCCTGTTTTCTAAATTTAAATCTAAATTGGATAAGTTTGTAGATAAAGCCGCATTAAAACAGATAGATAAAATTCAAAATAATATCAAACCAGATTCATACCCAGAAATTAATAAATCTTCAGTAGATGATAAATGGAATACATCGGGGTCAAAGAAAATGAATAAGGTAGTGATATGTAACTCTTGTCAATCTTTGAACGATGGCGACAAGAATTATTGTAGCGTATGTGGAGATTATCTATCCCGACAAGGGAACGTTTGAAAAAAGTCCATGTTTGGGCGAGGATGGGAATAATATGGTTGATAAGCGAGACTACTACGAAATTCTTGAAATTTCTAAGGATTCTAACGAGTCTGAAATAAAAAAAGCATTCCGCAGTCTTGCTAGAAAATATCATCCAGATAAAAACCCTGATGATCCTAGCGCTGAGAATAAGTTCAAAGAAATACAAGAAGCATACGCAATTTTATCAAACCCAGAAGAAAAAAGAAAATACGATACATATGGCCATAATAGGCCCGGGGGATCTCCATTTGGACCTGGAGGTTTCCAAGGTGTGAATATTAACATCGATGATTTATTTGGAGGAGGTTTTGAAAGTATTTTCGGCCAAATTTTCGGGAGCTCCCGTTCTAGCAATCGCAGAAATAAAGGAGGAGATTTACTTGTCCGACACACTGTACCGTTTCAATCTGTATATGATGGCCTCGATGATGAGTTAGAAATAGAGGCATTAACCGCATGTGTCAATTGCAATGGCAGTGGATCTAGAGACTCCGATGGCACAAGATCTTGTCCATCTTGTAATGGGAGAGGAAGAGTCCAAAGAATAGAACGCGTAGGTCCTTTTGCCCAACAAGTGGTTTCAGATTGCCCCTCTTGTAATGCGTCTGGGACCATTGTTACCAATCCTTGTAAATCTTGTAACGGCGTTGGTAATTCCTATCAAAACAAAAAAATAAAATTTTCTGTACCGCCTGGAATAGCATCAGGAAACAGAATAAAAATTCCTGGGCAAGGAGAACCTCCGCGTGGTAATATTGGAGATAACGGAAATTTATTTATCGAGATTGAAGTTTTAGATCATCCTTGGTTTGAAAGAGATGGCGCTGATATTTTAATGGCACTCCCTGTTAACTATGCTGACTTATTATTGGGTGTTACAGTTGAAATACCACATATCGATGGCAAAGATCTTCAGATAAAAATACCTCCTAACTCTAAACCTGGAGATACAATAGCACTACCAAGACGTGGCTTACCTCATATGAGGTCAACTAGAGGTAGAGGTTCGGTAACGGTGTTACTAAAATTAGATATGCCTAAGAAGATTTCCAGATCTTTAAAAAATAAATTGAAAGAATTAAAACCTGACCTAAGTAATCCTATTTCGCTCAAAGATAGCATTATTCAAGAAGCAAATAATCGCAGAGGGAAATAGTAACTATTCTTCTTCCCAAACAATTGTTTTGTTCGATGTTACTGCAACAGGTTCTCCATTTACAATTCCAGTAATTTGAAAATTCATATTTGCTGGTGTATTTTTTAATGTAATTTTTAAAAATTGATTACTCTTAGGTTTTAGATTGTCTAAGTAAATTTCATCTTCTTGAAAAATCTTTTCAGGAGTGATGGCATTTATCGTCACTGATTCTCCTCCAGATGAATATATTCTAATTGCCGCCAAGTTCCAAGCGTATCTGTTAATTTTAATTCCTAGCAAGATATCTAAATTATTTATCTTCCAGATACAAACCTCTAGATTTTCAGTCATATTCCTGAGTGCAGGTTTGCCCCATTGGTCTATGACTGAGTCCCATGGGCTATCTCCGAGTTGGTGCAAAGATGAAAGAATTATTTCTTTGTCTATCTTTTCTACTATTCTATTCTTCAATCTATCTAGCATCATTAATTCATGCCGCTCAATTTGGATAATATTTTTATCTCCCCTGAAGATAATATCTCTATTCCACCAGATTACTATGAACATTGGTGTTAGAAACATTATTCCAACTATTATGTAGAAATTAGTAAATAATCTTGATAAGTCTTCTAATTCTCTATTATCAATTGAATATGATCTAATTTCTGGAGCTTTGAAATAATAATTTACCGTATCTGAACTGTTGTTATTTTTTTCAATTCTTATTACATGAATGCCTTTTGGGGCAATAATTGTTCTCTCATCAGTAGAATTCATTATCGCCCCACTGGTTTGATTAATTACCAATATTTTGAAACTTACATCTCCTTCAGTATCATTGAAATAAATTTTTGACCCATTTTCATGATAGATTTCTAATGCATAAATATCAACATAATCTTGACCTCCCAATCTACCAAAATATTCTCCATTATCATTATTTATTATTTCCCATCTTTCGTCCCTAAAACCTGGTTGCCACACAGAATCCGGGGCATCGCCCATGCTTCTCCCATCACCGTAATAATCCGTGCTCATTTTTATCGACCATGGTTGTGTAAAATTGGATTTTATTCTAAATTCTATAGATTTTGTAAAATATGTTGAATTTATAATTTCAGGACAAGAACTTATATTTTCTAAATAAATTATTTCTATTGAATTTATTTCATGAATAATGATTTCTAATAAAATATCATATGAAAATTGACAAATGGGCCTTATAGACATCTTTGACCCTAATTCGATTAAAATAGAATCCCCTTCTGAATCTGATGAAGCAATATGGCCATGATAAGTACCATTGAATTCTAAGGCGTTTCCATGAGTCCATGGATTTGTTAATTCTCTTAAATCTGGAGATTCTTTACTAGCATCATACCTCACTATTTCAAATTCATAGGTAGAATATTCTGATTCTAAAGATGAAATTATTCTAAGCCATAACTCGCCATCCGGATATTCAAAATAATATTTATCATTATGTCCGGAATTTATACTTTCTATCCGCTCTTTTATTTCTTCATTTCTCATCCATATTTCTATCTCCATATCACTAGATGACCTAAATTTTGGAAGCAATAACACATCTCCTTTATTCCCAACTATTCTTATTGCATCCTTGTCATTAAGTGATTCTAAAGTACCAGCAAAGACAACTCCTTCATGACCAAGGTCATTTAAATCACATCGATCCATTTGGCAACCAGAAAATGTTTCTATTTCTTTGAAATCTTCTTGTTGACTCGGAGAAGGTACTACGTCGGGTAAATCTATTTTCTCACTCCATGTCTTATTACTTATGATGGAGTCAAATTTAATAAATTCTCTATCAATGACTTCATCTGATAGTAATCTCCATGAGATATTCTCTTGAACCATTCCTGCCCATTCCACTCTATGAGGGTCCGACATTATGTCAATCAATCCACTATTATTTACAATTAATTCCATGCCATGGCACATGGTTTGTTCGCAACTGTATTCTATCCACACCGGACCAGTTGTATTAGTTGAATAATTAAGAATCTCAATTTTTTCTTCACTCTGGCCATTAACCTCAACCAACGTACCTGACATAGCTAAAACGATGGTCAAAAAACATGCCGCTACTCTTCCCATGGGATATCGAGACCCTCTTTGCATTAGAATCCTTCAAGCGAAAAGTATCACCCGTCATTAATATGGTGACGCGCCCTTTAGCACGCGGCGTAGATTCTCGCGTGCGCTTTTCTCGTATTTTCTCTCTAGGAGATAGAAAAAATCCTACTTCATGGACTCCAGCTATCGTCTTAAGTGAATCTGACCCATTACTTCCTATTTCATTAGCCCCATTTGTGTCATCCAGAGATTCTACTCGTTTACCTGCAGAGGTTTCCATTTCTACACGAGGAAATTTTTGTTATCCATTTGATTCTAAAGAAACATGGTCTTCAGTTGAAGGATTGACTTTACCTCCGAGCCTTGTAGATTCTAATTCAGGTAAATTGAGTATTGGCGATGAAGTATTATTGGTTTCTTTCCAATCACTGCATCATGATAAATCCCTACTTAAAGATGATATTGAACCCTCAATAATTATTCTGGTAGATTCACCACAACTTGTACAGTCTCAAGGTATGCTAGTCGAAGCTATAGATACTATAAGGACCAGATTCCCTACTTCTTTGATTTGGACTCCTGGTATTGGAGGTCCGGATAATTGTGCTCTCCTATCATGGTTAGGTGTTGATTTATTTGATTTATCTCGCTCTAGAAGTGCAGCCTCTCTAAATATTCTTCTTACTTCCTTCGGTCCAAGAGAAGTAGATTTTACCACAAATGAAATAGCAGATATGGACGCCCAATGTAAAGAATGGCAAAAATCAATTGCTGCTACTAGAGTTGCAATAAGGGATGGTTCATTGAGAGAATTAGCAGAAAAACAAAGCCTCTCTAGCCCGAGATCTGTTGAAAGGCTCAGGATCCATGATAAGAGGATAAGTAATCAACAGGGGGAAAGATCATGCCTCTCAAGAATATTGGGGAATAAGGCTAGAATACGTTGTAATTCATATACTAGCCGTTCAGATCCCTTGATTCAGGACTGGCATAAGAGAATTTCCTTCGATCACACTCCTCCTTCACACCAGTCAAAAGTTCTAGTCCTATTGCCCTGTTCGGCTTCTAAGCCATACAGGCTGTCCCAGAGCCATCAGAGATTTGCCAGGTCTATTAATTCAAGATGTGTCCACGAAGTGATGGTTACTGCGCCATTAGGGCTCGTTCCAAGAGAATTGGAAGACATTTGGCCTGCTAGTAATTATGATATTCCCGTGACAGGAGAGTGGGATTTAGATGAATTAAGAATCATAAAAGAAATGCTTTCCAATTTAGTCAGCAGAGTAGGTTATTCTAGGATAATTAATCATTCAGGTGTAGATTTTGCAGATTGTCAAATAGAAATTATTGATACTAGGGGGAATTTTTCCGCCGGCTCCAGTGAAGCCCTTAAAATGCTCAATGATGAAATAAATAAGGCGGTAGGAGATTTCAAACTACCTAAATTGAAAGAAAGTATCCACCGTTTGGAGAAACTTAAGTCCCTTTCTAGATTTCAACATGGGAATGATCTCTGGCTGAAGGGTTCGGTAGTTGAAGGCAGGCCTCCCATTTTTACCATAAGGAAAGATGGAATACAAATTGCACAATGGAACCCAAGAAGTGCTAGATTTGCGTTTTCCAAATCCAGTTTAAAAGTTTTAGATAAGTATGATACCCTTCCAAGAATTTTTCTAAATGAAAATCACAATTGGAAAGGGGACCTTTTCTCAACGAATGTTCATGCCATAACTGGCGAGATTAGACGTGGCGATGAAGTCTTAGTATTCCAAAATGATCAACTAATTGGTTCTGCAAGAGCAGAAGCACCGGGCTGGGAATGGCCAAATGGCCCAGGAAGATTAGGTAAAGCACAACATCGACTTTGATGTATATTATCCGTATGTATATCCGTAGCGATTAAAGAGGAAGGGCGAGTCGCAAGCCTGTCTAAGGTGGTTATGAATGGCACGTATGCACAGTAATGGTAAAGGAAGTAGCGGTTCAAATAAGCCAGATTCCAATGCTCCTTCATCTTGGTCAAACAGTGATAAGAAAGAAGTAGAGAAGTTAATACTTGAACTATCAAATGCAGGAAATTCATCTGCTTCTATTGGTACTATCCTAAGGGATCGCTATGCAGTTCCCGATGTAAGATTAGTCATGGGAGAGAGAATCTCAAAAACTCTTTCAAGAAATGACATCACTACAACATATCCAGAAGATATGATGAATCTAATGCGTCGAGCTTTAGGATTAATTGACCATTTAAATAACAATTCTAAAGATTTGCATAATCGTAGACAGTTGTCATTATGTGAATCAAAAATACGTAGATTATCTCGTTATTACAAGAAAAATGGAACTCTTTCCGACACTTGGACATATAAAAGAGATCAACTAAGACTAATGGTAGAATAATTTCTAATAGAAGTTTTCAATTACCTTTTCTCTTTCGTTATAATAATGATTGATTTACTTCAAGAAGAATTATTTGATTCTGTTTCCGATATTTTTCTTCAGTTTTCATCACATATTAAAAAATCAAAGAAAAAGGTATTTTTATTTACACCTCCAACTTTACATGGCGCATTAGCCGCAGTTCCATTAGAAGCGGCATTATTGGATGAAAATATTCCTTATCGCAGATCTTTTTCTGATTTCAAGGCCGATAATACTCCTTGTATAAATATCTTAGAAAAAGATATTTTTTCAAAATCTATTTATGTAAATAATAGTTCATGTCTCACTATTTCAAGTAAGATAGTTGACGGATTTAGTGAAGTTAATAGGGGCCGTAAACAAGGTCCTTTGAATCCAATATTACAATCACACGCTCTTGCTCAGGCCATATCTCCTTCAAGTTCTCGGTTAGAATTTTTACGCCCATGGGCTTTGTCCGGTAGTTGGATTGATGATTCTCTCGATAATACATATGACCCAGTTTTTTCTAAAATGAAAGAAATTTTAATTGAGGAAGGAACTATCAAAGTAGTGCCTTTAACAGAAGTAAAAAAACCATATCTGAAGAATTATAGTTGGATAAATGAAAATGAATTATCTCAACTATCTACGTCTTGGGGGAAACTCGATTTTGAGGCCAAATCAATATCAATATCTAATTTAGTAAAGCCGATTTTACGAAATTCTTTACCTTCTACTGCTCGTATTGAAGAATTAGTTTGGCACTGCATAGTTGGAAATGGTTGGCATACTGACTTAGCAGGCCAACTATCTCAACTAGAAAGAAATTGGGGAAAACATAATCGAAAAATACAAGCTAATCATTTAATAGATAAATTATTACAAACGGGCCATCTATAACTATCATTCTTCAACATTAAATCTCTGGTAGATTTCATTAGTGGTTTGAGTTACTCTAATAAAAGTTGTACATTTTGGTAAATCTTTAATTCTCCTTGCTCCTACATAAGAACAAGCGGACCTAACTCCTCCTAATATCGCCTGAATAGTCTCTTCCATTGGGCCTCTATATGGGACTCTAACCTCTTTCCCTTCAGGCGCTCTATGTTTGGCAACTTCTCCGTAATGCGCTTCCATTGCTTTCGTTGACGACATCCCATAAAACGATTTGTAGGTTTTTCCATTCTTTCCTTCTACAACTTCTCCTCCAGATTCGTCATGTCCAGCAAACATCCCTCCTAGCATTACAAAATCCGCACCTGCAGCAAACGCCTTTGCAACATCTCCTGGGGATGAACACCCTCCATCAGCCATCACATGTCCTAGTAAACCGTGGGCCGCATCAGCACATTCAGATATTGCAGATAGCTGTGGATATCCGACTCCTGCTACTTTTCTCGTAGTACACACAGAACCGGGGCCAATCCCAACTTTTACAATATCTGCGCCTGCAAGAATTAATGCTTCAGTCATTTCACGAGTAGCGACATTTCCGGCAATAATGATTTTTGTAGGAAACTCTTCTCTAACTTTTTTTACAAATTTAAGAAAAATTTCCCTATAACCATTTGCAACATCAATACATATCATCTTTAGATTTTTATTAGTTGCTACCTTTCTTCTAACAAGGTCAAAACTATTTTCAGTAGAGCCACAAGTTATTGCTATATATTCAGGTTCAATTCCTTGTTGCCAAGCCTCTGAAAATTCCTTTGTAGAGTAAAATTTTTGAGTACATGTTAGCATTTTATATTTTTGTAAAATCTTGGCCACAGAGAATAATCCAGTGGTATCCATGTTTGCGGAAACTATTGGTACGCCGCACCATTTTTCGCTTGAATGACGAAAACTAAATTCACGTTCCAAACTTACATCAGATCTGGAAACAAGCGTACTGCGCTTTGGTCTTATTAATACATCATTAAAAGTTAGCTTTATATCCTGTTCTATACGCATTCAGACCTTAATTATCGAATGTACAAACACTTATGATTGTTCTGAAAGAATTAATCAATAATTTTATAAATCATTTTATTCTATTGATTACCTTCCCGGAAGATACTTATTCTTTTCATCTTTATTTGTAAATTTGATTCAATCATACTCACAATTTCTTTCATGAATTCGGCTTTTAGACATGCTACTTGGGCCTCTTGAGTATCAATTATCATCGAAGCTAATGCCCATAACGACTCTTCAACAGGGGTAGAGAATATATCTTTCATGCTTTCGATATGCGACTTAATTTCTTCATTCATTCCAGTCAATTCAATTATCTGATTGATATAGTGTTCCCAGATATTAAGTAAATTATCCCATTTTATTTTGTCTATACTCCCTCTTAAAGGAGGCATAATCTCTATTAAAGCGCGTGAATATAATTTACCATTAGGATTATCTTCTACATAATGCTCTTCTAATTCATTAACAGATGGGAATATACTACCAAAATTTTCCGGAGGCAATGAGGGTTCTATTAATGCAATAATTCTGAATCGCTTTCCTCCAATCGCATCATATAATATATTCGTACCTTGTTCTTCCATTTTTTCAATTTTTACTAATGTACCAATGTCAAAAGGAGTGGACCATCCATTCAACATCGTCATTGAGGGATTGGACATAACGTGGCCGTAGGGCAAATCATCCAATAAAACATCATCTAACATTTGCTTATATCTAGGTTCAAAAACTCGCATAAACATTTTTTCTCCCGGCATAAGTAATGAATCGAGAGTGAATATTGGCACTACTTGCTGATTATCTTGTAGGTCACCAACATCTTCAAAATTAAAGATCTCCATAATAAAATGGCGAACCATTCGCTATTATGAAGTGTTGTCTGCAATATCTAACAAATTTATTGTTGGTGACCTAAGGAAGTATCTCGGAAATGTTTTTTGAACTATATTGCAGGGCATGTACTGTGGTCACTGATGCCAAACCTAACTTCGGTAAAATTGGATTCAAGGGGAAACTTAGACCATCTCAAATAGATTCTTCGAATATTGTTAGTGATAAATTAAATAAAAATGAAAAAAATATACTAATAGTAGCCCCTCCGGGATCAGGAAAAACAGTCTTAGGATTATACATTTGGTCTGACTTAGTCAGACTACCTGCATTAGTTTTGAGTCCAAATTCAGCTATTCAAGCGCAGTGGATAGCTAGGACGAAGGAACTATTTGAGTTAGATGGAAGGAATATGAATATAGGCACATCTCCAGATAATAATAATTTACTCACTTCTTTAACATATCAATCTCTCACTCTCCCAAAAAGGAATGATGATAATTTAGACGATGCCGCTTTATTAATTTGGATTGAAAAACTTATTTCTGACGGAGAAGCATCAAATATCGAAATTGCTAAAGCATGGTTATCCGATCTTAAAGAACATAATTTGGATTATTATAAACAAAGATTAGGGACGTATCGAAAGAGAGTAAGGGATGATTATGCTTCAAAAGGTAATGCCCTTTGGTTATTACACGATTCAGCGAAAAAAAAATTAGAAACACTAAGAGCATCCGGTATTGGATTAATAATTCTAGATGAATGCCATCACTTATTGGGACATTGGGGTAGAATTCTCTCTGATATACGGGAATACTTTGCAAACCCAATTATTCTAGGTTTGACCGCTACACCTCCGGAATTAAATAGAATTAATCCATCAGAGAAGAAACGTTATCAAGACTTCTTTGGAGAAATTGATTACGAAGTTCCAATACCCGCTCTTGTTAGAAATTCTAATCTTTCTCCTTATCAAGATTTGGTATATTTTGTTAGACCTACAACCGATGAGTTAGAATATATTTCAAATGTCGATAAAGATTTCAATAATCTGATAGATGAAATTAGAAAAAAACCAGATTATAATTCCGAAGGAAGATGCCAAGGATTAGATTCATGGTTATACGATATTCTGTCTAATCTCAAACTACCCGGTGGCCGTGCTAGGAACTGGAATTCATTTGTTAAAAGAGATGAATCTTTAGCAAACCTGTCAAGATTATACTTGGTTCAAAAGGGATTAACATTACCTCATACAGTACCTCCTTTAGAGAGAAAATTATTAGATGCAAATTTAACTTCATATTCTATTTTATTACCATTACTTGATAGATATATTAGATATGGATTAATACGTTCCAAGAGTAAATTAGACCATGATTTAGCCGATGATGCGAAGAAAAAATTACGTATGTTAGGGATGCAAATAACAGAAACAGGTATGCAACCTTGCGCTTCCCCAATAGGAAGGGTGATGGCATACGCCAATGCAAAATATGATGCATTGATTCACATCCTCTCTTCAGAGAGAGATACTCTCGGTATAGATATCCGTGCAGTCATTATTACGGATTTTGAAAAAACTTCTGCTACAAAATTAGTAGACAACATTCTTGACGAAGGTGCAGGAGGGGCTGTAGCTGCATTTAGGGCACTTTTGCAAAACAAATATACAGATACATTAGATCCAGTCTTAATGACAGGATCTACAGTTTTAGTTGATGATGATCTTTCCCAAATAATTATGCCGAAATTTAATGAATGGGTCAAAAATAGGAATTTAGATATCAGTTTTACTAAATCTGAGAAGGAAGGGTATTACGAAATAAGCGGCCAAGGTTCTCAGTGGACTCCTAGGTATTACACCGAGATGATTACTAATTTATTCCAAGAAGGCGTTACTAAATGTTTAGTCGGTACTAGGGGGCTTTTGGGAGAAGGTTGGGATGCTAGCAAAATTAATGTTTTGATTGATTTAACCACTGTTACTACTAATATGAGCATTAATCAATTAAGAGGACGTTCTTTTAGGCTGGACAAAGATAATCCTAAAAAAGTAGCAAATAACTGGGACATCGTCTGTTTAGCCGAAGAATTTACTAAAGGTTTTGATGACTATTACCGCTTCAAGAAAAAGCATTCAAAATTATATGGCGTTTGTGATGATGGGGCTATCGAGAAAGGTGTCGGACATGTTCATGCTTCGTTCACAGAAGTCAGACCAGAAGGAATTTCAGGAATAATGAGTATTTTTAATGATGAAATGATTCTTAGATCAAAGGATAGACAAAAAATAAGGGAATTATGGGCCATAGGTCAACCTTTTGACGCACAAGCTAAAAATGCCTTTGAATTAAAAATGACAAATCATTTTGCACAAGGATTTCCTCCATCCTTAAAGATAGGGCGTGCTGAGTGGACTGATGAAAATCTAATAATTTCATTAGCAGAATCTTTAGTACGTTCATTTAAAGAAATTGGCTTAATTCGATACAATGCCACAGTATCTTCTGGAGAAAGAGGAGGGGGTTGGATACGTACGTTTTTAGAATATTCTGATGATAATGAATCAAAACTCTTTATAGATGCAATGGAGGAAATTCTCTCTCCTCTGGATAAACCAAGATATATCATTCCAAGAGAAATAAAAATTATATCTGATACATGGATTAGTAAAATATTACCAGAAGTAGTTGGTAAGTATTTTCAAAAATCTAGTAACAAGATTACTATGTATCATTCAATACCCAAATCTCTTTGCCAAAACAAGAAAGATGCATTAATATTTCAAAAAAACTGGAATTGGTTTGTAAGTCCAGGAGAAATAATATATGCACACAATGATGTTGGTATTGAGAAAGTACGATATGCAACTGAAAATAATTTATATCCATTAGGTTCTTTACATGCTAAAGAGGTTTTCATCTAGTGGTTAACATTGCTGTTTACACATTAGATAATATATTTTGGTGCTCGTGCCGGGATTTGAACCCGGGTCGTCGCCTCGAGAGGGCGACATGATGGGCCGAACTACACCACACGAGCGATAAGTTGACGTGAATGACTAATGTTTATGAAAACAGTGTATGATTATCTCTTCAATAATCTTCACTTTCACTTTCACTATACTCTCTTCTGCCTTTCTTAATATGCTAACCACACTTCATGATGACATGAATCAGGATAGTTATAGCAGTAATGAAACAATTTATAGGAAGAGAGCAGAACCTTACAGAATAGTATCTTATGATTTGTTGGTTCGGACTAATAAAGATACAGCGGTATTAAAACAAAATAATGGGATCTTAGTGAATGATAGTGGAACATTGTCTTCCGATGAGATTTGGCATCCTTTACGTAAATCTATATTACCTATTGCAGTAAATAATTCCAGTTGGGCCGGTTTAGTAAAAAGATTTAATGAAAGTAAAGAAAACCCTGTGAGGGCATGAAATGTCTGGGACTAGAAGGCTGAGGGAAGCCGTAAAAGTGTTCCTCGAAAAACAAGGACCTGCTAATACTGTTGAAATATTTGATCATTTAAACAATCGTTTTCGATGGGGGGCAACAATGAATCAAGTCGGTAATATCCTCGCTAAGGACGTCAGATTCGATAAAGTAGGTCATACTAGGGGTGAATTTAGAGGAAGCGTCTACACAGTATGTGTTTGGGCTATGAATAATGATTCTAAAGTTGTTATTGGCCAATAAAGTAAAGTTCTTATAACGCTTCCAAGTAATGAAGATGGCCAGTAAATACAAGTCGTGGTTAACTCTCTTCCGAGCAGGAAATAGCCTAGGAGGTATAGTGGCTGTATTTCTAGGCGCCATAATGGCACTCGAAAGAATTCCAAGTGGCCATTTACTTCACATTACTATTTTACAAGCCTTGTCTGTGTTCTCCTTTATGGCGTCATGGAATGCATTGAATGATTATTTCGATTATGAAATAGATAAAATTGGTAAGCCAAATCGGCCTCTACCATCAGGAGTTATATCGTTAAAAGATGCAAAAGTTGTGATATTATGTTTAATGATTATTTCTTTATTTTCTATATCAGCTGCCGCCTTTATCGCATCCAGATCAGATGATGGTTTTACATCATGGGCGCCTTCTTTAATAATATGGTTCACAGCATTATTACTTTTAGTTAACTACGAGTCCGATTCTAAATATAGCTTAAATTTAAAAAATCGGGGCCTTCCAGGAAATATAGCTATTAGTGCGTCTGTAGCCATGGTTGTTTTATTTGGTTCTGCAGGAGTTTATGAACCCACAAATAGTAAAGTTGTGTCAATTGCAATAATAGGATTCCTCTACAATTTAGCTAGAGAAATAATAAAAGATGTTGAAGATATGGAATCTGACGAAGGGCGAAATACTCTGGTAATGAAAATCGGTCCAGAAAAAACTAGGATTGTAGCTTACTTGATATCATTATCCACATTTATTTCAATACTACTACCATTTGGCTTAGATTTTTTTGAACAACAATATCTCATCTTAGTGATGCCAAGTATTATTATATTACTAATGGTCAAGACTAAATTATCCCTTGCCCAAGATTATGCAGCCCAACAATTACTTAAAAAATCTCTATACTTATGCCTAATGGCATTTGCGGTTATTTCACTAATTTAATATAATTCTCTAAAGGTGTGCCATGCATTTTCATTGCACATATACGTGAGAAGTGACATTTGAGCCCACATCCTATTTTCCGCTTGGTCAAATACCACACTATTTTTTGAGTCAATTACGCCATCTGTCACCTCTTCACCTCTGTGTGCAGGTAAACAATGCATGAATAAATAATCAGAATCTGCAAGAGATACTAATTCTTCATTTACTTGGAACCCTTGAAATGCAGTTTCTTTATCTTTCATGTGTTCTTCTCCCATCGAAACAGCAATATCTGTATATATGACGCCGGCATCTTGTACTACTTCTGTTGGTTCACTTGATGAAATAATCCTTGCACCAGTTTTTTCAGCAATATTATTTGCCCTCTTGATGATCAATTCATCAGGCTCATAACCCATAGGAGTGGCATAACTAAAATCATGTCCCATTGATACACTAGCAAGTAAAAGATCATGTAAGACATTATTTCCATCTCCTATCCAGGCTATATGGCCGTTTACTTTATTTTTATGTTCAGTTATTGTCATTAAGTCTGCAGCAGCCTGGCAAGGGTGATGAAGGTCCGAAAGAGCATTTATCACAGGTACCGTGGAATGACTTGCTAATTCTTGTACATCTGAATGTTTGAAGCACCTGTATGTCATACCATCTAAAAATCGTGATAATACTGCAGCGGTATCTGCTATTGACTCACTTTTCCCTAATTGGATATCATTAGAAAGTAGCGTTAAAGGTTGACCGCCTAATTTAGATACTCCAACTTCAAATGAGACTCTCGTTCTCGTAGATGGCTTTTCATAAATTGATCCAATCGACATTCCTTCCAACGGTTTAAAATCATCTACAATGCCTTCTCCGTTCTTAATTTTCACCGCCCAATCAATTATATCGGGTAGTTCATTATAAAAATCATCAATAGCCAATAAATCCTTCTTTTCTTCATAATCGTTCATCTTCAATATCTCCTGCATATCCATCTCTTGTATCGCCCATTCCTCCAAACATTGTTTGGGCAAATGTCAATACATCTGCTAACCCATCTTCAACTTCACTAGATAATGGAATTAAACCTGGTTGAATGGCGGCATTTTGCATCATCCTCAATTGTCCTATAGCAAATTCTGCTCTTTGACTACCTGAGCGAGTATCGTTAGCTTGAGTCTCTGATTCTTCATACAGTGCAACTTCTAATATGTCTAAGTTGTCTCCCCATTCCATTATTTTTTCTAACTCTTCAGGTTCTAATAAATCGGTTTTAGATAAGAAATTTGCAGTTGGTAGCCCTAATCGGAAGTGAACTATTGATGATAAGAGCATTTGAGATACGAAACCACTCGGAGTTCGAGACAACATAGGATCAAACAGGAAAACAAGACATGCACGCCCTTGTCCTATGACATCTACTAGATGACTCGAGGCCTCCCTGAAAGCAAACAACTCCACTTGACCTGGAGTATCTACAATTAACATGTCTCCCGATAACCCTTCAATTTGCTCAAACACATCTTCCGCTTGGGATGCAACCAAATCTGCAGCTAGTATCTGTGCACCGTTAGGCCCCAAATCATATTCATTCATGACATCTGAAAGAGATACTAAATCTCTTACATCAAATTCTGGATCATAATGGACTCTTTCGGCACCTGGATCAAGATTAATTGCCATGACATCTACCTCAAGAAATCTAGCCCATCTCTGATAAGCAGTCACTAGGGAACTCTTTCCTGCACCTGCCGTTCCAACTACAAAAATTACTGGCGGACTAGTACTATCTTGTGCACTCATATATGTCCCACGTGATTCATAGTTTCAACTGTTCTATCAATAGTCGTTTAGAATAATGAACAGGTAATCGTTATACCCTCTAACACGGGGGGAGGATTACCGTCAAGGGATGATTGCGCATGGCTAAAAAAATTCCTCCTCCGCCTCCGGGACTACCCTTCCCTCCACCGCCACCACCTAATTCTATTTCAGATGTCGATGGAAAAAAATCTAAAAATATTGATTTACAAGGAAATAAAGTACCAAACTTTACTCCTTCTAATACTTCTCTCCCTCCTCCTCCGCCAGGAATCACTCCGCCTCCTCCTCCTCCGCCAGGAATCACTCCGCCTCCTCCTCCTCCGCCAGGAATCACCCCTCCTCCTCCTCCTCCACCTCCGCCAGGAATCACCCCTCCTCCGCCTCCTAGCATATTGCCTACATCAATTTCCGATTTAGTGGATGAAAATTCCGATGCTAGCAAATCACAATACTCTAAAGATGTAGAATCAAAAGTAATT
>Ga0315320_10000982_pt1 | contig 23479 bp, 19 predicted proteins | sample M140m21515metaG_FD_203458 | JGI IMG/M metagenome (GOLD analysis project Ga0315320, IMG submission 203458) | Ammonia-oxidizing marine archaeal communities from Monterey Bay, California, United States - M1 40m 21515 | ecosystem: Environmental > Aquatic > Marine > Coastal | place: USA: California... | reverse complement strand
TCTACCAGCATCGGTAAAATAATAAGATAGTGAATAGCCCTCTCCGCCATTCAGCTGCATGACCGCAGCCCCCACATGCAAAAGAAGCAAAACAACCACCACCCAAGCCAAGCCCTGACGTAGTAGAATGCCAGATTTTCTAGCCACCGCATACCCTGCTATGAGGTATAAGATGCCTGCCGATACAATCAGCATCAAATCTTCAACCCCTAAATCCCAAACCGGCGACAAACAAGCACGAACTACGAAGTAGCCAACCGAAACAAGCACCAAACCCAATAGCCCAGCGATCGAGGTTTTGGAGTTTTGCCGTTTGGTAGTGCTGGAGTTTTGGAGTTCTTGGTTTGCAAACTTTCGCACTCCCGCACTTCCGCACTTCACAACTTGGATTGCAGCCAGAATGGCTGCAACTCCACATAAAATCACCGCAGGCGCCTGCAACGGCACGCTCAGCGTAATGCCGATCAACCCCGCGACAAGCATGGTAAGATAAACGGTATATGTTGTGATTTGATTCAAAAAGTATGCTTTCTAGTGATCGTTCGAATGTTAGCCCTAGGAGCCCGTGTTCAAAACGCTCCTGAATACCGCCTCCATCGACGTTACAAATCGATCTTTGGTGTAATTTTTTTCGTAATGAGCGCGAGCGGCATGCGCCATCGAGTCCCTCTTGGACTTATTCAAAAGCAGCCCCTCTAAAGCATCAGCATATTGGTGAGGAGATTTTACATCACAGAGAATAGAGCAATCCCCTCCCTCCACGACCAAAGGTATGCCACGCCAATTCGTGGTTACCGAAGGCAGGCCAAAAGCCATTGCCTCCACCAGTACCATCCCAAACGTTTCGGCCTCATAGTGTGACGGGAAGAAAAAAACATCGGCATCAGCATATGTTTGCCATTTTTCATCACCCGTAAGTGATCCTGTGAAAATAAAATTATTCGTCAGCTCTCGACTCGTAATTAATTCGCTCATTTCAGACTTAAATTCGTTAGAAATCCATTCACCTACAATTTTAAATTCAAATTTATAGCCTCGTCCCAAAAGGATCGTTGCTGTTTCTACAATATCTCTTAAACCTTTACCCTCATTAATTAACCCAACATAGAGGATCTGAAACAGCTCATCCTCATCTCGTATTCGGTGGAAAACTGGAACTTCAACGCCATTGCGAGCTACCGCATTTTGCTTCGAAGCAAAAAACGATCCTGTTGGTGGCTCCGTCTCAATGACGTCAATCGACATATCTGCCTTGGAATAAACCAAATTACCAAAATAACCCAAAATCTTGTTCTGGGTCAAATATTCCGGCAACCCACCAGCATGGTAGTGAAAAATCGTCTTCGAAAAACACCCCCTGACGCAGAACAAGTAGACAATATCCCTTACGATGGGCACGGCATTTGCACTCGCAGGTAAATAGTATATAACTTTCGGCCTCTTCGTCAGAACAATTTTCCACGTCTGAAGAATGAGAGAACACAAGTGTAGTAATTTCCAGATACCCGGTTTGCCGACGTCAGCTATACTATCACTGTATGCAAGACGCAATTTTTCCACTTTCAACTCTCCCCATGGATTATCAAATAACATACCAGTAACTACCGCTTGTCCATGATGCGGGGGTGGTGTCTGCCCAACTAGGAGAATATCTGCAGATTCATTCATAAACTATAATTTTTGTACGCTAGATGACACCATGAGCTATACACAAATTGCCTTAGCTAAAGGGCCAACCATCACAGATCCTTCGGCCACATCCTTGATAACCACTGCACCGGCGGCAATAATCGCACCAGATCCGACTACTATCCTGCCAAGAACCATAGCGTTAGCAGCAACTACGACACCATCACCCAATCGAGGGCATCCATAGATATCATCATCTCTGCGATTACCAAGCGTGACCCCCTGTCTCAACATACAACTGTTTCCAATAACAGTTCGATTATTTACGACTAAACCTTGACCATGATATATAGCCAAGCCTGTCCCAACTCTAGTTAGCGGAGGTAACTCAACACCTAATATCCATTCGACCCAAATCCTATAAAAAACAAGATATGGAATCCCGAGTGCACGCACGAAACGCCCCTTCCTGCTCAGGAATGAAGCGATGCGAAATAGCAGCGTTATCATTTTACCTTTGGAATTTTGCGGATTCGACACCCAATCCAATTTGATCATTTTGAATAAACCAAATGGGGGCTGCCATTCTTCAAATGCCACCAATTCATCTTTCTGTTCCATATTAATCATTAAGACCGTTTGTTAAAGTTATCCCTCTTGGATAAATCTGTTGTTCCAAATACGGATCAGATCTTGTCTTTCATATCCGTCAATTTCAGATGCATAATATAGATAAACTCCTAAAATTTTCTCTTCATACCCCTTCAACCTAGCCTTCTGGAAATATAATTTAGTCTCCTTCCTGTCAAACCATTCCAGACAGCGATGGTAAATTGCTTCAGGATTCAAGCCGTCAACTAAAATTAATTTTTGAATAAGATAGTGCAACCCATCTAACCCAGGAATTGCTTGCTTAACGGCGTACTCCCAATCAAGCACTATTACCTTACCACTGGATATTTTAATATTCCAAGGGGCAAAATCCCCATGACCGATTGGACTCAGCACCCTCAGTTTACCCATTTCATCCAAAATTCCAGCAATGGGATTTCTGCCTTTCAACTTCTCGTTAAGCTTCGTCCATTGGGGGATGGTATCCATGACCATTGTCTGTGCTTGATCCATCCAGGAACCGAGCAAATCCCATACCTTGGCTTCCTGCTCGGCCCCCAAGGGTGAATCCCCGTTGACCATCTCGGTAACACACGCAAAACCATCTTCCATTTCATAACCACCTACAACTTTAGGAACCCCGTTCACAAAGCCTGAAAAATTCATTAATCTTTCATGCTCCATCCTTACGACAGCTTCAGACTCCCCGCAACCTGCCTTGGCAACATAGAGTGTATTCTCCGATTCAAACACAGCTACCAGGTTTCTGTCTTGGGACACTGGACTGCTCAAAATAATACCGATCGCCCGAGTATTAAACTTCTTAGATAACAACTCTATTAATCCCTTATTGCCTATAGCAAATTCACATTTAGGAAACAGGTGGTAGACTCTTAAGCTCACGCTTAAACGCACAAGATTCCTCAGCAGCCTACCCTTCCTTTTTTGTGGCTGGTATAGCTTAAGTGTGGCTAACGCCAAACGGCAATCTTGCGGCAAACCTAACAACATATAACCCTGTCGCTGAATTGTTACAAATCTTACCATCCCAGTGGACTGACCCGGGGAGATAATTGATTTGCAAATTTTATGATCTTCGTCATTCAACATTCTTACTTTTTGTTGATAATTTTCAGATAACGTGAAATTTGAACATCCGACGACCAGAATTCACTACTAGCTTGCACGCGTCCTAATCTATCATCCTTATAACGTCGCCAAAGTGAGTCTATCGCCTTTGCTCCGCCCTCCACATCGAGTTCGTCCACTGCCTGCCCTCCCATTCCAGCGGATTCGATAACGATTCTCATCTCTGATTCTCTGGGTATAAAACCAAGAATTGGTCGTTGTGCCCCAAAATAATCAACTATTTTACTTGGCATGAACAGGTTGTGTTCGGAAGAAACCACCAGAAGCAGTATTGGCGAACTGCGCACTAGTTGTAGATATTCTTCATATGAAACGGCGGGCCTAATCTCTGTTATATCCATAAGACTCAACTGGTCGACAAGGGCGTCATGCCCCTGAAACCAAGAGCCGTAAAAAACAAACCGAGTATCACGTCGAGCATTCGGATTTTTCTGAAGAAAAAGTGCCAAGGCTTTCAAAAAGACTTCTGGACTACGACTACCTCGCCAATCAAATGTTCCAAAATAGCGGATTTCAAACCGCTTCGAAGCCTCAATCTCATCATCCTGAGAAAACACGTCGGAATCGTAGAAATATGGGATATGCCAGGATTGCGCCAACGGGCTAATCTCTTCGGCAATGTACGCTTGCCTATTGGTATCAGCTGTAAAAACCACATCTCCCGCCATATGAAGAGCTCTCTTTTCAAGTTTCTCGAACCTAGGATGTCGCCATTTCTGTAAAGGAGATCTTCTCGGATTAACCTTATAGTGAGGGGTAACCGACTCCTGAAGGTCATAAATCCATCGCTTATCAAGCATCCCTCCCGAATCTGCGGTTAGATACATCGAAGGAGGAAAAACAAATGCCAATACACGGTCATAGTCTCTTGATTTCCTGAGACACTTCATGACTTTTTTAACCCACGGGGCATAAAAGTCGGGCCACAACAAACCATTCGTGATGGCGACAGATACTCGGTATAGAAGCCTCATCGGCTTCACTCTTTCCAACCAAGCTATAACTGGATCTTTAATCCTAAAAATCCTACAGCAATCATCAGTTAGCGTTTCGGCAAATCCCGAGTCGCATGCTAAATTACTCGTATATACGTCTACCTCCCACCCCGCATCTAATAATCCCTTAACCACATAATACGGCCGCTTGCCATTTGCATGACGAGAGGGTGGAAAAGCGTGAGTGATGACTGCTATTCGCATTGCTAATTAGCTTAAGTGAAAATGTTATCTAACCGTCGAGCTAGTATTTACACCATACTTTGCGATTCACGTAGTCGGTATAGCCAAGAATAATCTTAGCCACCTTCCACGAGACCATTGGCATATCATAGTCATATGGCCTACGGCACGGGCCCACATCATCAAACTGTGCGCGGGTAAGCTCAACAGCTTGCATGATCCTATCCGGAGTTAAACCCGCCATAATTACAGCTCCTTCATCCATCCCCTCGGGACGTTCGTGCGCCTCTCTCACCGTAATCGCAGGAAAACTAAGTATCGACGATTCCTCCGCAATAGTCCCGCTATCTGAAATAGTACAGAAGGCATTTTTCTGAAGGCAGTTATAATCAAAGAATCCCATCGGCGGTAGAGCGCTCACCAACGAATGTAGTTCATGCCCCCCAGTCTCAAGTCGTTTTTTAGTACGTGGGTGCGTTGATAAAACAAGGGGGTATTGGTAGCGCTCGGCTAATGCGTTAATCGACGCCACAAGACTGGTAAGGTGTTTATCATCATCCACGTTTTCTTCGCGATGAATACTGAGCGTAAAATATTTTCCCGGCTCAAGGCCCATTTTCTCATGCACATCAGAGGCATTGATCTGATCCAAGTAATATTCCAACACCTCCATCATGGGAGATCCAGTTTTAATAACTCGATCAGGCGGTAACCCCTCGGCTATGAGGTAACGACGTGCGTGCTCCGAATAACACATATTCACATCACTCGTATGATCAACAATCCGACGGTTGATTTCCTCAGGAACTCGGAAATCAAAACAACGGTTTCCTGCTTCCATGTGAAACACGGGAATTTTTCGACGTTTCGCAGGAATAACAGAAAGACAACTATTCGTATCTCCAAGAACAAGTACTGCATCCGGCTTCTCTAGTTCCAATACCTCGTCAACCTTAATGATCGTGTTACCGATTGTAACCGCTGCCGTCTCGGCCGCTGCATTTAAAAAATGATCCGGCTTTGGAATATCGAGCTCATTAAAGAATATTTCATTAAGTTCATAGTCATAGTTCTGCCCGGTATGCACCAAGACTTGATCCATAACTTCATCCAAACGTGCTATCACCCGCGCCAATCGAATAATTTCTGGGCGCGTGCCCACAATTGTCATTACCTTTAGTTTTTTCATATCCTTATATCAACTTTCTGCTTTCCAAATTTTAACTTTTCTTCTCAAACTTCTTCAAAATACGTATCCATTCGGTCATGGTCAAAAATTTCATTGGCCCAGAACAAAGTCAGCATCTCACGGTCTCCGGTGTTCTCTATTGAATGGGTGTAGCCAGGCGGGATATCGACTACTTTGATCTCTTGGTCATCAACGGCGTATTCAAACACATCTTTTTCAAAAACATGCCGGAAGCGAATAACTCCCTGCCCTTTGACTACACAAAATTTCTCCACCTTGGTATCGTGGTAATGATTCCCTCTGGTGATGCCTGGCTTTGTGCTGGAAACAAACATCTGCCCGGCAGAATCAGACTTAATCAGCTCAAATAGCCATCCACGATCATCGGTTTTCAAATCCACAGGGTAAGCAAAATCATCCCTCGCTAGAAACGACAGATACGTTGAATAGAGGTATTTTGTAAGTGGGTTTCCAAAATCGGCCAACTTCAAGGACTTACGACTTTCCTTGAAGGAAACGATGAGGTTATGCAACCTACCCAGAGTAATGCCATGCGCTGGTTCGAATACCAACACACCGGACTCCCGAACTTCCGAACTCCCAGACTTCAGCACTATGCCTGCAAAGCAGTCAACCACATCATCTACATAGGCAAAGCTAAGTTCGGCATCTCTATTATTCACCTGCACGGGAAGCCCTCGGCTAATGTTATGGCAAAATGTAGCTACCACTGTGTTGTAATCAGGGCGACTACACTTCCCAAACACATTAGGTAATCTGAAAACATAAACCGGTGAACCTGTATTCTCATGATAGTCCAAGATCACCTGCTCCCCATCGCGCTTACTTCTGCCATAAGGATTGTCATTAACAGCTTGTGTTGATGACGAACAGATTACGGGGATATTGCGCCCAGTAGCTGCAAGCAGTTCACATAGCTGTCGTGTAAAATCCACATTACCAGTAACAAACTCTTCCTCGCTCTCGGGGCGGTTCACGCCAGCCAAATGAATAACAGCATCTGCCGCTGCTACGGCTTGCGCTAGATCTGATTCCGTATCTTCGGAACCAATTTCCATCACCTCAGCCACTCCTGATCGACGAAGCGCCAAACAAAGGTTCTGCCCTATAAAGCCTCTAGCTCCGGTAACGAGAATTTTTTTCATGTTGTGTCTATTGAAATATGTATTTTCTAAAAACCCTGAGTTTCTCCTGCCAATTCACGTTGAATAAATTCGAGCTTCAGTAACATTTCCTCCAACTCATCATCCGTTAATCGATGCGTATTTCCAGAGGTGTAATCTTCACATTTGGCCACTTTCTTTTCTCCCTCTTCAAAGTACTGCGCGTAGTTCAGATCGCGGCCGTCACAGGCGATACGATAGTAGTCACCAAGATCCTCGGACCTTAGCATTTCTTCACGATTCAAAAGACACTCATGAAGTTTTTCACCATGCCTCGTCCCGATGACCTTCACTTCGTTCGTGGCATTAAACATCTTCTGTAAAACACTGGCAAGTTGGCCAATGGTGGCAGCTGGAGCCTTCTGGACAAATGTGTCGCCACCCTTACCATGCTCGTACGCAAAGAGCACCAAATCCACAGCGTCATCAAGCGACATCATGAAGCGGGTCATGTTAGGATCCGTAATAGTGATCGGCAGGTTCTGCTTAATCTGATGAATAAACAGCGGGATCACTGAGCCACGCGAGGCCATGACGTTGCCATAACGGGTAACACAAATTGTTGTCTCTTCATCACTCACTCTATATGATTTAGCCACTGCCGCTTTTTCCATCAGAGCCTTGGACATTCCCATCGCATTAATTGGATAGACCGCCTTATCTGTGCTCAAGACTACTACATTCTTCGTCTCATTCGCGATGGCTGCGTTCATTGTGTTTTCCGTTCCATTCACATTAGTCGCTACTGCTTCCATCGGATAGAACTCACAGGAGGGGACCTGTTTCAGCGCAGCAGCACTAAAGACATAATCCACACCGCGCATTGCATCTCCGATAGATGCTGGGTTACGCACATCACCGATGTAAAATTTCAGCTTAGGATTATTCATCTTGTGACGCATGTCCTCCTGCTTCTTTTCATCTCGGCTAAAGATACGAATCTCCTCGATATCAGAATTTAAAAATCTTCGAACAACGGCATTACCAAATGATCCCGTTCCTCCTGTAATTAGTAGTTTCTTTCCTTTAAACATAATATTTTTTTGTTAGATAATTGTTTTCTGACAGTTTACATCAACTTTTATGAGTATCTAACTCACCGCCTCATTGTAAACTTTAGCCATTATTTTGGACTTTTCCCCCCAAGCATACACTCGCTCTAGTTTCTCATACCCCGCTTGGCCATGAATTGTGATTTGATCCGGGTTCTGGTGGTAGTAACACAAAGCATCGGCCAAGTGCTTCACTACGTCATTCCCAGACCCCACAGGAATCTTAATTCCACAAGAACTATCTACAGATAAAGCAGGCCCACCTACATCAAGAACGATCGCTGGACGTCGCTGTTGAAAACCTTCCAAGACCATATACCCGCCACTTTCATATAGACTCGGTCCCACCACCACATGATGCTGAGCGTAAAGTGCAGGCAGTTCATTTTTTGAGACTTGTCCTAAAAAATTCACCCGTCCACTAATACCGAATTGGTCTACCATTGACTCTAAACGTCTGCGTTCACAACCATCACCAACTATAGTAAGAGAAGCATTCGAGATATCCGCCTTGGCAAAAGCCTCAATCAGTAAATACACGCCCTTTAGCAATACCAACCGCCCAACAAAAATAAATTTAAGACCTCCAGACACTGAAGGAGGATCTATAACTGGACTATCCTGCTTCACATTCAGTCCTATCGTAGGCATGAGTCTTGATTGAATACCTTTCCTCTCTAAAATGGCCTGTGTTCGCGGAGTAGATGCAATCACACGACCGCCTGAAGTTCGCGTAGGATCCACCCAACGCACCGCCATACTGGAAAATGTTGTCGCCAAATTACGTATAACTTCTTTACCGCAAGCTGGAAAACACAGTCGATACCAAAGAAGGGACCAAGGTGCTATCTCTGCCCCACCGACTGGCCCCCAAACAACAGGAACAGCTAATCTGTTCAAAAATACAGGATACCTAAATGATGCGAATGTCACCATGTGCATAAGATCAAAATTTTCTTCCGCGAGTAATTCATCAATTTTTTTACGTGCCTTACGCTGCCACAATATGTAGTAGAGTTCGTGTATATTTAGCCGCTTCTTCCATTTTTTAAAGCTATCGCTGAGGTCAAAATAGACGAACCGTATACCCCGACAAGCTTGGGGGTGTTCCATTATATAGCTTTCGATCACCTCCTTATTATTAGCACGCGTAAGCACCACGATCTCGTGGTATTTACTCATCTCTGTCATCCATCGCCAACCCACCTCTGGTTCCGAACCTCTATTGGGTTCACAAGCGTAAGCTGATACTAAAACCTTCATAAGTTAATATCGGCTTGCCATCGTGATTTGGATAGCTCGCAGAACTTGGTTCACTGTACTTTGTACACTTTGAGCCGTGTCAACCCAGACAGCATTCTTGGTAGTTTGAGCAAGTTTTTTAAGTTCCCCTACCTGCCTTTCCACCTCTTCCAACGAGGTTTCGGGTTTACGGGAATAAAGCACCTCTGGATTAGCTCCCAAGCATATGAGCAATTCAGGTTTTGGTACAAAAGCAAAAAACAATTTCATTATCCATTTTGGTAACGCCATCCGCATTCTTTTCGGATCGATTAATACGTCATAAAAATAGCGATCAAAAATACAAACGCAGGGCCTCTTCACAAGACCTGGATATATCTTACACCAATAACCTAAGGTATAATCCAATATATAATATCCAAGTCTTACCAACGATGCCAAGAAACCACTTGGCCTCTGTGCATGTGGATTAGCTACTACCCCTTCATTTTCAGCTTCTCTTTTTCCTGTGGCTACCCCCAACGAGGACAACCAATTAGGCCTCATATGCTCATACTGAACGCGGCTATGTAATGCCGCTTCAAGAACGGGTATTATCTGGTCAATCACCGTAGTTTTCCCGGCCCCATCAGTGCCAGTAACTACGACACATAGACCTGGCGGGCAGAAAATCCGCCTTACACGACTCCAAACGTTATTAAATCTAGCTTCACCCTTCCCAATACTATTGGATTCCAATACATCACTCCTTAATTGATGTGCAAGGGTCGCCAGTGTTGTCTTGGAGTCGTCACCGGAATCTAAAACCCTTACTAGCTCACTAACCGTTGAGGAATCAAAGCTAGCATGCAACAGATGCAGAGCGGATGGCCCATTATCGCTATACTGAGATGCTAAATCCGAAAAATAGTCTTTCCGCGTTTTCCCATTCGCGAGAAGTTCCTTAATCAAGGCGATAGCTGCAGCATCCTCATCGCGCGTGACTGTAATATCTCTGTAAACTTTTGACCGGGCTATAACATCACTACTCGAGATATATTCCACCCCCTTGTACTCTATTTTACTAAATAGATCGATCGCAATACCCCACCACTCGCCAACATGATAGCCAAGGGCACGCATAAAATGCCCCGAAGATTTATAATCAACTACAATCTCACCCCCGTAATGCTTTAACGTTTCTTTAACTAACTCAGCAACACGCTCACTTTCCTCGGGAAGAACAGCTATATCCAAATCGCTACCTCCCAAACTTTCGGGCAAATGCTCGTAATTCCGCAACACACTATAGCCGAGAGCACTCTCATTCAGCGATACAAACAACCTACTCAATATCAAAGACTCATTTTTTTTGTTCATACCCTTCATATCATCAGTAAACCATCACATTTAAACTTTAATAACCCGATCATTAGGCGTGACACGTATGTTGGAAGTAATCATTCCACGATTAAACCTTTGGGATCAACTGATAATTGATCATCTACACTCTGATGCCTACGCACCCAATGGGGAATAATTTGAGTAACAAACTGAGGTCCTACTCCCACATCAAATCCTTCAGTTCTATTATCCTCAATGACCGCACCTGCTGAGGTTTCAAACAACAATGCTATGCCATGCGACATCCATTGGGCTCCATAACCATTGACTACTTTATCCATCACTTTGATGTTATTCATTCTCACCCAATTATTTTCACCGGCAATTCGAATTCCTACAGAATGAGTCGCGACTGGAATTAATATTTTGTTATTCTGGATAATCTGGTCGGGAGCCCATGAATATATACCATAAGTAAAGCTATTGGTATTCACACTTGAATCTCTTGTTAGAATATAATTCGAATCGATAATCATACCACGAGCAGAGGGATACAGAGGAGTATGATGTTCCTCATAAATACCTATACCAGTCACATATCCATAAATCACATTATTTCTAATTTCTCCATGTGCATTGGCAACAATTCCTATACCACTAGGCACCACGGACTCTCTCGTCACAATTAAATTGCCCGTAATCCTGACTAGCGTTGGATCAGCTATTTGAAGATACACAGGCCTCGAATAAGTCACTCGATCACCTGGCACAGCATTCTCGAGATAACCTTCATTCACGCAATATACCGCATAGTTCTCCAGATCTAACGAAACCACTTTCAACACGTTGTTCTTATCAGATGCCCGCACTACTATATAAGTTCCAATATCAATGAAATCGGGTTTAAATTTCAGCGTGACCCTGACTGGAGTTTCTCCATCAGCTGGCGGCATCAAAAATGAATAGTTACTATAGCCGATCAAGGTATTATCATTACTCTGATCTACAGCTTCAACACCCATTCTCCTCACGATATTGTCGCAAAAATCCAACCGAAGAGGGCTGCCAAAATGAGACCCATCCTTAAGCACTCCACCGGGATTGTTTGTCTCATGCATGTTATCTCCTGCACCATCAAAATAATTCCCTCTATAATCAGCCCTATCTACCCATGGTGAAATAAATATCTGCTGCCCCCCTCCCCAAGCAGTCCAGGCATTTATGGTATTGGCCCCGTATGGGTTTAATACATGGCAGTTATCAAATTTTACTAACTTCAATTTACCGTTTCGACTATACGGTGCCGTATCAATCGTTACCGAACGGTGACAATTTACGAATTCACATTGATCAAAAACAAGAGCTTCAATTTCCCGATCATCTACATCAATTAAAGCCACCCCTGATGCTCCATTAGGATTATCCGGAAAATCTAACTGTGAGAGCGGGGCTTCCACCTTCTCCCACTTTAAACCCTGAAAAGCCAAGGATCGAAACGTCCCCATCACCAAAAGCATTTTGGCGCGTAAAGGACTTATTGTTGAATAAAGAATAGCATCAATCTCTCCACGTATAACCAAATCTCGACCCGCTAGATCTTGATTACCAAGCTTCAAAATACGATAGTGGCTTGTTCCAGTGCTATGCTGCGTATAATAAGTCCGGCTTAAACAATACTTCCCGGTCGGGAAAAAAAGAGTATTATGAGTTAGTGATGCCTCCAAGGCATCGATTGCTGATTGAATCGCTGTTGTATCGTCAGTTACTCCATCACCCACCGCTCCATAGTCCTTCACATTAATAGCTACCTCCTTAATTACATTCACCTGCTGACTGATCTGAGCATCGAGAGTATAATCACCGCTGGATAGAGTCATTACCACTGATTGACTAATGGCCATGCCTGAAGTTGCTATTGGCTTCACCGGCACGTTCACCGAGTTCTTACCAAAAGGAATAATTACTGAGCCACTTAAGGCAACGTAATCGGTTCCGGCAACCGCCGTACCGCTAATTGAATAGTTTACTACCAACTCACCCATTCCTCCCTCACGTACAATTTCAAAGCCTCCATCCTCCATCTGGGTGATATTTGCCACGGCCCCTGAGGCTTTAAGCGACACCTTGTCCGTGGCGAGCATCATCGCGGTCAAAACCGAAAGATCATCCAATCTAAGGGTATTCGTCTTGGGCTGTTGAGGATTCAATCCAGCTTGATACTCTTCCCAGTCCGAAGCCCCATCGCCATCGGAATCGATATCCTCAACTGTCACGCGTAAATGCTTCTGGACCCCATCCTGAAAATGAACCGCTGCTGTCATGTTTGCGCCATTGCCAGAATGAGGTACCCCCTCGTCCTGCCATGGTCCATTTATTTCTATCGCTGACTTTACTCGGTATAGTTTTCCTTTTTCCGATTTCCATGCCACTGTGGCTGTACTGCCAACATAAATCAACGGTGTCGGCAACGTGACCTGACGGTCAAAAGGATCGCTGCCTGACCTGATTTCCAAGAGATCATTATACCCGTCGTTGTCATGATCATAACTCTCTATGAGAGATATGCCCTCCGCCGGAATACCACTGAATTCTTCTAACCCAATTATTCTGACCCTGTAAAATGTGCTTCTGTTCCCCGCCGGTTCAAAGGCGGCTACAAGCTCCCCAGAGTTACCCTCTATACGGTCCCCCACATTATTCCACTGTCCGGTCAAACTGCTCGATTGCTCAATTTGGTATCTGACACCTATTTTACTCTCCCACTTTAAGATAACGCCAGTTGGATAATAGTTACTTTCGGTAACCCCAAATAACGACGTATCAAGGTATGGATCCGTTCCTGCCAGGCTCTCCTCAAGGCAGTTCTTGTCGTCACCATCATAATCAGCATTCGGGTCCGCAGCCTCTGCCCCGTAGCGCCGCTCCCATACATCACTCATGCCATTGTTATTTAGATCAATGACCGCATGTACATGCAAGCTCATCAAACTGCTAACTAACAACAATCTCGCTAAATTAAGAAATTTTATCATACCATTTTATTGTAAGTAGTAATGGCGGGGTATTCCTAGATTAGCAGATTTTTTGCATAGCTCCTGCATGTATAGCATAGCCCATCTCTGACTCCATAAAAATCTACGAACCGTCTTATGGTAACTTACTTGATCTATTAATTACCCTTATAGCAATTTGCGACTATACATCTCGCAAAGTCGATTCGCTATCATTACTGGTCCTAGCTCTGCTAATATTTTCGACCTAGCTAGTTCACGTTCGGACATAACTTCCGCTCCCACTCCACGCGCTAACTCCTGCTTTATGGCATCGGCAATTTTTTTGCCTGATTTCTGAGGTACCACACTGCCCTGACCATACTTTCGAACGTTCTCAGCCATTCCAGTACCATCGCTGACAATACAATGGCATCGGCATAACATCCCCTCTATGACTTGATTACCAAAAGTTTCAGCATGAGAAGGGGCAATCAAAAGGTTGCAAGTAACCAGCCCACGTAGGAGAGTTCCAGCATCCACATTCCCGTGTAATATTACTTGATGCCCTGCCTGTCTTATTAACTCCACCTCATGGGCAATAAAGTCTCTATTCGAGCTATCACCAAACACATGTAACTCCAAAGGCAGCTCCTTATCTCCAAGTTCCAAAGCTTCCCGAATGTGATGAAATCCTTTTCTTGGCAAAATGGCTCCCACAAATGCCAATTTACGCACATCTTTTTCAGCCTTTTCAACGTTGATAAACAACTCACTGAGCGTATTTGGAATCACGTCCAAATTGAGGTGAGGAAAAAAACCCTTAGTCACTTGCTCAACATGCCTAGATTTAACGACTGCATGATGAAATCGCTTCAAAACAAAACCCTCGAGTTTTTCTAATACATAAGGAGGAGACAAAAAGGAGGCAGGCATGGTCCTATTCACATCATGATACAGCCCCTGCACAGTCAAGACCTTGGGCACAGCCAAAGTCAATAGAGTTAAACCATAAGCATCTTCTGTCCCATGAGCATGAACCAGATCAGGCTGTTCTTCTAACACACGCTTTCGCAACCGCATGACATCCCACAAAAAACATGTGCGTTCACGCAATTTGGGTTGAGCCTTCAGATAAACAACATGGAGTTCACCATAAAAAAATTCGAAATCCTGCGTTGCTCCCTTGACCAGGGTCACAAGAGTCACCTTGTAATCGGAATGGTCACTCACGGCCTTCGCCTGATCAAAGACCCAACGACCAGGATGCCTTATCACCTTGCCACAGTCTGGATGCTCAGGCGGCAAAGGAGCGTGTCCTAAGATGATTATTTTTTTCTGCATGACTACACCTTGTGTTTAAGCATTGTCCACTGCAGTCTTCCTATTTTCTTCCCTCCACTCCTCCCTTAATCCATTTTTCACGGCACTCATCAGACCAAGAGTCAAACCACCAGCCATGGCTAGCACGGCAACATCCCCACTAGTCATCGCGCGTATCACCCCCACACACATCAAGAAAAAAAGAATGCCCATCAGTACACTACGCCAATCCGTCAGTCTTGTCTTGTGACCCAACTTCCATGTGCCACGTAAAACAAATAATTGCACAAAAACCCAGAAGACCGCCAAGGGAATACCAAATGATGCAGCAAGCCCGAGCCAAGTACTGTGCCAGTTTTTTCCTGCAATATGGGGAAATGCCAATATATCATCATCCGGCAGCTTTATCTGGGAAATATATTGGGGATCAGACATCAATGCAAAATCATTACCAGTCAAACTAACCCCCTTACCGAGAACAGGATTCTCTTCAATATAAATCACTGCCCACCGGTTTAAAGTTTCACGAAACGTATTGATCGTGGAGTCTTTTACGTCCCAGTCCCAATCCGCAGGGATAAAGGCTAGTACCCTCTGCATAGATTTGGGTATAGGTGTTACTTCATTTTGTATCCAAACAGCCGATGTAATGATAAGGGCACCAGCAAGTGTCACCACGAGAGCAATTATGGCCTGCCGATGCCAAAAACAAGCGATAATGGGAATTACACAACACGCACCAAAAGTCATGCGCTTTCCAGAATATATTACGACAGCTAACAATGTCATGTATAATATAGCATACAAAGGACTCCGCATAACGCGTGAAGGAGAATGTTTTGCAAAAAGAAGGAGAACCCCGCCTAGACCCACACTCGACAACCCTTGCTGCCAGCTGTAAAACTCATGAGCCACCTGAGTATTAAACCTACCTATCATGGTACTTACCGCCATATAAAGACCCGATAAGGCGATCGAAGCGACAATCAGCCAACACACTCGTTTTGCCTCCTTCTCACGAATTTTAATTTGACTAAGCATTAACATGCCTATCAAAGCAATGAACACCGTCAGGTGTCTTCTCCCACCCATCGATGCAGACCCGAGGATGGCAAACCCTCCACCATTAATCATCGCAATCATGAGCACCCAAGCGCCATAAAGCAGCATCGGCCACCAATCCCCTAACTTCACTCGAAATAATTCTTTCCCCTGAATGACGGCAAGTACCATCAGCCCAGAAAACAGAGCTATCCCAAATTCTGACAAACTCACAGCTTTATCCCCGATCAATGGTATCGCAGGCAACTCAGCCAACATCGCAAAAGGCAAAATATACCAACTCCTCAACCCTAGCAGGAGAACGATCGGCACACTAAAAATTAAAAGCATGGTGACATACACCGTCTTAAACTCACCTTGGCCTACTTGAATTGCCAAAACAATAGCAATCAACAAACCTATGAATAGGGCAATAGCTGTAATAATTTTTGAGTTCATGATTATGATAAAGGTTTAATGCAAATCCGGTCTTTTGAGCACAGTGCAAAATAAATCAACATGGCAAATGCTGCCAACAACATTGATCCTTGAAGAACAATGGCTACCTTAAAAGTATCAATTCCAAGTCGACAGAGGACCAAAGCACCCATGGCAATACTGGCAAGCTTGATCACGCCCTGAGCTTTAAAGTGGTGACTCCCCTGTAACAGCGCATTTGTCAGGAAGTAAAACCCCTGAACAACACCAAAAAAAGCAAATAACTTGAAATAGATGACAGCAGGCAGCCAGTTTTCACCAAACATCAAAGGAACGAGAGTTTCTGCCCACAAAATCCACATCGCCGCAAAAACCGACCCCGCTCCGGTCAACAAAGACGCCCTCTTTATATAAAGTTTCATCCGTGCTCGCTTGCTCTCAATATTACGAAAAGCCACGATCGCAGGAGCATCTGCAATGGCGCCTAATGCCATAAATGATAATGGAGAATAGTTAAAAGCGCGGTTATAATAACCCACATCATCAGAACTCTGGGTTCTTCCAAGTAGCACTTTATCAGCACGACTAAAAATGACGAGACACATATAATTAATCCATATCCAGAAACTAGGTCGGACGATTTTTCTTATCATTTCCACACCGATACGATCACTACTCAACTTTCTCTTATTGGCTCTTCGATAGACAAACCAATTGACACTCACCCCTACCCAAGAAGAAGCAATTAACGCCCATATACCAAAGCCCCATAAGGCCAATGGAATAGTCACTATCGCTGCGGCAGGAGCCATCAAAAGTTTAGCTGTCAAATTAGACCGAAAGGTTGATTTGCCTTCTAAATCACACCTCAATATAACAGAGAACTTATCCAATGCTGTAAAAACACCGCAACCTAAAACAACGGCACATACCTGAGGGTTAACACCCCAATACCAACATGACCCTGCAACCAAAACAATCACAAACACTTCAACAAGAACCAACAGTCTTGTTAAAGTCCACGCCGATGCGAATCCTTCATTTTGATAATAAGAATCTACCCTAACAAGCCCCCCGACATCCCAGCGTGTAAGAATCGACACCAACTGTGCAATTCCAAGACCATAAGCAAAAACCCCGAACACTTCCGGCAGTAATACTCGTGCGAGAATCAAGCTGTAGACCAGCCCAAATACCCGTTCTGTGTAGTTAGCCATACTTTGCCAGAAAAAAGGCGATCCCTTTAAACGAGTTTTTATACTTAGTACTTTATTTGCCAGTTTCGTGCGTATCATCATCATGCATGAGTTCACTCATGTTAATCTCTGAGGCTAACACCTAAGAGAAACCTGCGAGTCCTCATAAAACGTTTAATATAAACCAACACAATATCCTAGCCGCTCAAAAAAGTCATCCAATATCCAGCTCAACTTCTTTTCCGATCACTAGGATAGTGACACCACAAACAAACTGTTATAAGCAAAGTAACGTTTGAACAGCCTTCTAGCAGCCTATCGAACTTGACAGCTCGACAATTGATCTCTTTCTAAGAAACTTCAGATAAAACTTCATTTTTATCGAGTAGGCTCACACCACTTGTCCTATTTTAAAGATCTCGCCAAAAACAGGTTTTTATAATCAGGCTCAAGTTTTTGTGCAAATCCTTGTCGCCCATTTAAAAACGATGCCGCAACTAGCAGATATTATATTGATTCGGCGAATTTTTTGGCCTCATGATACCAAGTCCTCCGATGACCCCTGATTTCTTATAATCTAAATTAAATTCAGCGCACCACTCCTTCGCAATTTCAGTTTCGTCATCCCTCTCGATATCATCTAAAAAAACGACAAAATCATCGGCCATATAATCACGGAGTTTGTGTAAAGCTGGGAACCGTGCTTTTGCTCCAACCGTCGAAATTGGTGCATCTACAATTAAAACATCAAAAGGTTTGTGAGTCAGATGCGTCTTGGCCTCTCCTCTTTCCAAATCATACCACATGTATTTTTGACCTGAAATTTCCTGCTCAATCAACTCAGCATGAACTAGTTCACAGACTTCCGCTCCATTACCTAAATTTTTCTGCGTAACATCAATCCAACCTTGATCATTTTCCAAGCTCACTAAAGTACCTCCTCGTTCAGCCAAAAATCGAGAAAGCATTACCGTAGACATTCCACAGCCGATTTCAAGCACGCGTGACCTTTGATGAATAATTATTTCGTTATAAATCATAGAAATTGCACTGGGTCTTAGTGCTGAACCAGTCCAAGGAAGGTAATCATCCATGTATAATCCCAGCCTCTGCAAAGCTTTCGCATCATGGGTTTCCTGCAAGATGGTGCGATTGGTAAGGCGCTCAGCTTTGCTAGCTATTTTTCTTAATATTCTGTTCATTTTGTTGGTTACGATTGCTGAAAGTTTGTGTCCCATATTGCCAATTGAACAGGTAATACCAAACGAATAGTGAAGTGGTCTCCTTCTTGTAGCCAGTACAATCTGAGTTTGTTGATACTTTACTGATCGGTCCGTGGGCGTAGTTCCTGTGTTGGGCTAATAGTGTTTTTGTTTGGGACCGCCGAGCCTTATCCCGATTTGGTGGGCGCCAGAAGAAGTGGAATTTATATTCGGGCCAGTCGACGAAGGAAGTAGATTACACGTCGTAGATCGAGGTGTCCAAAATTCGTTATCTTTCCAATCATTAAGCCTTCCAAACCTGACCACTACGAGGTATGCCTCTGCTCTTTTCAATGGCATTTCGAGTATCCACAATCAAAGGAGACCACTCGAGTAACTCTTTCATATTGAAAGCTTTATGATCCGTAGAGATGAGAACCAAATCGTAGCTCGATATATTTTCTTGCGTCCACTCGATGGATTCCTTTCCTTTCCAATTTGCATGTTCACGAGTAGGTCCCACAACAGGAATATGAGGGTCATGGTAATCAAGAGTGGCTCCTTTTTCTGAAAGGAGGTCAAGCAGCTCGAAGGTTGGAGACTCCCGCATGTCATCGACATTCGCTTTATACGCCAAACCCATGATTAAAATCTTACTCCCCTTGATCGATTTGCAGACGTCATTCAAAGCTTCACCTGTCTTTTGTACCACATACTGTGGCATGGCTCGGTTAATTTCACCTGCCAGCTCAATGAAACGTGTATGCACCCCATACTCGCGGGCTTTCCAAGTTAGGTAAAACGGATCAATCGGAATGCAGTGACCACCCAAGCCAGGTCCAGGATAAAAGGGAGTGAATCCAAAAGGCTTAGTAGCAGCGGCATCGATTACTTCCCAAATATCAACATTCATTTTATCCGCCGCAATTTTCATTTCATTGGCCAACCCAATATTCACGCAACGATATATATTCTCTAATAATTTTGTGAATTCCGCTACCTGCGTGGAACCTACGGGCACCACTTCGGAAATGGCAGCCTCATAGAGAGCTTTACCCACCTCTGAACAGTCCGCGGTGCTACCACCCACAACCTTCGGTATATTTTTGCTTGAGAAATGAGCATTACCCGGATCCTCACGCTCGGGGGAGTAAACCAAGAATACATCTTTCCCCACTTCAAGGCCTTGCGCCTCAATGCGCGGACGAAGCTCTTCTTCAGTGGTTCCAGGGTATGTGGTACTTTCCAGACTCACCAGCTGACCTTTTCTAAGGTATGGTGCCACCATATCCATCGTACCCGTGACATAACTTAAGTCTGGCTCGTAATGTTGGTCTAATGGCGTTGGCACACAAAGAATAATCGCTTCAACATCATCAATGCGTGAAAAATCGGTGGTCGCTTCAATGAGTTTTTTGTCAACTCCGTCTTTAATCGGAGCCGATTCAATATGTTCGATATAACTTTCTCCTCGTTCCAGAAAATCAATCTTTGTTTGATCAATATCAAAACCAATACAACGGTAACCTTTCGCCGTGTAGGCAAGCATCAATGGCAGACCGACATACCCAAGGCCAACGATGCCAATCACGGCACTTTTGTTTTCAATTTTTTCGAGTGTGTTCATGTTTTAAAAAGTCTAGATGCCGACCTCCCGGTGGGAGGAGTTGGGCAGTCTGGGAGTCCTGAAGTTAAGAAGTCAGGAAGTCAAATGTAAGAGTAGAGAAGACAGACTACGGAGAACAGTATGCAATTAGCCCTTCATCTGGTCACGAAATGTGTGCCAGAGAAACAAACTGTTGTATGCTATGCGCAGTCTAGAAGTCGGGAAGTGCTGTAGTTAGGGAGTGCAGAAGTCTGGAGGACAGACTACAGCTGACAGACATCAGACAACAATAATGGAGTCTAACTCTTCATCTGGTCTCGTAATGAATACCACACGAAAAGACTGTTATAGGTGAAATAGCGTTTGAAAAGTCTACAGGGTTCTTTGCAAAGGCGATAAAGCCACTCGATGCCGTATTTCTGAATCCAAGCCGGAGCTTGTTTGACTTCGCCGGCGTGGAAGGCGAAGGCGGCTCCTATGCCGAAGTAGACGGCGGGGGGGAGTTGATCTTTGTGTTGGGCGATCCAGTGTTCTTGTTTCGGGCAGCCGAGGCCTACCCATACTAGGTTGGCTCCGGATGTGCGGATTTTTTCGCAGATGCGGTCGAATTCATCGTAGGGCCATTCGCCGAACGGAGGGGAGTAGGCGCCGGCGATGGTGGTGCCAGGGAAGTCGTTAGCAAAACGTTCCTGGAGTTTGTTCAGAGTGCTTTCTTTACCGCCGAAGAGGAAATGTTTGAGTTCGGGTTGCCCCTGGGTCGCCTCGATGGTTTTGAGCATCAGGGTCGGACCGTAGACACGATCCGTAAGTTTTTCTCCATCGGGCAGTTGATGGTTCACCGACCAGACGAGCGGCATGCCGTCGGGGCAGATGAGGTCGAATAGGCCCATGGCCTGGCCGAAGGCGGTGTCGTGTCGGGCCAGGGCAGCGACGTGGGTGTTGGCGGCTTCGACGGCGTAGGCGCGGTCGGACTTCAGGGCGGCGGCTTTGATCCATTCGATCGCCTTGTCATATGTTGTAACGGCCACGGGAAGGCTGATGACTTTTATCGTCTTGAAGTCGCCCTCTCGGTGGGAGGAGTCTAGAAGTCGGGTAGGTATGAAGAGTGCGCTACAATTTTGTCTCGTTTATTGCGAAGCTTCGGGTTTAATACTCAGCTTCGTGGAACGAGAAAGGCCTGCGGAGCGAGAGCGCTTGTCTCGGGGGGGTTATTCTTTTACAAACTCACCGTTGGAGATGAAAAGCGCTTGTTTTTGTGGATCATTGCTTCCACTGGGTAAAGCATCGGAGTCTTTGAAAGACTGTTGAATAAAAGCGGAGAACTTCAGATGTTCCACTTTCATTTCACCCAGAAGTATGGATTCGCCATTGTCTTGGGCTTCCTTTTTCCCTTCTTTCTTAATCAGATAGAGTAGCAGCGTCCCTTTGTCATGAGAGGATTCGGCAATGGCTTCACCTTGCTCCCATTTACCGGTCTCTTCGAACCTCAGTAATGCGATAGGGCTGCCGGCTGTTTGAATGAATTTGAAGCCTGCTACGACTTTATTGCGCTTTGGAACAAAGTAGCGAGTGGAGATGCGATAAGTTCCTTTGCTTGAGTTCGGTGGAAGAAGGGCGCCAAAACTGCCATGGGGGTTCACTGCTGCCGGTTTGAGCGATAAGCGGACTCCCGTTTGCCCTGCGCGACTCTGACTATACTCTGGAATGATTGAGGTCAAACTAAGCCCACCGAGTTCCTTTCCGTCGAAGACATGGTGATAGGCGAGGTAGGGATCGACTTCATAACCCTTGGCCCCAACGAACTCCCCTAATACCTTGGCTTTGGTGTCGCCGAGTTCCTTCTTCTCGCCTGATTTTTCGCGGACGTTCTCCACTGGGCTGTCCATGCTGATTTTTCCGCGGCGGTCGCGGAAGACCAGAACCTCGAGGTTGTCGCCGAAGCGTCTCAGTTGGAGTGCCGGGCGGTTACGTCCTTTGCTGCCGCCATATTTGAGCAGGTCCCGTGCGGCGCTTGCACCCGCGTCGTTGGCCAGTGACTCGCGCATCTGCTTGGCGGCGAGCGCGTGGAGCAGTTTGCCGGACTTGGTCATCGCGATCTCTTGGGATTTGAGTTTTTCCCGCATCTTGCCGACTAGATCATTCACGGTTTCGGCATGGGCAATGAGAATTTTATTCCGAGTCTTGTTGTATTTTCCGCGTATATTCTTGAGCTCAAGACTGGCGGTTTTGGCGAGTGGGGGAAGCGGGTTGTTGGCATTCTTGATGGCCAGGGATTCGTCACGGATCGGAATGACAGTCTCAAGCTTGCCGGTGGATTTTGCCTTTTCGAGTAGTCGATCGAGTGCGCGCAGGTAGTTGGCATCGAGCGTTTTGATTTGGGCGTCGCGCTGTGCGTTGGCTTCATCGTAGCGGGCGGTATACGATTTTTGGAGATCTCCGAGGGAGGCTCCAATACACATCGTGACGACTGCCCCGAATACGATTAGAAATGATATAAATTGTCTCATAGAAGTGGTGGGTGAGCAGGTGAGTAGAGGGGTGGGGAGTCGGGGAGTGCTGGAGTTGCTTAGTGCTGGAGTCTGGAAGTCCCAAACCAAGAACTATAACAGAGATTTATGATTGTTGATTTGTGAATTTTGAAATCAAGATTAGGAAATTGGAATCTGGGATTGGGGATTAGGGGGAGCACCGCTGGGGCGGTGAACAAGTCGGCTCGCAGGATGGCGAGTTGGGCTGAAGTCAAGAGGTCAAATTGGAAGACAGCAGACTACAGAGGACAGAGGGTTGCTGCGCTGAATGACATATATAAAATACTTACCAAATGGTGTTTAGCATTTAGTTTAGATTCACAGCAAGTTGCTAGATGTATTTTGTGAAGCCAAAAATTAAGGCTTATGAATTGGGCTGTTAAGCACCTAAGCAATATGCCTTTCTCTCAATTCAAGAAATGGCGGTGCAGACTTTTTCTATTTCCTCTTCTTTCAGGTAGGGGTTCATCGGCAGAGAGATGCCTTGATCGGCAATTTTTTCTGTTACAGGGAAGTCTCCTTTTTTATGCCCGAGGTTTGCAAAGACTGGTTGTAGGTGCAATGGCACCGAGTAGTAACTTACCGATGGGATTTCTT
>Ga0315320_10000980_pt1 | contig 23498 bp, 18 predicted proteins | sample M140m21515metaG_FD_203458 | JGI IMG/M metagenome (GOLD analysis project Ga0315320, IMG submission 203458) | Ammonia-oxidizing marine archaeal communities from Monterey Bay, California, United States - M1 40m 21515 | ecosystem: Environmental > Aquatic > Marine > Coastal | place: USA: California... | reverse complement strand
GAGACCCTGCTTCCCGATCCCTCGCAAGCCGTGCTCTCCAACGGGAAAAAACACGAGACTGCCGCCATGGAAAACGGTGAGGTGACCTATCAGATTCCCGGCCGCACCAAGAAATTGGAATTGGGCCTGCGCATGGGCGACACTAAACGCACCGTGACCATTCAGCCGGTGGCCCGCCCGAATGTGGAACTTCCCAATGCAACGGTGAAATTCCCGGCTTACTTGCAATATGAGGATACAGACCGTGAAGTGCATGGCACGGTATTCCCGTATCTTGAAGGTAGTCAGGTACAGTTTTCCGCCCAAGCCACCCGTGAATTAAATCAGGTGCGGCTGAAGCCCGTGCCCAATATTGGTGGCGAAATCGAGCCGGTCCAGTTGGAGGTGAATGGGGATCAATTCAAGTCACAGTTTTTGGAACTGGATGACTATCGTGAATTGGAGTTTGCCTGGCGTGACGCCTATGGGATTGAGGGGGCGCAACCCTGGAAACTTTCACTGGAACGGCAGCCGGATAATCCGCCGCATCGCGTGGATTGCCCGGGGCAAGCACCGGTGGTGGCCATTCTGCTGGAGGAGGTTTTGGATATTCGAATGATGGCCGAGGATGATTATGGGTTGAAGGTGCTCTCCGCTGAATGGGAAGCCTTCCGCCGTGGAGAGACCAATCGGCTGGCGAATGGGGTTACGGTATTGCGGGAGTTTGAGCCGCGCAATCTAGCCGGCGATTCCACTTACCTGTTTGATCCACGCAAACTCAAGCTGCAGGAAGGGATGATAGTGAACATCTACGCCGCGGCGCAGGATTATTATCGCAGTGAACGCACAAGCCGCTCATTGCCGTTTCAGGTGTACATCCTGAGTCCGGAAGAGCATGCCCAGATCATTCAGCAGAATTTTGAAAGTAAGATGGCGGAGCTGGATGACCTCGTTCGCCGACAGGAAAATCTCCTCGAGGCCACGCGTGAGACTCAGCAAAAAGACGCCGAGCAAATGAAGGGCGATCTCACCGATAAACAAATCGGTCGGCAGGAACAGGAACAGCGGGATATCGCTGATAAGCTTAAGGAATTGGCTGACGATCTGGAAGATCTTTCCAAAGAAGCCCTGAAGAATAAGGAGATGGATCCCAATGATCTGGCCAAGATGGCCAAGGCTCAGCAGGAAATGCAAAACCTGTCTCAGCAGGAAATGCAACAGGCCCAACAGGCCCTGGCTCAGGCCCAGCAGTCCCAACAAAATCAGCAGGAACGCAAAGAGAATCTCGAGAAAGCCGAGCAGAAGGAAAAAGAGGCGCTCGATAAAATGAAGGAGATGCAGGAGGACGCCAATGAAAGCGTACAGGACATGTACGCCAACACCCTCGTGCTGCGCCTGCGCAAGATTGCGGAGTTTGAAGAAAAGATCGCCAATGATTTTCTGGAAAATATCGGCCTCCTAATCGGCCGGAATATCGAGGATCTGGATGAAGGCCTCCGGAAGATGATTAACGATGCTTACGGGTATCAGGGATTGAACAGTCAGAAAGCCGCTGAATTGCAGGTGGAGATTGCGCGTTTTTATGACGCCACCCAAAGTGAAAAATTTGGCGAAGTCACTAAGCTGATGTCTGAGGTGCAGCCCTCGGAAAAAATGGATCGCCTCGCCGACCTTACCCTTCGAAACCAGACCAGTCGGGTCATGAGTTCCGCCAAGGAATTGGCCGGTCAATTCAATAAATGGGCCGATATTCTCGATCCCAAAAATGACGAGGACGGGGGAGATGGTGGTGAAGGCGGTGAAGGCGGCCAGCCGAATGAGGATTTGATTGAGCGCATGAGAGAACTCCTGCGGCTACGACAGGCCGAGATGGATCTTCGCGGACAGACCCGTCAACTTGAAGCTGAGCACGCCACGCGCAAACCGGAGCAGTTGGAGGAGGATACATTTGACCTTCGCTTCCGGCAGTTAATGCTTTCTGGTGATTTGCAGTTGGAAATGGAGAAGCGCGGCGAAGGTGAATTTCTGAATGCGGCGCGCTACCGAATGCGTGATGCAGAGGATGAATTGAATCTGCCGGGCGATGCCGAGGGATTGATGGAAGCATACCAATGGGCACTCGTGGCCAAGGCGCAGGTCAAGGGCGATGCTGAAAAATTAAAGGCTGTGGATCAAACATTAAAAGGCCTAGAAGCGCACCTGAGCGACAAACAAGTCAAGAACGCAACCGGGCGCGCTGATAAAATTTTAAACAATAACTAACCGGAAGCCTGAATTATGAGACAAAAACTCATCGCCCTGACCGCGCTCGTGGGCTTCGCCTTGCCGATGGTGGCCGAGGAGAATCCCAAGCTGATCGAGGCAAAGAAACTGCTGGAACGCGCCCAGACTAAACACCGGATCGGCGAGGAAGCTGAGGCCATTGATCTTGGCCGAGCCGCCGCTAAGCTTGGCTTATTGGAAGCCCGAGTGCTGATGTCCGGTTGGCTGCTTGAGCGCAATGCGCCAAAGACAAAAAACAAGGCCTCGAAGTCGCTCCTACAAGCCGCGAATTCCGAGACCGATGCCATTCATATGATCGAACAGGAAATTGCTGCACTCATGAAACAAAGTCAGCAATCTCAATCCACCGGTCAAATGAGTGAGGAACAACTCCAGATGCTCATGATGATGATGCAGATGATGGGCATGAAGCCTGGTGAAAAACCCGGGCAAGGTCAGGGCAACACCCCCGGTATGAGCTCGGCCGGTGGCAATACCAAGAAGCCGAACGAGGCTACTCCAGGCAATGTGGCCGGTGGTGGAGTGAATCCGGACAACAAGATTCAAAAGCTGGCCGGTCGCAATGCTCAGTTGCCTAAGGAATTCCAAGGACAACTCAAGGGCTTCTTTAAGGGCGTGGATGAGTTGAGGAAGAAGAAATAGCGTGATTCGGTTTGTTTCCATTCTTTTGTTGGTCGGTCTGTTTCCGTCACAACCGGTACGGGCACAGGGGATCTTCGAGGGTCCAACACAATTGATACCTGTGGAAGTGGATCGAATGTATGTGAAGGGCTTGAATTTCCTGCGCGATCATCAAAAGGAGGACGGTGCGTTTTCTACGCCCGGCCGGAGCGACAGTTACGGCTCGCAACCGGGCGTGGTGGGGTTGGCAATAGTAGCCATGATGGCGCACGGTGATGATCCAAATCGAGGCCCGTACGCATTGGTTATTCGACGCGGGTTGAATCTCATAATCAAAAACCAAAACAGTTCCACCGGGTACATTGGCAGTTCTATGTATAACCATGGATTTGCCGCCTTGGCCTTGGCGGAAGCCTACGGGCAGGTTAATGATAAGCGCCTAGGGCCAGCCTTGAAAAAGGCAACCGAGTTGATACTGAACGCCCAGAAGCGCAGTCGCCCCGGTGGATGGCGTTATTCACCGGAGAGCACTGATGCGGATACGACCGCTAGCGGCGCAAATTTCGTGGCTTTGATGGCTGCTCGTAATGCCGGCCTGGGTGTGCCGCAGGAATCCATTGATAAAGCGCTTCGTTTTTACATCGCCTGCCAAAACACCGACGGAGGGTTTGGCTACACCAGTGCCGGTGGTTCCAATGGGCCGCGCACGGCGATCGGCGCCTTGTGTTTTGCTTTGGCGAAGAAGAAGGAGAGTAACCGATTCAAGTCGGCGATGGATTACCTGGTTCAACAGGGGGCCAACGGTGGCTACGATCATTACTACCATTACTTTCTATATTATGCCTCCCAAACATATTTTCACGCCTCGCCCAAACTGTGGGAAGAATGGAATGCGGCGAACATCAAACGCATGATGGCCAGTCAACAGGAGAATGGCGGGTGGACCGGAAACTTTGGCGGCAGTTTCGCCACGTCGGCGTCGTTGTTGTCCTTGGCTTTGAACTACCGGTATCTTCCGATCTATGAACGTTAAAATTGTTGGAACCGTTCTCGGCGCCTTGATCATTGCGGCGGGCGCTCAGGACAACACCGATCCCGCGCCGCCCAAGCAGGGCATGGCTGTGGATCTGGGAGATCTCAAGCCCGTTCGCTCCGCTGACGCCGCCCAAGTGACGCGTCCTGTTGCGCCTGAAAAACAAAAGAAACAATCAGATCAAGAGGATCGCCTGAAACTATTGGGCGGCGGTTCATTGGATGGTAAATTCCTCGGCTTTCATGAAGGTCGTGTTCGTTGGGCGAATTCCGCTTTTGGCGCCCCCGTATCCGTGGATGCAGGGGCTGTGGATTCTGTTCGCGTCAAACAGGCAGCCCTGCCACTCAAGGCAGCCGATTGTCGGGTAACCTTGGTTACCGGCGAAAACATCATCGGCAGTCTCAAATCGCTTAACGAGCAAGCGCTCGTATTAGAGACTTGGTATGCCGGTGAATTAACCATTCCCAGACGAGCTATTCAACTCGTGGAGCCCCGCCGCACAATGGCGCGGGTCGTTTATGAAGGGCCGAAACAGGGGCCTGATGGTTGGTTGACTGGCAATCGAAATACAGGGGTTGCTCTCAAGCCCTTCAACGTAGCCGAGTTGCAGGCGCAAGGGGCCGTGCCGGCGCAGGAACGAGCCCTAGAAGTAATTGGCCGACGGGCGCCGGGGGGGCAAGGAGGCGTAAAGAAGTCCGCGTTGTGGCGGTATTCAAACAAGGGGTTTATGAGCATGATCAGTGGTCCGATCCTCGGTCGAAAAGATCTGGAGCTGCCCGATCGTTGCGCCTTGGAATTTGATTTCCAATATGTGGGCTATTTTAATCTGGGCATCAACATTTTCGCTGACCAGATCAAAAACGAATATTCCGGCAATAGCTACAGTTTGCGTCTTGATCAAAACAACGCTTACCTTTATCGCATTCAAAATGGCAGCACCTCCAACCTTGGCAATGCGCAATCCCAGCTGACTGGAAAGACCGAGTGTCGGGTTACGTTGCTGGTTGATAAACCGGCCAAAACTCTGGCTTTGTTGATCAATGATCGCTTGGTGAACAAATGGGAGGATGGCCGGGGTGCATTCGCTGGAAAAGGGAATGGGGTGTTGTTTACCTCACGCAACAACAGCGCCATGCGCATCAGTAACATTCGAATCCGTGAATGGGATGGCACCTTGCCAAACGGTGATAAGCAAGAATTGGGGAACGGTAAGGAAGATTATGTGCGATTCAGCAACGGCGACGGGTTCTCTGGGCGAATCCTGAGGGTGGAAGACGGCAAGCTGGTGTTCAAAACCAATTTTGGCGAGGTCCCTGTACCGATGGACACAGTCGAAAAAATGGCCGTGATCAATCCCGCCCAAGAAGCGGGCAGTGCGCCGAAAGCTGTTTCAACGGATCTGATGGGTGATGGGAATTTGATATTGGAATTCCTTGGCTGGGAACAGCAGGCGGTCAAGGTGCGCCACCATTTTTTGGGGGAAATTTCGATGGATCCCGCCGTGTTCGAATCACTTAAGTTCAACCTCGACCAACCAAGGCAGCGTCAGGGCGCTGGCTTGTTCGATCAATGAAAAATATTCAACTCATGTTTGTGGCGGCGCTTTGCGGCACTGGCCTTTCGACTTTCGCCGAAATCGTGATCAAGCCGGTGCGCACGCCCTCGGTATCCACTAATCGTCCGGGCATCATTGTGCCCGGGCCGGACGGGGGTGGGATTACGCATGAGCAACCGCCACAAGTCATTGAGTTGCTCGATGGCGATGTTCTCAAAGGAACTTTTGTGGGGTTTGATTCCGAAAGCGGGGCCAAGTGGCGGCATTCGGCCGTGAAAACGGACATCGAATTCATGACCGATAGTCTCAGCAAGATTAGTCTTTTTCCACGGCCTTACACGGGTGCTCCAAGTGACAACACAAGAGTGGAGTTGGTGACTGGTGAGGAATTGAGCGGTGAATTACTGGAGATGAACAACCGGCATTTAATTCTGAAGGCATGGTATAGCCGCAGCACCTTGCGAATTCCCCGTGAAAAAATTCTCGCCATTCGGCCAGCGACTGCAGAGGCAGGTGTGATTTATGAAGGGCCCTCCGGTATGGAAGGATGGAAGGGCCAGAGTGTAAAAGTTGTTCGAGATCCACGTATACCGCCGCCTGTTATCCTCCAAGGGAGGCCTTTAAATAGACCCGGTAATATTTTTCGTGCGGGCAAGGAAGTTCCTATGCCAGGCGGGGCGGCTCAGGGTTGGCAATACAGCAACGAGTCGTTTGTGGCCACGCGGTCCAGTTCGCTGATCGGTCGGGAGATGAAGCTGACGGATAAGGTGAACGTGGAGTTTGATCTGAATTGGCGTGGTAATTTCAATCTGGGTATCAGTGTTTTTGCGGATAAGTTTGATGCCTACTCGGGTAACTCCTATATGGTTGGGTTCAGTCCCAATGATTGTTATCTGATGCGTATGGCTAACAACGTGCAGAATAATCTGGGCCGGGCCAGTTTTCAGGATTTGCGGAGTAAAACCAAGGCACGTATTTCCGTGCGCATAAACAAGGAGGCGGGGACCATTGCGTTGGTGTTGAATAACCGCGTGGTAAAAGACTGGGAGGACAACGCAGGGTTTGCCGGCAAGGGTGGGAATGTGAGTTTTGTGTTGCTGCAGAATTCACACGTCAAAGTCAGCAACATCCGTGTGAGCCAATGGGATGGGAAACTGCCTTCCGGGGAAGGCTCAAAAAAGGAAGGGAAGGATTTGCTGGTGATGAGCAGTGCGGGCAGTTTGTCCGGCGAATTGCTGGGGATTCTGGATGGTAAGGTGCGCTTCAAGGCAGCGTTTTCTCCGGAGCCTTTGGAGATGACACTCGACACGGTGGCGCGCATCAATCTTGCCGACACGGAATTGGAGAAACCCAAGCTCGGCTTGGGCGATGTGCGGGTCACCTTCTCTAACGGCGGTCAATTTACGTTTCTATTGGAAAATTGGGGGGCGGACCGGGTCACCGGCTTGAGTACCGTTCTGGGTCGGGTGGAATTTCAGCCGGATGCCTTCTCGCTGCTGGAGTTTAACCTGACTAAAAAAGAAGGCTCAGGCAGCGCGGATCCGTTTGATGATTTCTAGGTCGATGGCGGCTACATAATCGCGGCGTGAATAGCCCGCGAACAAACCTTCAATAACTGGGCCTTGAGAGCCCGGCCAAACGAGGTACGCTGAACTGCGAACCGTATTCCACCATGACGATTGCTCATTCCAGCGAGGAAAACACCACCTCCAATCAGGCTTCCACCTCTCAGCGACTCACCAATGCCCGGCTCTCCAGTGACGAGCTTGCCGTGCTGGAGAAAATGGGTGAGGACACCGTGACCGTGAATCTCGACATCACCTTGCGCCCCGTTACGTGGTTGGCTTTGCAGAAATACGCGATTAAACATGATTGCTCGTTGTCCAAATCCTTGGAGCACGGACTGGAGGAGTCGGAGTCAGTGGGCGATTGCATTAATATTCGCCAGGCCAAGCGCTAAGGCGAACCCAAAACAAATCTCATGCCGGTGTGGTGGAATTGGTAGACACAGGGGACTTAAAATCCCCCGGCCGTTAAAAGCCGTGCCGGTTCGATTCCGGCCGCCGGTACCATTTTTCATGAATGCAGAAGAACAAATTGAAACGCTTGGATTAGAATTGCCGCCGGCGCCTAAGCCGGGCGGGGTTTATCAGCCGTTGTTGATTCATGACGGATTGGCTTATGTGTCCGGGCATGGGCCGCTGTTGCCGGATGAAAGCTATCTGACCGGCAAAGTGGGTGGCGAGCTGAATGTCGAAGACGGCCGGGCCGCGGCACGCCAAACCGGTTTGGCTATTTTGGCGACCTTGAAGGTGCGACTCGGGAGTTTAAATCGTGTGAAACGCCTGGTGAAGTCGTTTGGAATGGTGAATGCCACTCCTGATTTCGGAGAACACCCGAAGGTGATCAATGGCTATAGCGAATTGATGGCCGAGGTGTTCGGGCCGGAACATGGGGTAGGCACGCGGAGCGCCATTGGAATGGGGTCGTTACCGGGCAATATCGCGGTGGAAATCGAGGCGGTGTTTGAAGTGACGGACTGACGATGGGCGAACTCTGGTATCGCGTTTCGAATGAGTCGGAAATTCCCTCGCCGGCGCTATTGGTTTACCCCAACCGCATTGTCCAAAATCTCCAACGCATGGTGGACATCGCCGGGGCGCCGGATCGCTTGCGACCTCACGTGAAGACCCACAAGTTGCCCGAACTGATCGGAATGCAGCTTTCCTTGGGGATTAACCAGTTTAAATGCGCCACGATTGCAGAGGCAGAAATGGTAGCTGGTTCCGGGGGAGGGGATATTCTGCTCGCCCATCAACCCGTAGGGCCGAACGCCGCACGGTTGCGGTTCTTAATGGATCGTTATCCTAAGGTGCGCTGGGCGGCCATTGCGGATGATCCGAACTGGGTGAACACGCTCAGTCGACTATTTTCTGACGCCCCACGTAAGTTGGCGGTGTATCTTGATTTGAATTGTGGCATGCATCGTACCGGGATGACGCCCGGCCCGGAGGCATTGGAATTATATCGGACGATCTCCCAGTCGCCCGGTCTGGAGCCCGGCGGTTTGCATGCCTATGATGGCCAGAATCACGAGCCGGATTTGGCTAAGCGCACGACTCAATGTGATGAGGATTTTGCGCCCGTCCTGGGGTTTCGAAAGCAGCTTGAGCAGGAAGGGTTGAGAGTGCCCGAGTTGGTTGCCGGCGGCACTCCGACATTCCCCGTGCATGCGACGCATTCGGATCGGACTTGTAGTCCGGGAACGACGACCTTGTGGGATTTCGGTTACGGCGACGGCCTTCCGGATTTGGAGTTTGATTATGCGGCGATATTACTTACGCGAGTGATTAGCCGGCCCGGAGCTCAGCGTGCCTGTTTTGATCTGGGTCACAAGGCCGTTGCGGCTGATAAGCCATTGCCGCGTGTCCGTTTATTTGGGCATGAAAACGCTGAGGCACTTGTGCACAGCGAGGAACACTTGATGTTGGAAGGCGCTTCGATGGAAGGGTTGCAGGTGGGCGATTGTTGTTACGGCGTGCCCGCGCATATTTGCCCGACGGTGGCCCTGCACGATCACGCCTGGGTGATTCAGGAAGGCAAGGCGATGGGGCTTTGGGAAATAGCGGCGCGGCGTCGGAGTTTGGGAGTTTAATATCATGTGGATTCTGGACGCGCATTTGGATCTTTCCATGAACGCCATGGAGTGGAACCGGGATTTGACCCGGTCAGTGGCGGAAATCCGAGGTCGGGAAAATGGCCAAACCGATAAGCCGGATCGCGGGCAGGGGACCGTGGCATTGCCGGATATGCGCCGCGGGAAGATCGGGATTTGTGTTGCCACACAAATCGCACGATACGTTAAACCGAGCAATAATCTTCAGGGGTGGAATTCGCCTGAGCAGGCTTGGGCTCAGACGCAGGGTCAGTTGTCATGGTACCGGGCTATGGAAGAGCGGGGTGAGCTGTTGCAGATAAAAGATGCGGAAGCACTGAACGCACATGCGGAATTATGGGCGAATGATCCGCCAGCGGATACGGCCATCGGTTATATCCTGAGTCTTGAAGGGGCGGATTCCATCATCACGCCGGAGCGTCTGGAGCGTTCTTATGCGCAGGGTTTGCGCGCTTTGGGCCCTGCACATTATGGCCCGGGCACCTACGCGCAGGGCACAGCGCACACCGGCGGTTTGGGGCCACGGGGAAAGGAATTGCTCCAGGAGATGGATCGGTTAGGCATGATTTTAGATGCGACGCATTTGTGTGATGACAGTTTTTGGGGGGCAATGGATATTTTTCAAGGGCCGGTTTGGGCGAGCCACAACAATTGCCGCGCGCTCGTGCCGAATGATCGGCAGTTTTCCGATGACCAAATCCGTTGCTTGGTCGGACGCGGGGCGGTGATTGGTGGTGTACTGGATGCTTGGATGCTGGTGCCCGATTGGCAGCGAGGGCAAACCACACCCGAGGAATCTGGGGTAAAGCTCGAGGATGTGCTCGATCACATGGATCATATTTGCCAACTGGCCGGAAACGCCCGACACATTGGTATTGGGACGGATCTGGATGGTGGCTATGGGCGCGAGCAAAGCCCAAGAGACCTGGATACGATTGCAGATTTGCAACGCCTTCCGGGTATGCTCGCGGCGCGGGGTTATGCCGAGGCGGACATTGCCAACGTGATGCATGGCAACTTTCTACGTTTTTTGAACGACGCCTGGGTCTAGGCAATCCGCAGGGCGCATGCTAGGCTGTGTCATGCATTTACGATATTGGTTCCCCCTTTTCCTTTCACTGACTGCTCTTGGGGACGAACGCCCGCAAAAAGAATTCCCGCTATGGCAGGGTAAAGCGCCGGGGCAACAAGGGGACACCGCCCGGGATATTCCGACACTGACTCCGTACTGGTCGCCGAATCCAACCGGGGCGGCCATGGTTATTTGTCCGGGAGGCGGCTACGGCGGATTGGCCGGGCACGAGGGTAAGGGTTATGCCGATTGGTTGGTGACACAGGGGGTCGATTGTTTTGTGCTCAAGTACCGTTTGGGTTCCGCCGGATATCGGCATCCGATCATGTGGCAGGATGTATCTCGCGCCATTCGGTCGGTGCGGGCGAAGGCGAAAGACTGGAAACTGGCCCCGGACCGTATCGGGGTCATGGGTTCCTCGGCGGGGGGGCATTTGACTTCAACAATTGTGGCGCATTTTGATTACGGATCGAAAGAGGGGGATGCTATAGATCGGGTGAGTTCTCGGCCAAATCTGGCCGTGTTGTGCTATCCAGTAATCAGCATGGGGAAACACACGCACCAAGGTTCAAAACGGAATCTCTTGGGTGAAAAGCCTTCGCCGGAACTGGTGAAACTGTTGTCTAACGAGCTGCAGGTGCAAAAGGATTCGCCGCCCTGTTTCATATGGCATACGTGGGAGGATGGCCCGGTGCCGATGGAGAACAGTATGCTGTTTGCCTCGGCCCTCCGACGGCAAGGGGTGCGCGTGTCACTGCACATTTACGAGGCCGGCCGGCATGGTATCGGGCTGGGGGGGATGGATCATGAGAAACTCCATCCTTGGACCGACCAGTTGATGTTTTGGTTTAAACAACGGAAATTTATTCGGTGAGCGGAATTTCGCCACCCGGATGTTTGGGCTTAATGACGGTTTTCAGTGACGATTGAAGGCTGGGTTGTGCCGATGAGTTCCAGGGGCTCTATGCCGTAGTATTAGGCGGCGCGACCGAGAAGATCACGAGAAACGTGGTCATTACGATCGGCTTCGTGGAAAACCGAAATTTCATAATGGCACCTTTGGTAACCTAGTTCACAACCAGTTTGGCGGAAATAGTTCTTATTGGGCGTTTAATGAGGTAGCATCCTTGAATGCGCCGGGCTGGATTCATACTGCTTCTCTTGGGAGGCGTTTTTCTATGGGGCTGCAAGCACGAGGCCGAGAGTCGGCCGCCGGTTCCGGCAAAAGAGCCAATGACCTTTGATCCGACTCATCTTCAATTGGCCAAGGTGCTGGAAAAGGTAACCGATGGCTTTGGATTAGTAGATTATGAAACACTGCATCACGCCCCTGAGCCCTTGGATGCTTATCTGAACCACGCCGCCAGTGTGCCGCGTTCGCAATTCGATAGCTGGACCAAGCCTGAGCGCATGGCGTTTCTTTTGAATGTTTACAATGCGGCTACCTTGAAATTGATGGCCGATCATCATCCTGTTGCATCCATCAAGATGATTGGCGGCGTTCGGAGTGTTTGGAACCTGAAGGTCGTACGGTTGTTTGGTAAGAAGTGCTCCTTAAACCACGTGGAGCATGAGATGATTCGTAAAATGTTCCAATCCCCATTCATTCATTTTGCATTGGTTTGTGGTGCCAAAGGATGCCCGATCCTGCGGAAAGAACCGTACACTGCGGCCCGATTAGAGGAACAATTTGCTGAGCAGGCTCGGGCGTTTCTGGGGGATGAAGAAAAGAACTTCGTGGACTTGGGGGGGAGGGAGCTGCATCTCTCGCCCATATTCAAATGGTACGGAGAGGATTTCGGGAAGGGTGATGCCGAAATCATTCGATTTGTGGCCGATTATTTCCCGCCCAAAACCGCAGAGGCCTTGCGGGTCGGAGGGTTTAAGATTCGCTACACCGAATACGACTGGAGCGCGAATACGAAGAAATGACTTGCTCCAGAATGGTGGAGCCGATACATCTCCCATCCCGGCTGCGCCCTTAGCTCAATTGGATAGAGCGTCTGATTACGGATCAGAAGGTTTGGGGTTCGAGTCCCTAAGGGCGTGCCATTTTTCAAACCTGTTCCTGCAGGGTCTCTATCGCTTCCCGGAATATTTTCCCGACGCGTTGTTTCGCCATGTAGACTTGGGCAGCATTGACACCCAAGGTGCGGCAAGTTTCGCGGACGGTCCATTCATCGATGTAATGGCATTTGAAGATTTGGAATTGCTTGGGGCTGGTGAGTTTCTTGGTGCGGTTCAGGGCGGATTGAATGAGGTTTTTGCTCCATTCTTCATCCCAGATCTTCTCGATTTCTGGGCCTTCTGGGTCTTCCAAGTTTTGCAATTCATCCCCGGTCGCTTCGAGTGGCTGGTTGAGTGCGGGGCGGCGTTGTTGTTTTTTGAAAAAATCATTGAGGCGAGAGCGAGTAACTGTGCGCAGCCAGCCTTTGAAGGTGCCCCGTTTCCGGTTGTATTCGAAACGGTCGAGGCTGTTGTGTACTTTGAGAACGGTTTCTTGGACAATATCCTGGGCGTCCGCCTCGGATAAGCCGGCACGCCGGGCGACATTGTAGATGAGTTCCCAATAAGTGTGGAAAAACTCCTCCCAACTTTCGCCGTTGATGGTGGCTTTAAGGCGTTGGATGAGGCTGCTGCGGGTCTCAAGCAGTGGGGCCTCCGGCTTCATGGGCTTGGATTCCATCATAAGTGGGCGTGATGGGCAATGGTGAAGCAGTGGGTTAGGTTAGCGCCCGCCCGGCGTGCCAGGGGAAGGCACGCCGGGTCGGGGCTCGCTCAGGGTGAGGGGGCGCCCGTCCGGTTGCCCGGACGGGCGAGGGGACCCCGGCTGCGGGTAGAGGCATGAGGAATGCGGAGGCGTGCAGTCTTTGCTTAACCCAACCATGACTGCGGTATTCCTCATGCGAATGTAGCCTTCCTGGTAAATTGATGGACGGTCAGCGCCACGGAAACATTTGCTGCTTGGGCGCGCGCGGCCATGGCTCGGAGGGCGGATCGGCGTCCTTGTTTAGCCGGCCGCGGATATGCTTGAACCAGAGCTGGCCGATGGCGTGGTTGCGGTTGCGGGACACTCGGCGCGCTAGTGCGGCTCGGTTGTCCAGTTTGAGTTTCAGTGTGCTTTGGATCATTAGATGCCCCCATGTCATTAATAGGTACCGCCGGCGCGGAGTCATTCTAACAATTTTCTCAATTTATTTTTGTTCGACGACCTGCAGGGTGAATAACCTTCCCTTTGTGAACAACCCCCGATAACTTATTGTTCGAACAAGGAGGTGAATAACAATCCGCAACAGCGGTTCTGTAAATCACGTGTGAATACACCATTTGAGGCAGTGCCAGATTATGGGTAAATCATTTCAAATCCCGGATTATGAGCTGGTGATCGAGATCGCCCGGGGCAGCTACGGGCAGGTATGGTTGGCCCAGAGCGTGCTTGGCTCCTGGCGGGCGGTGAAGATTGTGCAGCGGTCGCTTTTCGAAGATCCACAACCCTACCAACGAGAGCTGAATGGCATCCGACATTACGAGGCAATTTCCCGCGGGCACGAAGGACTGATTGATGTGCTGCATGTTGGCCGGAATGATGAGGAGGGTTACTTTTATTATGTGATGGAACTGGCCGATGATCAGGTGGTGGGTCAATCGGTGTGGTCGGCGGATTACAGTGCACGGACGTTGCAGTCGGATCTCAACGCCCGTGAATCCTTACCGGCCGATGAGTGTGCCTACCTTGGAGGAGAGTTGGCCGATGCCTTACACTATCTTCACGCGCACGGCCTAGTGCATCGGGATATCAAGCCTTCGAATATCGTTTATGTAAACGGTCGGCCCAAGCTAGCGGATATCGGGTTAGTGGCCGGTTCCGGAGTGGCTTCGGGGGAAGTCGGGACCTTGGGTTTTTTGCCGGAGGAAGGGGCTGGTGACTGGCGCGGGGATTTGTATGCGTTGGGTAAGGTGTTGTACGAGGCCAGCACGGGCATGGATCGTAATGCCTTCCCTGATCTGCCGCCGGCGGCGCGAGGACTGACTTCCCGTGATCCATTGATGCAACTGAATCGACTGCTGCTGCGGGCCTGTTCAGTCGATGAGCGCGAATCGTTCCCGGATGCGGCTTCGCTGGCGGCGGCTTTGCGGCAGCTGAATGCGCCTTCATTTTTTGCAGGGCCCTTTACGTGGCGAGAAAAACGGTTACTGGCGCTGGCGGCGGCATTGGCATTTTTGTTATTAGCGTCTGATGCGTTATTGGTGTACCTCGGCTGGGGACGTCATCAAGCTGAGTCGGTGGCGATTGAAGAAGTTGTGCCGGCCGACGAAGATTCGGTGCGGGGCAAATTCGAATCGAATTTCGGCCAGTAGGTTTCTATTGTTCTCCGCACTCGGCGCCTCTATGGTCACGCCGATGGCTTCTGTGGAGATGGATTCTGTGTTGTTGCGCCTTCGCGAAGGGGATCATGTGGGCGTGCTAAAGCGGACCCTGAAAGGCGGCACGGAATTGGTCCACGGCATTGAATCGATTACCACGGCAGCGACGATTCCGGCTGGTCATAAAATCGCGTTAAAGCCCGTAGCCAATGGCGAGCCCGTGCACAAGTACGGACAGATTATTGGGTTTGCGGAGGGCGATATCGCGGAGGGCGAGCAGATTCATTCCCACAATTTGGTTTGCAGGGATTATGAACGGCAACATCGGTTTTGTGCGGACTATCGGCCGACAGAGTTTTATCCTCAATCTGAACGCCGCACGTTTCAGGGGTTTTCACGCCCGGGCGATCGGGCAGGGACTCGCAATTATGTGGCGGTGATTTCCAATGTAAACTGCTCGAATTCCGTGTCGCGTTATGTGGCCGAACGGTTTTCCGGAGAAGCGTTCCAACAGCAGTTCCCCGGGGTGGATGGCGTGATTGCTTTGAAGACTCAGGGCGGTTGCGGTGTAGAGCTGGGTGGGCCGATGCAACTAATTCGGCGCACGCTTGGAAACATAGCGCGTCATCCGAACATTGCCGGTTATGTGATGATCGGGCTGGGTTGTGAGGATAATCAGATTGCCGGGATTCGTGATGATTACCATCTGGATAACTTACAGGAAGGTGAGATCGCGCCGGAGTTCATGACTATTCAAGGCACGGGCGGTTCCCTTAAAACCATTGAGGCGGCAGTCAAGGCGGTGGAACAAATTCTACCCAAGGTGGCGGCTGCACGACGAACCGAGCAGCCGTTAGCTAAATTGTTGCTGGCGGAAAATTGTGGTGGGTCAGACGGCAACAGTGGGTGCACGGCCAATCCCGCTCTGGGCGTGGCCTCGGATGAACTGGTGCGGCACGGGGGGACTTCGGTGTTGGCGGAGACAACTGAGATTTATGGCGCAGAACATTTGCTCACCAATCGCGCCGCCACTCCAGCCGTGGCGGAAAAACTCATGAGCCAAATTCGTTGGTGGGAGGATTACGCCCGGCGACACAACAGTACGATTGATAACAATCCCTCGGTTGGCAACAAAGAGGGCGGACTGACGACGATTTATGAAAAGAGCTTGGGCGCCCTAGCCAAGGGCGGGCAGTCGCCGCTCATGGCTGTTTATGATTATGCCGAGCGAATAGATACGCCCGGATTTGGCTTCATGGATACACCCGGCTACGACCCGATTAGCATGACCGGTTTGATCTCCGGCGGGTGCAATGTGGGGGTGTTTACCACCGGTCGGGGCAGCGTTTATGGCTGCAAGCCGGCACCCTGCATCAAGGTGTCCACGAACACTGCGCTCTACAACTGGATGGAGGAGGATATGGATCTCAATGCCGGCACGATTATGGACGGCACCGAAACGATTCAGGAAGTGGGGATGCGGCTCTTCGATAAAATCATTTCTGTGGCCAACGGCGAGAAAACTAAGAGCGAACTGAACGGCATTGGGGATGAGGAATTTCAGCCGTGGTTTCCCGGGCCGCAGTATTGATCACATCACTGAGGCGCGCGCGGGCTGGGCAGTGAGCCAGTATCGGCCCTGCCTACGGCTAATGGCGACCTCACAGTCAAAGGCCTTGCTCAGGGAGTCATTTTTCAAAATTCGTTTCACCGGCCCGTGCGCGACATCGCGGCCTTTGCGCAGCAGGAGGGCGTGGGAAAATACCGGCATGATCTCCTCAACGTGATGGGTGATGAGCACAATGGTGGGTGTATTACGCTGGCGACCGAGGCGGTCAATGAATTGCAAGAAATGCTCGCGAGCCACCGGGTCCAAGCCGGCGCAGGGTTCATCGAGCATCAACAACTTGGGGCGGGCCATCAAGGCGCGGCCGATGAGCGCGCGTTGACGTTCTCCCTGAGATAACTGCGCCCAAGGGCGGTCGGCCAGATGAGCGCATTCGATGCGCTTGAGGAGGGCGCGAGCTTCGCGTTGGTCAGCCACAGAAGGTTTGTGCCAGAGATCAATCATGGCGTACTTGCCGCTCACGATGGTTTCCAAGACGGGCTCATCCTCGGCCATGAGTTTGTTGAGCGTGGAGCTGACGAGGCCAATGTGTTTGCGGAGCTCGGTCCAGTCGCTGTCTCCGAAGATGTTGCCTAAAATTTGGATGTCGCCCCGGGAGGGAAACTTGTAGCCGGTCAGGGCGGCGAGCAGTGTGGTTTTGCCGCAGCCGTTGGGGCCGAGTACGGCCCAGTGTTCACCGCGCTCTATCCGCCAGTTTAAGCCATCCAAAATACGGGTATCACCCCGTTGTAGATGCAGGTCTTGGATATCGAGAATGGGAGTTGCGGCCACACGGGCTTGTAACGGGCTGACGGCTTTGGGCCAAGCGAAAGTTTGCCTTGCGAGGTCATGAGGGCCTGCCTAGGCTACGACCGAACCTGAGTTTATGAAACGAACGATTCTCTTTTCTCTCGGCGCGGTGCTTCTGGCAGCCGGCGCGGACACCAATGCGGCAGATAAAAAGCTACCGGGTTACACCGATACTCCCATCATCCCCGGCCAGAAATGGCGCGTGCATGATGCCAATCGTCCTCGTCCCAAGGTGGTTGAAGTGGGGCCTTCCAAGACGCTGGGCCTGAAGCCGCCCAAAGGAGCGGTGGTGTTGTTTGACGGCACGGACACCAGCAAGTGGAGCCATGACAAGTGGAAGATTGAAAATAGTCACATGGAAGTGACGCCAAGGTCTGGTTCGCTCCGGACCAAGGATTCGTTTGGCTCGGTTAAGCTGCATTTGGAATTCGCCACGCCGAACGTGGTGAAGGGCGAGAGCCAGGGGCGCGGCAATAGCGGAGTGTTTTTGAACGGTCGTTATGAGGTGCAGGTGCTCGACTCCTATAACAATATTAGTTACGCCGATGGCCAGTGCGCCGCGTTGTACGGCCAGTTTCCGCCCAAGGTAAATGCCTGCCGTCCTCCGGGGAAATGGCAAACCTATGACATCACCTTCCTAGCCCCTAAGTGGGACAAGGATGGTAAGCTTGTGCGTAAGGCGACTGTTACGGTGGTACATAATGGCGCGGTTGTTCATGACAAGCAGGAGATGAACGGCCCGAGCGGACATCGTAATGTACCGAAATACAAGCAGCATGGCCCAGGGCCAATCCAGTTGCAGGACCACGGCAACCCGACGCGGTTCCGGAATATCTGGCTGGTGAAGCTGGAAGACTAGGGGGTAAGCACATCAAATTTGCAAGAGGCGGGGTTTCGGCTCCGCCTTTTCTTTATCCGTATGCGTAGGAAATGCCCGAAAAAACTGAGGTTTGCGGATAGCTCTGATTTGACGGGCCGCCGATTCCGGCACTAAGTTGCACTAGCCGTTTACGCTGATGGCCGTAAAAGACGATTACCTGCTCGATACGCTCATGGATATGGGTGCGGTGGACCCTTCCCAAGTGGAGGCCGCGCGCGCAGTGGCGGAGCCTGCTGGAGCAGGAGTGATCGACACGATGGTGATTTCCAAGACGCTGAATCCGGATCTGCTGGTACAGGCGCGCGGCATGCAGTACGGCTGCGATCCAATCGACCTCAGAGAACTGCAGCCCAACGATGCGGCCATGGGAGCGCTGCCGCGGCACATTGCCCGCCGGTATCAGGTAATTCCGGTGGCTTATGAAAATGACGAGCTGGCGGTGGCCTTGGAGGATCCGGGGGACATTGACACTACGGATGCATTGAATCGCCTGCTCGAGGTGGGCTCGGTGGTTTACAAGGTGGCCAGTGAATCGCAGATCAAAGCCACCATCGATCGTTTCTATGGTTCGACCGATGAGGCCGTGGAGCGGTTGGTTACTGAGCTTTCCCAGACGCAGGTGGATATTGGCGAGGGGGGCGGCGCAGTGGGCGAAAGCGGCGTGGCAGCGACCGGTGACGAGCAGAACTCGCCATTGGTCAAGATGGTGAACCTGATCATTGCCGAAGGATTTCGCGCGGATTGTTCGGACGTTCATATTGAACCGTTCGAACATCGTCTGCGCATTCGGTACCGGATTGATGGCGTGCTCCGTGAGCACCAGTCCGTTCCCCATCGGTTGACCGGGCCTATTATTTCGCGTTTGAAAATTGAGTCGGGAATGTCCATTGCCGAAAAACGGGTCCCGCAGGATGGCCGTTACAAGCAGGTCATTGATGAACGGGAAATTGACTTTCGTGTGAGTTGTCTGCCGACGCTTTACGGCGAAAGCATGGTGCTTCGTGTTTTGGATAAAGGTGGCCTAAACCTCGGCTTGGATCAGCTGGGGTTCATGCGGGAGGATCAGGAGGTGTTCGAGCGCAGTGCCCAAATGCCCGATGGCATTATGCTGGTGACAGGCCCCACGGGTTCGGGCAAAACGACGACGCTGTATTCCTGTTTGAACCTCCTGAATACGCCGAACAAAAAGATTATCACGGTTGAGGACCCGGTGGAATATGTGTTGTCGGGCATTAATCAGGTGCAGGTCAACAACCAAGCAGGCATGACGTTTTCTGCAGCGCTGCGAGCCATGCTGCGTCAGGCACCGAACATCATCATGGTGGGGGAGATTCGGGATAGCGAGACAGGGAATATTGCGGTGAACGCATCCCTGACCGGTCACTTTGTGTTCTCCACGTTGCACACCAACGATGCGCCCGGTGCAATGACGCGAATGATCGATATGGGCGTGAAACCTTTCCTCGTGGCGGCGGCCTGTCGTTGTGTGTTGGCGCAGCGTTTGGTGCGGCGTTTTTGTAAAAACTGCGTACAACCGTATGAGCTGCATAAAGATGAAATTACCACGCTAAGGTTGACCGAAGATGAGATGAAGGATATGCAGCCTATGATTGGGACTGGCTGCAAGGCCTGTGAAGATTCTGGTTACAAGGGGCGAATGGGGCTTTTCGAGGTTTTGGAGATGGAAGATCAACTCGCTCGCATGGTGATTGAGGAAAAACCCATCAATGAATTCCGCGATTATGCTGTAGAGCATGGCCATATGCGGACGCTGCGTCATGACGGGGTAAAAAAAGTTACCTCCGGGATGACTTCCGTGGCCGAAGTAATGCGGGTAACCGCGAGTGACGAACATTAATAATCATGCCTGAAAAAGAGCCAGTATATCGGATGCCTGACCTGTTGAACATGATGGTGGATTCAGGCGCAGCGGACTTGCATGTGCGCGTGGGAATCCCGCCAGCCTATCGGGATGGCGGCACCCTCAAGCGAGTGGAAGGTCCGCCTTGCGAGCAGGAGGATGTGGAATATCTCGTGAAGGCGATTGCCAATGATGATGAGGTGCAAAATATCCGAACCCAAGGTGGTGCAGACTTTGGATTTGCCTTCGGCACCAAGGCGCGTTTTCGAGTTTCGGCTTTCAAGGAGCGCGGCAATATGGCGCTGGTGCTGCGGCAGATTCCCAATGAGCTGCTGCCGCTGGATGTGATTGGGTTGGATCCTGGCTTGGTAAATCGACTATTGAGTACGCCTCGGGGAATGATTCTGGTAACGGGCCCCACTGGTTCCGGAAAGTCCACCACGCTCGCGTCGATGATCAACATCATCAACGAGACACAGGACCACGCGCACATTATTACCATTGAGGATCCAATTGAGTTTTATCATCCCCACAAGGTGGGCATCACTACGCAACGCGAGGTGCACAAGGATGTGCCGAGCTTTGCCGAGGCACTGCGCCGCGCGTTGCGTCAGGATCCTGAAGTGATTCTGGTGGGTGAGTTGCGTGACTTGGAGACCATTGAGATGGCGGTTTCCGCCGCGGAAACCGGTCACTTGGTGTTCGGTACCTTGCACACCACTGGCGCGGCCAAGACGGTTGATCGTATTGTGAACGCCTTTCCCATGCAGCAGCAGGAGACCATTCGCATTCAGCTTTCCACGGTGTTGCAGGCGGTAATTTCCCAGATTCTGGTAAAGCGTATTCCCAAGGGGCGATGTGCGATTCACGATATCATGGTGAATACCCCTGCCATCGCGGCGTTGATTCGTGACAACAAAACCTTCCGGATTCCTTCTGATCAACAAACCGGCCAGAAGTACGGGATGGTAACGATGGATGATATGCTATTTGGTAAATACTCTGAAGGCTTGGTTAGTCGTGAAGACTGCCAAGACAAATCACAGGACTACAACGGCATGCTGTTGCGCCTGAAGGAGTACGACGAAGAACAAGCGGCTTTGCAGGCCGAGATGCCCTCCGATCCTAATGCTGCCGCAGCTGGGGCGCCTCCGGCTCCTCCGGCTGGGTAACAATATAAAGAAATCTCATGGAAGGCATCCTAACCAGTCCGCTCTTGAATTTGATTGCCGAAAGGCATTTGGCTGACCCGCAAGATCTTGAGGCCATCCAAGGTGAACACAACATGTCCGGCGCAGCGATACCCAAGCTGCTGCACGATCAGGGCGTGCTGGACACCGCTTCGCAACTGGAGCTCGTGGCCGAATATCTGGGGACGGATGTCATTGATATCACAGCCATTGAGTTCAGCTCCGAATTACTGGAGCTGATTCCAATGGATGTGGCGAAGAATTATCAGTGTTTGCCGATTGGTTTGGATGGGGAAACGCTGCACCTGTGCATGGCCGATCCCTTGAATCCTACCGCGTTGGATGACTTGGCCTATCAACTCAAACGCCCGCTGCAGCTTCGCATTGCGGATTCGTTGGCGATCTCCAAGCTGATTGATGACAAGTATTCCGATGCCGAAGGCTTTGACGAATTGATCGAGGCCATGGGCGGAGCGGATGGGTTTGAGGAAGAAACAGAGGCCAAACCTGAGGATGATGCTCCTGAAGCATTGGAGATTCTTGAAGAAGTCGGAGACGAGGCTCCGATTGTTCGGTTTGTAAACATGGTGCTGTATCAGGCACTCAAGGATCAAGCTGCGGACATTCATTTCGAGCCGTTTGAGGACAACTACCAAATTCGAATGAAGGTGGATGGGTCGATGAAGATACTCACGCCGCCTCCCAAGGAATTGGCCCCGGCTATCGCGTCGCGTCTCAAGATCTTGGCTGGACTCAATATTGCCGAGCGCCGCATCCCTCAGGATGGTCGTATTGCTGAACGCATTGCTGGTCGTGAATTGGTATTTCGTATGAACACCTTGCCGACCAAGTTCGGCGAGTCGGTGGTATTGCGTCTTTTGGACTCCTCGAACGATGATCTGATGAGCCTCGAAGCCTTATCTATACCCACAAAAGTGGATGAGAGCATTCGTCACTGCGTCGTGCAGCCAAACGGGGTGTTCCTCGTGACTGGCCCTACGGGCTCCGGAAAAACCACCACGCTGTATGCCTGCTTGCGCATGTTGAACACCATCGACACCAAGATTCTCACCGCGGAGGATCCAGTCGAATTCCCGGTGGAGGGCATTGTGCAATGTCATATTGTTGAGGCCATGGGCATGACCTTTTCCAAGGCGCTCAAATCGTTTTTGCGTCAGGACCCGGACATCATTCTCGTGGGTGAGATGCGGGATTTGGAGACAGCATCGATCGGTATTGAAGCGGCGCTTACCGGTCATCTGGTTGTGAGCACCCTGCACACCAACAGCTCCACCGAGGCCATCACGCGTATGCTGGACATGGGGGTGGAGCCATTCATGATTTCCTCCTCGGTGAACGGCGTGTTGGCGCAACGTCTATGTAAAACCGTTTGTAAGCGCTGCAAAGTAAACGCGCCGATGACGGCGGATCAGAAGTTGATGCTCAAACTGAACGATGACGAAGTGCTTGGGGATATTTTTTATGGCACCGGCTGTGATGCCTGCGGACACACGGGTTACAAGGGGCGCCGCGGTATCTACGAGATGCTTCAAATGAGCAATGAGGTGCGCGACCTGATTGCCGATCGCACGCCGGCATTGGAGTTGCGAGACCGCTGTGTGGAGGCCGGGATGCAATCCTTGCGGATGGATGGATTAAGACTTATGTTCGAGGGGGTTTCCTCCTTTGAGGAAGTGATGAAATATACCTGATATTCATGCCACTGTTTAGCTACATCGCGATCGACAAGGAGGGGAAGCAAAAGGAAGGCACTCTCGAAGTCGGTAGTCAGAATGAAGCGATCTCTCGCATCAAGGAGATGGGTTTCTACCCTACTCAAGTTGCAGAGCTTAAAGACAGCCCGGAAGAAGCCAAAAAACGGAAGGCCAAGAAGGGGAAGAAGAAGGGGGAGATTAATATTGCTATCCCCACCGTTAGCACTAAAGAGCTTTGTCAATTTACGCGGCAATTGGCTGTTCTAATTGATGCGGGTTTGCCCTTGATGCGCGGCATGAGCACGTTGGCGAAATCGATGCCTAATCCCTACTTCAAAGGGATCATCAAAGATATTGGCGACACTATTGGCGGCGGTTCTACTTTTTCTGAGTCGCTCGCAAAGCACCCAAAGATTTTTGACAAGCTGTACGTGAACATGGTGAAAGCTGGTGAGATTGGCGGTGTGCTTGAGATCGCCCTAAACCGGTTGGCGGAGTTCCAAGAAAAAGCTGAGTCGATTAAGGGCAAAGTGAAAGCGGCCATGTTTTATCCGGTAGCAGTCTTGTTTGTGGCTACAATCATTGTGGGTATTTTAATGACGTTTGTTATCCCTAAATTTAAAACTATTTTTGCGGATATGCTCGGGCCAGGCGAGACTTTGCCGGAGTTTACCTTAATTGTACTCAAAATTTCAGATACCATTAAAAATAATGCAATCGCCGTAGTTGGTGGAGTGATAGCATTGTTTATTGTTTTCAAGCTGATTATAAGCAAAACGAAAGCTGGGCGGTGGGCGTGGGACAAGTTCAAACTAGTTATGCCGGCCTTGGGTCCATTGGTTAGAAAGATCA
>Ga0315320_10000979_pt1 | contig 23503 bp, 21 predicted proteins | sample M140m21515metaG_FD_203458 | JGI IMG/M metagenome (GOLD analysis project Ga0315320, IMG submission 203458) | Ammonia-oxidizing marine archaeal communities from Monterey Bay, California, United States - M1 40m 21515 | ecosystem: Environmental > Aquatic > Marine > Coastal | place: USA: California... | reverse complement strand
AATCAGCCATCTTTAAGGCGCTTTTTGTTGCCATGACAGAATTACAACCATGCGCAATATTTGCAAAAGGCCCGCCATGCATGAATGCAGGGTTATTCTCAAGAGTTTGAACTAAGTTTGGTTGGAAAGCATCTCTTAACAATGCTGTTAATGCACCCTCTGCATTTAATTGACTTACTTTTACAGCCTCTTGAGTTTTTGTATACCCAACTACAATATTACCAATTCTATGTTGCAAATCTTCTAAATCACTTGCTAGACAAAAAACAGCCATGATTTCTGATGCTACAGTAATATCAAAACCACTCTGCCTTGGAATACCATTACCTGTTCCTCCAAGTCCGCATGTAATATCTCTTAATGATCTATCGTTCATGTCAACTACTCGTCTCCAAGTAATTCTTCTTGGATCAAGGCTTAAAGTATTTTCCCAATGAATATGATTATCAACTAATGCAGAAAGCAAATTATGAGCAGCTCCAATTGCATGAAAATCACCAGTAAAATGAAGATTGATATCTGTCATAGGAACAACTTGTGCATAGCCACCACCAGCAGCACCACCCTTCATTCCAAAACATGGGCCTAAGCTTGGCTCTCTAAGACATATCATTGCTTTTTTACCTATATGACATAGGCCATCAACTAAACCAACGCTAGTGGTTGTTTTCCCCTCTCCGGCTGGAGTGGGAGAAATTGCTGTGACAAGTATTAATTTTCCATCTTTTTTATCTTTGCAAGAATCTAAAAAATTATAATTAATTTTAGCCTTATCATTGCCGTATACAATTAATACATCCTCGGGAATGTTTAATGATGCAGCTATATCTTTAATATGTTTTTTTGAAGCATTATTTGCTATTTCTAAATCAGTTTTGTACATATGAACTTTTCTACAGAATTATATAATTGAAGTATACATAAGTTTAATTATGCAGACTATGAATTTTTAAGTTACGATTTAGATTCTTTAAAGGCCGCTATTGCTCTTAATCTTGATTCCTTTAAATCTAAAATTGGCTCAGGATATTCACAATATCTTCTATGCTCTTTTGGAGGATTATGTATAACTGATTTGTCTAAATCATTTAGCTCTGGGATGTATTTTTTAATAAAAAGCCCCTCTTTATCAAAATTAGTTGATTGGGTTATTGGGTTAAATATCCTGAAATAAGGAGCGGCATCAGTACCAGTGGAACTGCTCCACTGCCAGCCTCCATTGTTAGATGCAAAATCTCCATCAATTAAATTTTGCATAAAGTATGCTTCTCCTAGTCGCCAGTCGTGAAGCATATTTTTTGTAAAAAACATTGCTACAACCATTCTTAATCTATTATGCATCCAGCCTTCATTCTGAAGCTGACGCATTGCAGCATCTACTATTGGAAAACCTGTCATGCCCTCCTTCCAAGCGTTAAACTCAGATTCAACATATCGCCATTTAATTAACTTTGAGTAATCTTGAAAGGGCTGGCCTTTACTAACTTTTGGAAAACAAAACATTATATTTTTATAAAATTCTCGCCAAACAATTTCATCAATCCATTTTGTAATGCCTATGTGCCCTGAATTAAATTCAAAGTTATTTAGTTTTAATGCTTCTAAAATACACCTTTTGGAAGAAATAATTCCAAGTGCTAAATATGGAGATATTCTACTTGTTCCATCTATTATTGGATCGTTTCTATTTTTAGAATAATCAATTATTTTATTTTTTAAAAAATTATTAAGCCTGGCTGCAGCTTCATCTTCACCAGGTCTCCATTGATTCATATCAACAGTATGATTTTGAATAAACTGAAAATTAAAGCTCTCAATATTTGAAGATATCTTCGATGGTTTCTTTACTTCATATTTAAAATTAATATCTAAGAAATCCATATCAAAATTTTCTATCCATTTTCTCTTAAAGGGAGTAAATACTGAATAAGGCCCTCCCTGTCCTGTTTTTAATGTCCCTGGTTCATAAACCACCTGATCAAAAAACGATTCATGTTCAATATTAATTTTGCTAAGAAACTCAATGGTTTTTCGATCTCTTGCTTGCTCATCCTCACCTATCTGATTATTCCAAAATACTTTATCTATTTGTCTCTCTATTGAGATATCTTTTATCAATAAAGAATCATTATCAAAGCCATCACTTTCCAAAACAGTTAATGGAATATTAAATTTATTCAGATTGTTGGTAAGAATAGTAAGATTTTGTATTAAGAAATCGATCTTTACATTTGATTCGTTATGCGCATTGAGCTGTTTTGGAGAATAAAGATAGATGGCATGAACTTCTGAATAGTTTGCGCATGCCTCCCTTAATGCAGGATTATCATCCATTCTTATATCTGATCTAAACCATACTAAGCTTTTCATATATTAATTTTTTCTAAAATATTTTGCTTAAGCTCATCTCTGATCTTAATTACAGCTTCTGATATTGTAATATCATTATTGTAGCTAGCTAAATTTTCGCTAAGGTTAAGTCTTCTAATAAATCTCATTTTTTCGTATTTTCTTATATGACTTAAGAAATTATGTTTTATATTTAAGTTATCAGGATATAAAGTGGTAACAGGCAGCCCACTTGATATAGCTTCAGCAGTCATTGTTGCGCTTTCTTCAGTAACAAAAATAAAACTAGCTCTGGTAAAAAGTTGTTCTAAATTTAGTTTAGTTTTTTCTTTATGAAACCAAATTGAATCATTGTGAGCTATATGACTTAATTTATTAAATAAAAATTGCTCGTGAGCTTTGTTAGTTCGTCTAGAAGTCACAATAATTGGTCTAATGTTATCCTTATCAAATATATGTTCAATGTTATTAGCAAGTATATTCCAATCATTTAAATCATAAGAATAACCTGCTCCATCACCCCCTATTAGAAAAAGAGCTAATTTATTTTCTAAATAAATATTATTTACAATTGGTTTAAATCTAGTTGGAGGTATTGTGGTTACAATATTATTAGGTGATTTATTGTTTGGGGCCCCTGTGATATGAGCTGAATAGAATTTCATATCTATGTTTTTTATAGTTCCAGCATGGATGTTTTTTATGCCTGAAACTAAACTTAAAGATGCAGAGTGGTATGAAACTTTTTTTCCCGTTGAGACAATTAAATCAAATTTAGTTAAATCAATTTTATGAAACAAGCCAAGAATTATCTTTGCTTTAATTAGATTAAAATTCATTGATAACAACTTTTGCAATTGCATTAGAAAAGACCTTAACAACTTATATTTTAATTTACTCTCAATAATTTCATAATCAATCTTAATTTCTTCAGATAAAATTTTTACAATTCCGAGAGATTGATTAAAGTGACCTGGTATACCATCACTAAGGATTAATATTCTCATGAATTATCTATTTTAGAATATTGCCATTTGAGAAAAATACATCAACTTGAAATTTTTCATTTTGATTAATAATTAAAGCTTCTCCGCCAGCAGCATTAACTATAGCTGCGCCAGCGGCGACATCCCATAAATAGGTTTTATTTTCCATGTATACATCTGCTTTGCCAGATGCAATATATGCAGAAGCTAAAGCAGCTGAGCCAATCATTCTAACTTTTCGCCAGTTTTGAAAATTTTTAATCATATTTAATAACGCTTCATCAGAAAAATCCGTATCATTAGGTAAACCAGTGATTAAAATACCTTGATTGCTTTTTGTGATTTTTGAAACTGTGATTTCTTTTCCATTTAAACAAGCATTTGTATTTATAGATCCCTCATAGAGATGATCATGATTAAAGTCATATATAACACCAATAATTGGTTTGAAATCCGATATTAAAGCTATCGAGACACAACATATGGGTATGTCTCTGGAGTAATTAGCCGTTCCATCAAGAGGATCAACAACCCATAAACTTTTAAAAGATGCATCGGAAGACATTCCACTTTCTTCTGCTAATATCCCAATACTAGACTCTCTTTTGATAATATCTTTAATGATTCTTTCTGCTTCATTATCTGCCTTGAGTTTAAGATCTCTATTTGTTGATGATAATACTTTATTAAGTTTAACCTTGTTATTTCTAAGATATTTTCCAGCTTCTAATGCTGCTTTTTTTGCAATATCTATTTCTTTTTTATAATCTATATTCATAGTGTTTATTTTTTATAAAAATGTTTTTTTAAAAAACATTTTTTTTGGTCAAAGTGCATACTATTTGTTGCCAAAGATGTAAGATTAGCATTTATGGAATTAAATATAATCATAAGTTATTTAATTATAAGCATAATGGCATCTTTAGCTATTAATTCTATATTACGAAACTTTGCTAAACAAAATAATATACTTATAGATATTCCTGATAGAAGCAGAAAATTTCATAAAAGAGCAACGCCTCTTACTGGGGGGATTGGTATACTTTTAGCAGTCCTTGTTTCTTCAGAAATATATTTAAATCTTAATAATCTTAAAGGATATTTGCCTGAATTTAGTCAAAGATTATATTTAGCCTCTATACCTCTTTTGCTTTTGTTTTTGATTGATGATTTTAAGCCTTTGAAACCCATATTTAGGCTTTTCATTCAAACTATATTGAGTTTATATGTAATTTATTCAACAGATATATATTTAGCTAATTTTGGTAATTTATTTGGTTTTGGTGAAATAAATTTAGGCATCTTTGGTATTCCAATTACAGTCTTTTGTGTTGTAGGAATAATGAATGCATTTAATATGATAGATGGAATCAATGGTTTGTGTGCTGGTTCAGCCATGATGGCATTATTATTCACTGGTTTTTATTCAGGACTAATCTATGATTCAATGATGATAATTCTGATTGGATCTGTAATAGGTTTTTTAATATTTAATCTAAGGTTCTTCGGTAAAAAAAGAGGCGTATTTTTGGGTGATAGTGGCTCAAATCTAATAGGTTTTTGGGTGGCTTGGATTACTATTTATTCATCACAAAACACACTTTATGAGGTAGAGCCAATTACAATGCTTTGGTTTGTATCTATTCCACTCCTTGATTGTATTGGGCTTATTTTTTCAAGAATAATTCAAGGTATAGGTATTATGTCCCCTGGCAGAGACCATATTCATCATAAACTGATGTTTCGTTATTCATCAGAAGGTGCTTTAGGAATTATTTTATTGTTGTCATTCTTTGCAGGTTTAATAGGTATATTCTTAGATAATTATTTTGCTCCATGGATTTCGACATACCTTTTCATGATATATTCAGCAATCTATTATCTGTTTTCATATAGATATAATTATATCCAAAAGAGACTATTTAAAAATGTTTAATTTTTTTAAGAAAAAAAAGCCTGAAATCAAAGAAAATAAAAATGATTGTGATATAGAATTAACTGCATCTGTATTAGCTTATGAGATTGCTAGATCTGATGGCAATATCTCAGCACCTGAGCTTGCTATACTTTTGGATGAAATAAAAAAAATTAGTATTAAAGTTAGCAAAGAACCAAAGAAGGTTTTGGAAATCATAGAGGAGTATAGTAAGAACAGTGTCTCTTTTTATGAATTTATAGATGATATAAATAAAGATTATTCTAAAGACAACAAACTTTCCTTGATTCGATTCCTATACGATGTTGCATTCGCTGATAAAATTCTAGAAGTAAATGAAGAAAGGCTTATTAGAAGAATTGCTGATATGATAAAAATAAAAGACATAGAAGTCCTTAAAATTAAAGATGCTTCTAAGAATGAGAAAATAATTAATTAGCTTTCAATTAATAGTCTATAAAGCTAGAGTTATCTTTTAGGAATTGCTCTGACTGACTTCTGCTGCAATTACCAGGATATTCATCAACATACTCATCATATAAATCCTCGCCAACATATGTTAATACCTGAAGAAGTACAACACATTTTTCTAAGCTACTTAAAGAATCTTCTTTGTGTAAATCTTGTATAAGAGAAGAAAATGAAAAGCTATCATATTGCATTTTAAGATCTCTTCTTTTATCCAAAACCATATAATATGAGGGCATATTTTTTAGTCCGTCATATTTTTTCCATTCAACACCATTTGTAGATTTACCAGGTTTGCCGGTTTTTGCAAAATTAGTCCAAAACTGCATCATATTTTTAGAAGTAAATTTTTTTGATGGGCCTCTTGGGTAAATTAAAAAGCCGTAATCACCAACTAATTTATTATTTCCTGTCAATAAAGAAATTTCTGTGGCGTGAGCTGCACCAATAAGTTCTTTAAAGTCAGCGATAATAAACCTTCTATGATCATCCCAGTCATATCTATAAGCATATAATTCGTTATTACCAGCTAAGAATAAGCTTCTTAATGGATCATCAACTCCTCTGATTTTCCATGCTCTACTCCTATAAGAATTAAAAAGATTAAATGCATCTTTATCATTAAGAGAAACTTTAGGTACTCCAAGAATTGATCCAAGAAATGAATAATCTAAATCAACAAAATATTTAGCTGATGCAAGCCATAATTTAACTTCATCTCTGTTTGATCCAGCTATTAATGGAACATTATTAACAAGTTCTTTTTTTGATAAAGCTTCACTTAAACCAATTTCTGGAATTACAATTTTATCTGCGGTGAGTATTGGAAGATTTTCATAAGAAGATCTTTTTGAGTAGTATTTAAAAAAATCATCTGAAGGTAGATTTTTTAATAATTCTCTAATTTTATTATCATTGCCCTCTTGCGAAATTATTAAAGATTTATCTTTAATAATCTTATCAACAATACTCCAACTTGAATGTCTGGATGAAGATGTAATTTTATTTGGCTTGTAGGCATCTTGTTTTGAGTATGTTGTGGTATATCCAGATTGTGATATTGCTTTGTGAAAAAGTCCTTTTGCCTGTTTAGCAACCAATAAAGATAAGACATTATGGCCACCAGCTGACTCACCAAAAATTGTTACATTATTTGGGTCTCCGCCAAATAAAGATATATTCGATTGTACCCACTTTAGTGCTTGAATTATATCTAATGTACCAAAATTAGAAGTTTGATCTATACCAGACTGCATGTTTTGTATTGAAGGGTGAGTAAACCATCCGAAAGGACCCAGTCTGTAATTAATTGAAACAACAATAACATTATGATTTTTAATCATGATAGAAAAATCATATAAATCTTTTAAACCGCTAGTATTGCCTCCGCCATGGATCCAAAACATAACAGGTAATTTTTTTATATTACTTGCCGGAGCTTTGATATCAAGATATAAACAATCTTCATTTCCTGAAAAAAAACCAATTCCATCTGATCCTCCAAGGCCTGATGGTTCCTGTACACAAAAATTGTTTTCTTTTGGTTCTATAAATTTTTCTTTTGAAGATGGGTTGAGTTCTCTGGGTGCTTTCCATCTGAGATCACCAATAGGGGGTTCTGCATAAGGAATATCATCCCAATGAACAACATTATTATTAACATATCCGTTAATAATTCCAGAACTAGACTCAATTATATAATTATTACCAAAAGTATAAGTTGTAATAAATAAAACACTAGTCAATACAATATAATTAAATCTCAGCATAATTTAAATCTCAGTATAATTTTTTAACAAATAGAGAATATAATAATCTAATTCGGGATGTAGCGCAGCCTGGTAGCGCACTACACTGGGGGTGTAGTGGTCGTCGGTTCAAATCCGGCCATCCCGACCAATTAGTTTAAAAGATTCTTTATATTATATGCAGCTTTAAAAGAAATTCTCTTTTTCTCTTTTATTAAAAATTGCTCAAGATTTTTTGGATTTCTTCCAATCCTTTGAGGAGTTTTTTTTGCACTAAAGGTTCCAAATTTTGAGATCTTTAAATTTTTATTTAAATTTTTATTTAATATATTAAGAAAAATTTCTAAAAAAATTTTGCTTTCAATGATTGAAAGCTGGGTTTTGGAATTAATATTTTTTATAATATTTTTTTTTCCAAAACCCATTATTTTAGATTAAGTACCTGTACCAGTACCTGTGCCAGTGCCTGTGCTTGTGCTTGTACCCGTACCTGTTCCAGTATTCGTACTTGTTCCTGTGCCTGTAGCTGGATTGTCATCAATCCCACCAATATCTCTAACTTGGACAACAATGTCCTGAGTTGCAGTATTATTACTTGCATCTGTAGCTGTAACTGTAGCTGTTACGTCCATCGTAGTGCCATAATAGCCAGGATTAGCTTGGCTCTCATAGTCTGGTGCGCTAATGAATGATAAGAGACCAGCAGATGTTATTGATAACTCAGTTCCAGATATTGTAAATGTCACAGACCCAGATGCATCAGTAGCAGTCACTGTACCAACAGCAGTTACATTCTCATCAACTATAAATGTTGATGAAGAAGTAAAGACTGGATTTACAGTATCAGCAATATTGACTGTTCTGGTAGCTGTTCCAGTATTGCCAGAGGCATCAGTTGCTGTGTAAGTTACCGTATAGGTACCTGCTGTACCTGAATCAACAGCTGCACTCCATTCAGCAGGTGTTGGTCCAACAACAGTAACTGGACCAGAAGCATCAGTAGCAGTTGCTCCATCATCATAAGTAGGTTGTCCTAATTCGAAAGTAATTGGATTAGAGCCTGAAACTGTAACTACAGGATTTACAGTATCAACAATATTGACTGTTCTAGTAGCTGTTCCAGTATTGCCAGAGGCATCAGTTGCTGTGTAAGTTACCGTATAGGTACCTGCTGTACCTGAATCAACAGCTGCACCCCATTCAGCAGGTGTTGGTCCAACAACAGTAACTGGACCAGAAATATCAGTAGCAGTTGCTCCATAATCATAAGTAGGTTGTCCTAATTCGAAAGTAATTGGATTAGGGCTAGTGACTGTAACTACAGGATTAGTTGTATCTACAACATTAACTGTTCTTGTCGCAGTAGCAGTATTACCAGATAGATCTGTGGCTGTATATGTAATTAAATAAACCCCGAGAGTATTAACATCTACGGCACCGGCACCAGAAGCAACAACATTTGTTGTTCCATGATTAGCATCATTAGCACTAGCTCCTGCATCAGTATAGGTCGAGCCGCCTAGCTCAACATCGACAGTTGCGTTACCATTTAGAGTAATTACAGGAGGAACATCATCATTATAATCATCAGAAGTGACACTACCTATCAGCCCAACCCCAGCCAAACTTAATAAAGTTTTTTGTATTAAAGAAAGCTCAGCTAAAACAAGATTTAATTTATTTTGTATACTTTTATTTTGCGATGGACTTTGAGTTTCAGATTGCTTTGTCTCAAGCACAGCTTTTTCTGCAATTAGAGAAGATTTTCTATTAACCATCTCAACTTGAGTCATGTTTTGAACATTTTCTTGTATTCTTGAGAGGTCTTCATCTGATACCCCTACGTCAGATTGCAATGTACCAGCATTAAACATGCAGATAGCAAAAGTAAATGCAGTCATATTCTTTAATTTATTCATATTTTTGTTCCTCTCTCTCTCATTTTATGCGAACTTTAATAATTTAGTTACGCGTTTTATTTATATAACAAATGTATCATAGAACTTAGTTAGCCAACCATTATACACGTCTAGTCCGTATAAACGCAATTATAAATATCTTTTATTCAAATGACAACTATGTTATTAAAAAACACGTATTATTAGAACACGAAGTAGGTAACAATTTATATTTAAGTTCTGGAATCATGAACTAATTAATTGGTCTAAATTTAACAAGCAAGCCATGAAGGTTATTTTTTCTGAGGACCTTCGCGCCAGGATCTTTTGTAAGAGGCCTCCATGTGTAATTAATCAGGTTACCATATATTGGAATATTAAAAAAAAGACCTTTATCAAAACTTCCCTCACCAAATTCTTCGCTTGTAACATCGGTAAAGGAAGCAAATACTCCAAAGTTTATTCCACTTTGAAAGGTTCTTGAGAATTCAATAGTTGTGCCTATGTCACCAGCTAAATATTTGCCATATGAAAGTTTCATATCAAAAGGTATTGAGCCATAATTTCTATAGTTAAAATTTATATGTCCAGTTATATTTTGATACTCTAAAGAGCCGAAACCCCATTTATAATCTCTTTTTTTGACATCAAATACCTCGAGACCCATTGAATAATTTGTACGATCTTTAAAAAATAAATACTCAAACCCATATCCTGAGAACATGTCTTCCAATATCCCACCAGTAAACATTAAATGGTGGTTTTTATATGGAGAAATGAAATAGTCTAGCTGCATCCTTCCTAAAAGTAATCCATCATCCATATTTTTCAGATATTCCTTAACATCTGACCTAACCTGAGCAGGAAAAGTGTCAACAGGTGGAATTTCTAAATCATCAAAATTATCAGCTAATGAATATTTTAGATTAGTGCTTAATATCAAATTATCAAGTAAAACATATTCACTATCATTCTCAAGTAACAGCGCTCCTTTAAAAAATTCTTCTCTTGAAGCTAAAAAGGGTCTAAATTTAAGTCCTGTATTTGTGTTGAATTGTGCTCTCTTTTGCCTTTGATAAATTAAGTTTGAATTTTCTTGAAAACTATCATCAAATTCAGTAAGCGCGTTTAGATTAACTGTTTTAATATTTTTCTTAATATCCTTCTTAATGCCTGCATCTTTTGTGGCTTGTTGAATTATTTCTTCTACCACTTGAAGATTGGGATGAACAAATTGGGTCAGTTCAAGACCAATTGAATTTGCTTTTTCAATAACCTTATTGACTCCAATACCGTTTCTTTCTAAGTTGGTTATCAAATTTTTGTATTTATTGTCAGTAACTTTATTTTCATTTTTATACTCATATTTTTTATAAGTTGTATTTGGATTATTCTTATATATAAATTTTATAGATGCAAAGTTTCCTCTTTCACTTGATAGTCCAATAGTAAAATTATTTCTGATAGTGTACTCAAAGCCAAATGAAAAAGAATCTTTTGGAACTTCATATCCAATTTGTCCTGGAGTTAACGTTGAATCATATTCAAACTTTAATAGAGCATTTTCATTAACTGCATAAGATAGGCCAAAAAAAGGTGATGCTGTTTTTCCTGAGAAATATCGACCAGGAGAAAACTGCCCACCCATTTTATCGTTTCCAGATGCATTTCCAGATCTTTTACCAAATCCATCGTATATTTTTATTAAAGGATTTTCAAAAGTGCTATCTGCTCCATCTAAAGCTCCCCAACCAATACCAAAGTGGAAGTCAGTTCTATTAACACCATAACTTCCAACAATATATTCAGAACTATATAAACCTGTACCAGCAATATCATTAATCCCAATTGCAATAGCTGGAAAGACTCCTTGATCTCTCAACTTTAACTTAAAATTAAAGCCTTTATCTTTATAGTCTTGATCAATTCCATTGCCATATGGCTTATCTTGGATATTGGTATAAAAAAATGATGCTTCCATCCAATCATAAGGGCTAGAGGTTAAAGTTATTTTTTGATCTGGGGTTCCATCATAAATGGTTATGCCATGGGAAGCTTCATTATAAAACCTTGCAGTTGGCATATTAATGAGTCCAACAACACCATGATTATTATAGGTATTGTATTGAAAGCTATCTCCATGAATATTTGTATGAAATAATAATAAAAGAATTAAAAGATGTAATTTAAAAATATATTTCATATTCTGAAATAAGCATTAAGGCATTCGAAATAGCTTTTATGTTAATTATTATTAATGGACTGTAAAGAAGCAAGTGCTATACCAATACTGCCAAGGATTGAAACATAAGCCTGGACTGCTAGTCTGTCTGATGCAGAGCTATCAATTACTCTTGGAACAAAGATAATAGACCCTGGATATAAGTTTAACTTAGAATCTGGACTGTTTTGAAATAAGCTTTTTTTCAAATGAGATCTTTGTGAATCTCCATTGGGATGCAGTACATATATTGCTTTATTATCAGCATTTTCTTTTAAACCACCAGATTTTGAAATGTAATAATCAAGAGATTTCGTATCGTCATATTTTAACGCTCCTTCATAGGATACTTCTCCATAAACATATATATGATTTGGTATTTCAGGAATTATCAGCCTATCTCCATCACTAATAATTACATTCGAACTATCTCTCTCAATATCAACTACAATTCTTCCATTAGGTGTATTATTTTTAAGTGTTTCAGTAAGCTCGATTAAAGATGATAAATCAAAACTTCCGGTAGGATTTTTTTGACTAACTGTAATAATATTATCTATGAACTCTCCATAAAGAATATCCTTAGCCATTTTGTTAATTAATAGCGCTTTTTGATTTTCATATACAGCACCAAAAGGATAAGCATTTGAAGTATATCCACCAGACTTCTCTATTAAGTCTTCGATAGACTCCCCTTCTGCCATAAGATATCTGCCTGGCTTAAGAATAGCACCTTCAATATTTACAGATCTAAATGAATGTTTCCTTATAAAAATCTTATCTCCATCTTTTGCAGGAATACTATTGAATTGTTTTATGTTGCTTATGGCAAGCGGCTCTATTCTTCCATCTAAAATTCTATCTAAATAGATGTTTGAAGTGTCGGCCTGAACATCAACCCCATTAGCATATTCTATGACATCTGATAAATTCTGTTCTGCACGTAACTCATATTTAGCTGGCCTTTTTATTGCTCCATCGATAGAAATAATATTTTTTACAGGCTTAACAAAAATAATGTCACCAGACTGTAATGTAGTTTTTGAACTATATATTCCAGTAATTAAAACATCATACATATCAAGAGTTTCAATAACTTTTTGATTTCTTATTAAATTAATTTCCCTATAACTACCAAAGTCATTAATTCCTCCAGCAACACCTACAGCATGGAGAATATTTGAATTACCAGCAAGGGTATAAATACCTGGATTGTATGCGTTGCCTGAAACTAAAACATTTATATCTCTTATGTTACTCAGGCTAATATAAGCCTCCGTTCCAATATAGGCAGAGCCAACTTTAGCCTTAATCAGCAAGCTAGCCTCAGCTAACGATAATCCAGCTAGATTAAGCTTACCAATATCTGCCATGCTAATTGAGCCATCTCTTTGTAATGAAAATTCTGCGGTATAATCCTTTTGACCAATGAGTTGAATTTCCAAAATATCTCCATAATCTAAGAAATAATCTGAACTTAAATTCGGTTCATTTATTGGCATAAAAGTTGATTGATAGGTTCTAAAAAAATCAGAACCAAAAATAACTAAATCATCCCTTATAACTGAGTTTTTATCCTCTGCAAGCTTCTCTGAAAGGTACTCTAAATCTTCCTCTAACCTTTTTTTTAAATCTTCAAGCTCTTTTTTTTGAAGCTTGGTTTGTGTTTGTATACTACTATAAATTGGATCTTTAGTTTTTGCTTGTTTATTCACGCTTTCTAGAACATCATCCTTGATTTCTTCGGGCAAAGTATTTAAAAAATCTTCGCTTAATTCTTGTGAATAAATTGAAGGGATTGATAATAAAAATATGAAGATTAGTAGCGTATGTTTATACATAAAGTAATATTAAAATTGACTATAAAAAATATTATAGAGCATATAAACCTATTACGAAATATGGATTGTAAGAATAACTACTTATTGAGTCCAGGGATTGTAACTGAATCGATTGTGAGAGCCTCATATATAATCTGATCTATAATATTACTGACTTCTGATTCAGTAATAGTTGATAATTTTGATTGAAAAATAAACCTAAAGCCTATTTTTATTTCATTATTTTCTTGATTATTGAAAAAATCAAATATAAATATATCTTTTATTAATTTTTCTTTGTAATTTAAAATAAATTCTTGGAGTTCATAATAATTACTTAGATTTTTAACCGCAAAAGATAAGTCCCTTACAGAAAATGGGAACGAAGAAATTGGACTATATTTTATAAAGTTATCTTTATTTAATTCTAACTTTGGTTTGTTTAAATATACAGAATTACAATCCTTAAAATAATCTAGTTCGATTTCAAGATATATAATTTTATTATTTGATTTTGTGTCTAATTTTTTTCTATTTATTGAGATCGGATTAGGGGCTATCTTTGGCGATAGTTTATTGAAAATATCTATCAAGTATTTTGCGTCAATTTTTTTTGAGAAATCTAAATAGTTCTTTCCAACTCTTCCAGTGCAAATTATTCCAAGCATTTTTTTATTTTTTATTACTTCTTTTTCAAAAGAATATATATCAGAAATTTCAAATAATTTAATTGAATCTTGCTGCCTTCTTTCATTATATAAAAGATTTTCTATTAGAGATTTTTCTAAATTAGTTCTTATATTTTTTCTTGAAGAATCAAGGGGATTATCAACTTTAATGGAGTTACTTGTTTCGTAATTAACAAATGGATTATTTATAACTTCAAAAAAACCATGATTTATTAATAGATTTTTTAAACCTAGCTCCAATAGTTTGGAATCTTTTTCATTATTCATTAAATAGGGAATTTTAAAAGTTTGAGATGGGATATTGTCGTACCCTATAACTCTTGCAATCTCCTCAGCTATATCATTAATGGTTTTAATATCACTTCTATAGGAAGGGGTGACAATCATATTTTCAGAGAAACTAAAGCCTAATTTTAAAAGACAATCTTCAAACTTTTTCTTTTCTAAAGAAATCCCCAATATAGTATTAATATGCTCTAAATTAAAAGGGATTTTGGCTGAATTATAATCTTCGTAGTCTTTTTTAAAGATTTCAATATTTTTAATAATAGTATGCTCGCTAACAATTTTAAGAAGCCTTCTTAGCACATATTCATGACACATAGGATCTACACCCCTTTCAAATTTATGAGCAGCATCAGACTTGATGTTATATTTAACTGATTGGCCAATAATATTTTCTGGATTAAAATATGCGCATTCTATAATTACCGACCTTGTATTGCTTGAACAAGCGGTAGCATCCCCACCCATAATGCCAGCAAGATTTATAACAGTATCATTTTGCATAAATACTAGATTTGTATTTTTCAATTTTATTTTTTGGCTCATCAAAGTATCAAACTCATATTCTTCTTTAATAACTTCTAATGAAAGTGTGTTGGTAATTTTTGCTGAGTCATAGCAGTGAGTAGGTTGTCCAGTCTCATATGAAATATAGTTAGAGATATCAGTAAAAAAATTAGTTTTGTTAATATCTAGATTCTTAAAATAATCTTGAAATGAACCATGATAAGGCTTTATATCTTCTTCGATATCTATTTTTAGAAAAGAAATGCATGGACAAGCCTCTGGCTGATTATTAATAAAATTTATTTTTAAAGGCTTAATATTATTTTTGTATATTTCTCTATCAAAACTAACTTTATAAAAAACAGCTAAATCTCTTAATAAACCATTAATTGAAAGGCAGTCCCCTCTATTAGGTGTTAGCTCAAGATTAAAGATACCATCATGTATTTCATGCTCATGTCCAAGTTGAAAAAGCTTTTGAGAAATATCATCAACATCTGGTTTCGAAGGAATAAAACTAACTAGATGACTGTATGCTACTTTCATTTAAATTGACTTAAAAAGTCTAAATTAGATTTATAAAAATCTCTAATATCATTAACTTCATATTTCAACATCGCAATTCTCTCAACACCTAAGCCAAAAGCTAGGCCACTATATTTTTTTGAGTCTATGTTACAGTTATCGAGAACTACTGGATTAACAATCCCACATCCTAATATTTCAAGCCATTTACCATTTTCAGATAAAATATCAACTTCAGCTGAGGGTTCTGTGAAAGGAAAATAGGAAGGTCTAAATCTTATTTTCACTTCTTCACCAAAAATTCCAAAAATAATTTTATGTATTAAGTCTTTTAGCTGAGCAAAATTTACTTCATGATCAACATAAATTCCTTCAACCTGATGAAACATTGGCAAATGAGTTGAGTCATCATCCTTTCTATAAACCTTACCAGCAGAAGTAAAAGCTAATGGTGGTTTTGAATTAAGCATACTCCTAATTTGAACTGGAGAGGTATGAGTTCTAAGAACATTTAATTTATTTTGCACATAAAAAGTATCATGCATTTGTCTTGCTGGGTGCGACTTTTTTATATTTAACATATCAAAATTAAATTCTTCTGACTCTATTTCAGGACCATCAACCTCATTAAATCCATAATCTTTTAATAGATTAAGCAAGAATTCTTTAACTTGGTTTATAGGATGGAGCCCACCCAATTGTTCATTTAATATTGGTGGCTTGATATTGTTAAATGTGGACATTTAACCTGTAAATTATTTTAGAGCTGTTTGAACAATCTTTTCAAAAGTAGAAGAATCATGTATTGCTATATCTGAAAGAATTTTTCTATCGATATTGATATTTTTTTTAGTCATCCCGCTTATTAATCTAGAATAAGTCACATCCATAAGTCTCGAAGCTGCATTAATTCTTGAAATCCAAAGAGCCCTAAATGCTCTTTTTTTATTCTTTCTATCTCTAAATGCATATTGCATTGATTTGATATTAGATTGCTTAGCAGTTTTAAATAATCTGCTTCTAGCTCCATAATGACCTTTTGTAGCACTAAGGACTTTCTTGTGTTTTGCTTTGGCTGTTACTGATTTTGTTACTCTTGGCATGATTATTACCTTTTAATTAATGCAGAAGCCATTTTAAGAACTGTTCCAGTTAACTTATTAAGACCTCTATTATGTCTTTTTCTTTTAGTAGATTGCTTTGTTAAAATATGATTCCTATTGGCACTTTTACTTTTTACAGAGGACCCAGTTTTCTTGAACCTCTTAGCAGCTCCTGAATGTGTTTTAAGTTTATATCCCATAATTATATTTTTTTTTATTTAGTTAGCTTTTCTTTTTCAAAGGAGATAAAACCATCAGCAGCTGTCGCCCTTCTAAAGAAGGTTCTTGGTCAATTTGAGCTATGTCTCCAAGCTCATTGCTTAATTTATTCAATAAATCCAGTCCCATACCACTATTTAAAATCTCTCTACCTCTAAAACGGACGCTTATTTTAATCTTATCTCCTTCAAGAATAAAGCTTTTTATTTTTTTTAATTTAATATTGTAATCACCCACGTCTGTTGAAGGTCTGAATTTTATTTCTTTTGTGGTATTTCTCTTAGCTTTGCCTTTCGAGGAAGAAAGACTTTTTCTCTTATAAAAGATATGTTTTCCATAATCCAAAAGCTTACAAACCACAGGAGTTGCATCAGATGGAGAAACCTGAACCAAGTCAAGAGATTCTTCTCTTGCTGCTTCTAGAGCTTCAGCAAGAGCTACTAATCCTTGTTTCTCTCCATTTGATCCAATAAGCATGACTTCGCTAGCTCTAATTTTTTCATTAACTGGAGTAATGTTTTTATTTCGTGAAGCTATGAGGATACCTTTAGGGAAAAGATTATAAACATTAAGTATTAATTATAACGTTACTATTTTGTGAGAGTTTTATATATATCATTTTAAGGAATGATTTTATACTAATTAACCTATTACGCAATAAAATTTTATCTAGGGCTGAAGAATAATATACTTCCAACTATCATCACTTTTTTCATAGGCTTCTCTTTTATTTAATCGTGACTCATGCCCTTCCCAGAATTCAAAATAGTATGGAGTAAACGAATAACCTCCCCAAAATTCTGGACATTTTTTTAAGTCATCATTTTTTAAAGATTTATTATAATTTTCTTTAACTTGGCTATAAGAATCTATTGGCTTTGATTGGCTAGATGAAATAGCTAATGCATTTTTTTCTTCTGATCTGTAATAAAAATATTTTTGATTGTATTCATTAGAAGTTTTTTTTATTTTAGCCTTCATCCTAATTTGAGTATTAATGCTAGGCCAATATACTAATGCAGCTATTTGGTTATAAGAATTAAAAGAAAGTGCTTTTGGAGAGTCGTAATTACTAAAAAAAATAAACTCATCATTTGAAATAAATTTAAGATTGACGTATCTACAATCAACCTCACTTATCTCCTTGTTGTAAGAAGAAATTGAGATAGCCTCGATGCCTCGTTGGCCTGCATTTAAAGCCTTATCATATTTCTCTTTAAAAATTTGGTAAGGTATTTCTTGATTTAAGTTATTAAATTTAATCATTGTATTAAAATTTGGAATTAATTATATATGTCTTATTATCAATTAAGAACTTTAAAAGCTTATAAAAAATAATAATGTCAAAGGCTTAATGGGTCATAATTATTTTAAAGCCATATATACGGCACTAACCATATATATGCTATGTAAGATTAATTTTATTATTTTTGAACAATTAAGGCTTGCAGATATTAGCACTAAATTAAAATTATCATTGTGTAAAATATTAACAGATAAGGTAATTAATTTTTTTCAAAAAATACAAAAAATGTTAACCTAAATCAACATACCTCCATCTACACCTATCACCTGACCGGTTACATATGAAGAAAAATCAGATGCTAAAAACCCGACTACATTAGATATTTCCGAGGGCAATCCAATCCTTTTCATAGCAATCGAATTAATTCTTTCTTGAAAGACAGCTTCAGATACTGATCTAGACATATCAGTATCTATAAATCCTGGAGCAATAGCATTAACTCTTATATTTTTTATAGCCAATTCTTTTGCTAGACTTTTAGTGATACCAATAACAGCCGCCTTAGAACCACCGTATACTGCTTGACCTTCATTCCCATTTGTACCAATTATTGAACTGATATTAATTATCGAACCTTTATTATTTCTAGCCATGAAGCGGGATGCGTATTGTGATAAAAATAAAACTGAATATGTATTAGTTCTAAACGTCTTCTCAATTTGCCCTAATGATACCATTCCGATTAAAGCATCATCTAAAATTCCAGCATTATTAACTAGTATATCGAGTTTTTTACCTTCTTTTGCATATGATCTAAAAGCAAGCTTAACGCTATCATAGTCTGAAACATCACAAATAAAAGGCCTCACTCGTAGATTTTCATTACATAAAGCCATAACAAGTTTTTTTACATTTTCTTCATCGCGACCATTTATGTAAACCATTGCTCCATTTTTTGCTAAATCATGTGCAATTTGCAACCCAATACCTTTACAGGCACCAGTTACTAAAGCAACTTTTCCATCTAAATTCATAACTTACCTCATTAGTCGGTTTTTTAAGACTAGATATTCTGTTTTCGATGAGACAATACTTTTCTCTGGAACATTAGACTTAACAAAACTATGCGTGTCAACAATGCACGAGTCTCCTAATATTTTCCCTGGAAAGACTGTCGCCCTTGTACCTAGAAAACACTTTTCCCCGACCTTAGACGAGCCGTTGAGTGCTGCATATGGTGACAAGACAGATGATTCTCCTATATAAGATTCATGGCCTACGCTTGCATTAACATTAACTACTACATTAGGCTCAATTGTACATCGAGCATTTAATATGACATTAGGACAAATAACTGCCCCCTCACCAATCACAGCACTTCGAGAAACTATGGCTCTTGGGTCAATAAAAGTATAGAGTTTGCATTTGCCTTTAAGAGAATTATAAATTCGACTTCTTGTCTGAGGATTCCCTATTGTGATCAAGAAATAACAATCTGTATAATTTTCAGCTTCACTAACATCTCCTAAATAATCTATGTCGAGAACACCGCTACTTTTCTGTGCAGCTAAATATCCAAAAATATATGCATCATTAGAAGCAGATATATACTCACTTACCTCTAAAAAAAAGCCGCCCCCGCCCACTAAAATTAATTTTTTCTTACCTTTGCTTTCGCTCATAATAAAACCCATAAAAATTTACGAAACAATTATCTTCCTCATTTTATAGTAAAAAATAGATTGTGCTATTGTTGCTAAAAAACCCAGGCTAAATCAAGATAAGAAGTTCTTCGATTATAGAAATTAATCCTACTTTATTTTTGATACGTCAATCTTTCTAGACATAGAATCAATTAGATCATAACCATCCCATATATTACTAAATTCTAATGCCTGCCCAATAGGCACCACCCTATCTAAACCTCTATTGGTAAGAGAGGCTAAAAGCTCACCCACCTCTCCCAAAGAAAATCCGTAAATGGATAATGTTTGATCTTTGGGCCTTATGTGGCTTGAAAGATCCGCTAGTTGTGGCAAAAAAAATTGAACTATAGAGCCATTTCCTGGATGTCCATCTCTGAAAGATATCTGTGTTGTTAGACTACCATTAAGTATGAGGACTTTATCATGACTAAATGGCACTTCCGCTTTATCAACTATTCCAGAAATCGCCATACTAGATAATGAGACATACCTATCCATTACCTCTGAAGCAGATAATTTATGATTTTTTGCAGCTGCTGCGAAGAAATTCCAAAATCTCTCAGATTGCTCACAGGGGCCCGAGGAGCCGACAAAATATAAAGCCAATGGAGAGGAACACGCTTGCTGACCAAATAGCTGTATATCAGCATAAAAATTTTCACATAATCTAATCAGTTCTTTGTCAGTTGTCTTAGTAAGCGTTGATAAATTTATGGCAGAAAAAGATATTCTATTAGGGAATTTTATTTCTAAAGCTGTGGGATTAAGAGGTATTGCAGTGATGTTACTGACGGTCTTATCGCCACCCCATATAATTCTCAGCTCACAAAGCTTTGACACTATTTCAGTGGTTGTGTCTTCATGTGGATAGGTACAAATCACAAACCTACCTGCAGTTTCAGTCTCACCTGAATCATAAAGATCTTGAAACAATTGGATAACAATATCTAGTTGAGGAGAACTCTTTTGGGACACTCTAATAAAACTAGAATTTCCTGCAAGGAGAGATAAGAAAAAAGAATAAACAAAAATAGTATCTACATTACTAGGAGCTATGTGCAACGATACACCTCTACCCACTCTGAAAACATCTTTATCGTTAATATAATTTTGCTCTAGTTTGTGAATATTCGCACGCCTAAACCAATAAGCCAAGGCAACTAAATCTGGGTACTGATTAATAGCTGGATATTTAAGCAATAAAGAAGAAAATTTATTAATGAAAGAAACTGCTCTTTTGTCGAAGATATTCCAAATACTGCAACTTTCAAGATAATCTATTGCGTCTTCAACCGAAGCTACCTTTTCATGAGCGAATAAAATACTAACGCTCATATTTTTACCTCCCTTGTATCACTGCAGCCCCGAAGCTCCGCTAGTGGCATTCTTCCAGATACAGTAAAATACTTGCCTTTTCGGCCGCAGCCACAATCATCCTCGCCATGCACTGTTCCAAGATCCTCTGTAAGCAGTGAATGTCCTGGATAACTTACTGGGAGTGCGCTTAAAACCTGAATAACACCCTCCCTATTGAATGGTAAGACATCAAAATTGAGAGGATCTCTAATAATCAACTCAGCATAATTTGGGCAATGCAGATAGCCGTGTTCGCACTCCATAAATATAGATCCAACCTGCTCAACCATTCCGTAGTAATTATGAACGAGTTTTATTCCTAAATGGTCATGTAGAGCTTGTTTAAATTCATGATTACTAACTTTTTGATCTTCTAGCTTTTTCCATCCACCCCCATGTATCAAAACACTTTGATTTCCAAAATCAAATTTAACCTGGTTCTTAATTGCATATTGTATTAATGATTGCCAAACAATAAAAGTAAATCCAAAAATAAATATAGGGCCGTCACGGTGTTTATCAAGGAATTCTATTAAACCCTCTACCAACAAGTTTAGATCTTTATCTAAACAATAAAAATGGTTCCTTCCAAATACTGAAAAACCAAGAATTCCAGCCGCTCTAGCATTAAGTTTAGCTCTATCTTTAAATAACTCATTACTGTCAGCGATTATCATTGGAATTCTAGCATCTCCAATAAAGTTTTTAGTAATCGAGGATAAAATTTTTGACTGCCTTTTTGCTGTGGTTGCATCAAGGTGTATTTTTGAAACACTCTGGCCAGACGTGCCGCTGGAGTTTAAAGTCTTAAAAATAAAACTTTTATCTAAGCTAAATAAATCATGCTGTTTGAACATTCTTACAGGAAGGAACGGGATATTGTCTATGTCTAGTGGATGATTTACAGAATCATTAAACACACTGGTAAAGTTTCGATAACCTTTGCAGTTGTTATAATGAAAACTGGTTAAGCTATTCATTAAGTCTTGAAGAAATGGCATTTTTTCACTGGCGGTCATCGAATAAGGGTTAACCAAATCAATTTCATCCAGTTTTTCAATTAAATTATCAATTTTCACTATATCTTTCCCTGTAAAATGCATAGTCCTTTTTGCCGTTAGGTTTCCTTGCTAATTGCTCACCCGATAGGACTTTGATAAAAGATCTATTAATAAGAAACTTGTCCTGTAGTTTTGTGATAATTAAATTATTTTCTAGAGTAGACTGCTCCAAAAAAATTATCAGTTTGTCGTCCTTCCCCGCTGCCACACAGGAAATCTCGAATTCATCTTCAAGAAAAATCTCTATTTCATCTAACCCATATCTGGATCCTGCCAACTTAACAAAACGCTTTAGTCGGCCATTTATATAATAATATCCATCTGCATCAACCCTAGCTAAATCTCCTGTATACAATGAACCTATTTGACTCTCTTTCAAAAATAAATCAGCTTTGCTTCTGGCATATCCCATCATTACGTTTGGACCAGAATAGACAAGCTCTCCATCACTAGATAACCTCAATTTTCCCCCTGGTATAGCAATTCCAATGGATCCAATTTTCTGGTCCAGCATCTCAGGAGGTACATAGCTTATCCTAGCAGTGGCTTCAGTTTGACCATACATTACAAAGAAATTTATGGTGTGAAGTTTTGCATATTCACTAAACTTTCTTACTAGGTTATCACCAAGTTTTCCTCCGGCTTGTGTCATCACTTTGAGAGTAGGCATATCTTTTTCAAAAAACCCAGTCCGAAACAACATTTGGTAGAAGAAAGGAACACCTGAGATTGATGTTATATTCTCTTCAATAAGTTCATCATAGTAATTTTCAGAAAATGGAGTCAGCTCTGATAAGTATACACAGGCACCAGCCTGTAAATGCGTATTGAGAACTGATAAGCCATAAGAGTAACTGAGTGGAAGCGAGCAATGAGCCTTATCTAGGGAACTAATCTTGAGGTATTCACAGATTGCTTTAGTATTTTGGTAAAGGTTATCGTGTGAAAGCTTTACAAGTTTTGCACTTCCAGTTGAGCCTGATGTGTTTAGTAGTACCGCTAAATTTTTTGACAATCCAACTTCCAAAACCGGCATGCTGTGTAACTCAATTTCATACAAATCATCTAAACCAAAAGATAATGCTGGTTTATAGACTTCATATAGGTTCTGCATTAAGCTTTCATCAATATCTGATGGCAGAAGAAGTGGTACAATTGACTCTCTTAGACAGGCTAAATATCTAACCACACTGAAAATATTCATTTTCATGGGCAAAAAGGCTAGCTGGTTTTTTAAATCAAACTCCGCAAGGCGAGCTGCATATTCGGTTACCATATGATTCAAATCAGAGTAGGTCAGATTTACATCTTTAGTTGCAATCGCAAAACCTTCAGTCGACTCGAATAAATCAGAACTCCAAAATGGCAGCTGGGTGGACA
>Ga0315320_10000977_pt1 | contig 23517 bp, 20 predicted proteins | sample M140m21515metaG_FD_203458 | JGI IMG/M metagenome (GOLD analysis project Ga0315320, IMG submission 203458) | Ammonia-oxidizing marine archaeal communities from Monterey Bay, California, United States - M1 40m 21515 | ecosystem: Environmental > Aquatic > Marine > Coastal | place: USA: California... | reverse complement strand
CCATCCCCCACCTTGCCATCAAAAATGCTTGCACCAGCCGCATATGTTCGGGCCAGTAAATCGGTACGAAAAAGCTGCAGAAGACTGCCGCTGGCCATCCCTGAAAGGCCAGGAAAAATGACTTTCTGCCGACCTGTTCTTGGTTCGACGGGTCGTCCGTACGCATCCATGTGTGCACGGAAGGTGTCCAAAACACCGTCCACATCCAGGTGCAGACCTTCCGCGCCGATGAACGAATCGATGATGTTTCCAGACCCTTTTTCTTTCACAACGAACACCGCTTGGGTCGTGACCCTTCGGTACCGGAGATCAAGACCTGCATCCGACTCAATGTGCCATGCCAAACGGTTCTCTTCGACTCCATGGGAAAACACATAGTTTGGGTATTCGTCACGCAGCGGACCCAAGATGGCTTCAGTCAGCGAGAGCAGCGAGGACACGTCATGCTCTTCACCCACATGCTCGATCGACAAACTTCGATCGGACTCAGGCTCCACCGCGTATGGGATCTCAAAAATGAGTGCATCGTTGGCCGACTGTGTGAGCGAATCCAAATCCGCACGCCCGACAGCCGAGGCGACCCCAATGTGCCCACCTTCCATAAAACGAACAGCAGTTTGCTCTTCACTCTGGGTGCGGACACTCGCGATCTGCGAATCCATGACACCCAGCTTGATGCTGCTGCTCTGCACCCGAATGACTTCTCGTGTACTCATGCGAGGTTCATCCTTTTCACACGGACATACGGTCCACCAAAACCAACCGATAGCGGCCACTGATCCATCTTTCCGCAGCCACCGCCCACCAAAAAGGGGACTTCCACCTGGTCACTCAGGCCATCGATTTCACCCAGTGTCTCAAAAACCGTTCCGGTAAGGACCGCAATGCGCACGGGTTCAGCAATTTTGCCTCCGCGAATGCGCCAACACAATCCCGGAGCGATCGTAAACGTACTCATACCGCTTCCATGCTTGACCGTTTCGATGAAGTACCCGTCCTCGACTCCCGCAAAGAGCGACTCTCGGGTCTCTGTGCCGGGGGCGATGGTGGTTGTGGTCATACGAACAATGGGCTCAAACCGGAATGAAATCGCTCGGGCATTGGCGGTGGGGGCCTCGTCGAGCACCGCAGATGTGAGCGCATTGTGCAGTCGCCCAGTCAAGACACCATTTTTGATGAGGTGAGTCTCACCACTGCGCTGCCCTTCATCGTCATAGGGCATATATCCAGAGCCCAAGGGCCGACCGGTATCCACAATCGAAAGGATCGGTGAACCCACCTTCGTTCCAATCTTCCACGCGTCCAACATGGCGGGATCGCCGAGCATAAAGTCAGCCTCGGACTTGTGACCAAAGGACTCGTGGGCAAATACACCGGCCACTTCTGGCGCCAAGATGACCGTGGCCACACCCGACTGTACCGTCACCGCATTGGCCAAAAACCGCTCCGACTTGTCGAGCATCTGCTCAATTCGTTCTCCATGAACAGCGATGTCCGCTTGCATTTCAGAAAAGCGATGAGCGGCCTCACTGCAGCGCTCTTGTACGGTGTTTTCCCCCTCTGCCATGGAGAAGTTTAAGATGTATCCACACTCTGCGTAGTCGTGTTGAACATCGGCTCCACGCGAGGAAACGAAGCGACGATCCCGGTGTTGATCGATCCAGCGGGCCGTCCATGTGGCAATACTGGGGCGCTCCAATCGGGCGGCATGGGTCTTCAGCAACTCCAGCTTTGCTGCGATCGGGACCAAATCGATGCGCTCATCATCAAACACCCACACCGTGTCTTGATGGACTTCAAGGCTGTCCACGCCCGCAGGAGCCAAAGAAGGTGGAAGCGTGTTTGAAGCAGCCAGTTCCGCCAAAGTGGTTTCAATTTGGTCCAAATCGGTGACCGAAGCAAAGCTCCACCGGCCACCCTTCAACACACGGATCAAAGCACCGGTTTCAACCCGGGTCTGTACATCATCCAAGACCCCATCGCGCAGGGTGATCGTGTGATCCGTGTTTCTTTCTAAGCGAACATCCGCATACACATCAGCAGGGAACTCAAAAGACACACTGGACAAGGGATGAAGCTCAGACATGAACCCTTGCTAACCCATGACGAACTCACCGATCAAAGTGCCCATCTCGAATCATGCGATCCAGTTCATCGGAAACGGTAAGCTGCGGATGGAGGCGAGCATCAAAGCTTCGCCGAACCTGCTTCCAGCGATCGGCCGGTGGCTCGATGGGTGGAGAAATGCGTCGCACCGAGAGCGCTTCTCGGAGCGAATCCTCAATCATCAGACTGAACTCCGACTCGGAGGCGACGCTCAGTGGCTGCTCCAAGTGACCCGTGCGTCCTTGCGTACGCAATCGAATGTACAGAAACAACTCGACTGGAAGGTCCTCCGAGCGGCCGATTCGAGCCAAGGCTCCACGACGAACCATGACGCCACTCTGCCACAACGGTGTAGGGGCCTCTTCCGCCTTTTCTGGATTGGCTTCCGCCACCAGGCATCCTTCTTCATCAATCAACACCAGGTTGGAAGTGAGAAGATCAATCTGGCGATTCAAAGCGAGGTCTCGGCGTTGCCGCGCCAAACGCTCAGGCAGCATGCGGACTCCGGGCACACACCAAGCGATCAAGTCCGCTGCTGTGTGCTTGAGACCCTCTTTGTATGCATCCCCAAGAGACACATCTGGACCCATTCGAATCGCAGTCGCATCCACCAATCGCCCAATCCCACTGTCTGTTCGGTCCAACACGATCACGTGCGGACTCACCTCTCGCTGGGCTTTTACGTCAGCGAGCGCCAACGGTAGTTCCCGCCAGTTCGACTCGTCGATGGGAATAAAAACAGCGACAGCATTGGGACTCGAAGATTCAGTCATGACCCCCAATCGGTCGACGGATCCAGACCTTTAGCGAAACTTCCTTATCAACGGACCTGTTCCTTCACCCAAGAAAGATAGTCCTCATGACCCGCTTCGACGGACACACCCAACACTTCAGGGCAGTCATACGGATGCAAGGCCACAATGCGATCTTTGGCCGCCAGAAAGCCCTCTTTCGTGGTCTTGAACAGGACCAAAACCTCGGTGTCCTCGCAGACCTCTCCCTGCCACCGATAAATACTGCGCACACCGGAAATCACGTTGCCACAGGCCACCAACTGTTCTTCCACCAAGGAACGTGTCATCGCTACCGCGGTGGGCTCATCAGGGAGCGTCACAAAGACCAGACGAACATTCGACATAAAAAACCTCTGTCGGCAAACTACCGTCCATGAGGCATAATCTCTCCAGGAGTATTCGTGATGCGCCCCCTCACCCTCGTCGTCTTCATCTGTGCATGCTCCCCCGTGATGAAGGAAACCGCCACGGACTGGAGTCGGCAGTACTGCGAAAGCAAAGTGGAAATGACTTTTCCAGATGGGTCGTGGGCCGAATACGACGGCTGTAAAGATCTCACGATGGATGCCACATATGAATTTGATCCAGATGATCCGCCGGAAGTGCTCGACTACAAAATCCAATTCAGTGGCGTAGAAGATCCCGACATGGAGTGCTGGATGGTTCTCACCAGCAACGATGTCTGCGGTTCGGGCTACTACGGGATTGGCGACGGCGGGAGCGCCTCTCTTCGATTTTCGACCTTCGATTGCCCCTACGTTCCGGATGCATTCGAACAAGATTTTGATGCCAACAGCGGAACCATTTTATTGGAGAACGTTTCGGCCGGTACCCAGACTGGTGATTTTACCAATCAGCCATTGTTGACCGAGATTCAAGGCAGCCTAGATGCATCCACAACGGAAGGTGTGGAGCTTGTTGTCACCTGGAATACCGGCGTATTTATCAAAGGAGAGGACGGGGAGGAGTCGGACTGCGCCCTGCTTGAATGATCACCGATCGGCTTTGGAGCCACCCAGACACTGGGGAGAAGTCGCAGCTCCGCCCCCTTCGGCGGACCACTCTTCGGCCGTAAGCGTCTTGAGCGCCAAAGCATGAATGCTCCCGGCCATCTGCTGAGCAAGGGCGCGATACACCGCCTGATGACGAGCGACAGCCCGCTTTCCCGCGAACGCTTCAGACACCACAAACACGTTGAAATGAGACTCTGCGCCTTTGGGCACATTGTGCATATGGCTCTCGTCGACCACCTCAAGGTGGGTAGGCTTCAAGGTTTTTTCGAGCTCATCGCGAATCTGTTCCGTCATCTTCATGGGACAGGTGTACCCCGCGCGTTTTTCTATGCCCAAAAAAAATCGGGGGCGTCGATCGACGCCCCCGAAACCCAACCCAAATGAATGGAATGCTTTTCCATCTCCTTCACTGAGGAGGTCGAGGACTTGGAATCACCCGACTCGGACAAGAAGATAGGCACCGGTTTTAAAAGAAAACCCCCCTACAACCACTGTCACGCCCTCGTCACCAAAAGGAGGGTCGTCACTCATTCGTCACGGCTGCCAACGAACCAAATGAAGTACGATGCACTCACGCGTCACGTTACTATTATTGTTGTGTGCTACCCGCGTAAACGCCGAGGGAATCATGTCTCATAAAATCCTCATCTTCTCTGCCCTCTCAATGCTCATTGGCTGTGCAACCAAAGACCCCGTCGATCCCACCACGGGCGTAATGGACGGAGAGCAACAAGAAGGAGGTCCTGGATCCGAGGCATGGGCCAAAGATGACATCACTTGTGCCGACAATTCCGAGTGTTTGGTGGGTGAAAGCTGTTTGAGCAACGTCTGCCAACCCACCCAATGTGACGGTGGACTCGTTTCCTCCGAAGCCCCCATGGGCTCAACATTCACATTCTTTGCAGACAACGAGATCGGGGTTGCAGACTCCACCCGGTACGATGGTTCGTACTGGGTGGACACCTTCGCGCCCAATGCAACCTCTGCATCCCTCGACAGCTCCATGGAACTCTCCTCGAGCCAACTCATCGACCTCAGTGGTGGGCGCTTCGAAAAGGTTCAAAAGGCACGCTACGTCGCCGCCATTGAAGGGCGAAACGCGATTGGCTTTTCGGCGACAGGCGGCACCGAGTGGGTGAGCCTTTCCTACCAACCACAGGCGCTGGATGCGGGCGATACCGATGCCGATGGGCTGGAAGAAGTCGTCTCCATCTCAGCCGATGGCTTGGTGAGCGCATGCAATATGGACAGTGGCACCTGTGACACATGGACATTCAGCGAAGACTCCAACATGGAATTGCTCGATGTTGCCGTGGGTGATGTCGATGCTGATGCGGTTGCAGAGATTGCGCTGCTCATCGACATCGATGGGGACAAGCTCATCTATGTCCACAACCACGACTGGGAAGAAAAGGGCCAGCTCGCATCCTATCAGCAGTATGTCGACGACGTGATCCGCATTGACATCGGCGACCTCGATGGAGATCGAGAAGCCGAAATCGTGGCACTCCGAGACACCAACAGCATTCCACTGTGGGGTGAAGTCGACGGGTTGGACGTCTATCAGATCACGGAATCGACAACAGACGAGGAGGTTGGAGAACTTCACCTCATCGCATCCACAGAGACCCGTGATCTGGAAGAGCTACAAGACATCGAAGTGGCCGATACCAACGCGGACACCCATGCAGAGATTTACGGTGTGGACATCGGCGGAAAGCTGACCAGCTACGATATGGCGTCTGGAACACTCTATGAACGCTACACCAAAACCCTTGAGGGCACCGGTACACCATTCCGATTGGCCATGGCCGATTTGGATGGAGACTCGCCCCAAGCCACACTGGTCGATGGGCCCACCCTGGCCCGTGGAGCTCCCGTTCCAGCAACCCTGATCATGATGCCACCGTATGATGCGGACCACTCCAGTGGGCCATCCAACTCCTACTATGGCAACAGCGAGTCCACGACGGAGGGATTCACCGATACCGTCTCACTGGGAATGCGGATCGACGTCGGCGTGAAGCTCGAATTTCTCGACATGTTCGGCGTCTCCTTTTCCTCCGATATCGGCTGGAAGACCCAGCAAACCGTCGGAGAACGATACAAGTTGAGCGTCGGTGAGCGCTTTGGTATGAGTGCAGACCCCGAAATGTACGGCCCCTACCATGGCGCCATTGCATTGTACTGGGGGTGCTTCGATACCTACACCTACGAAATCAACGATCCGAACAACTTGGTCAGCAACATGGACCAAGAAAACTTCGTCCTCACTGTGCCCGTAGGCGGCTCTACAAGTGTCTGGTCCCTCAGCCGCTACAACGCACTCGCCGAAGCCCTGGGCTCCTTGCCGATACTTGAAATCCCGTACGCTGTGGGCACGGTAGAAGACTACCCAGAGTCACCCGAGCGCCTGGATGGCACGCCGATTCCAGACGAAGACATGGTGTTCGATCAAGTCAGGTGGTACCTGGCTCCCGATGTGGGCAGCGTGAGCTACCGTGCATCCATTGGCGATGAAGAGACCTACCGCGAAAGCTGGAGTACCTCCATCGGTTCGAGTATGGGCGTCACCGCCGCCGGTATCCAAGTCGGCATGGGCGTCGATTATGGGTGGGGTCAGGGCTATTCGCTGGGTGTGGGTTCAGGCGCATTCTTCTCCGGACGCATCAGTGCCGTTCCAGACGATCCCAACACCCCTGAAGATGAATACGAAATGTACGCCTTCCGCTTTGCACCAGTGGTCTACCGGCAATGGTACAACACCGAATCAGGTGATGATGCAGCCTTGTATGTCATGACCTACGCAGCCAAGCGGTAAGAGACCATGCGTCATTCATTGTTGTTGTTCGCGCTCGGTGGGAGTGTGGGATGCCGGACGGGCCTACTCGAAAGTGGCGAATGGGGAACCCTTCGCTATTTTGGAGAGCTGGCTGGCGTGGCTCCTTCCCGGTTTGACGAAGACAACATCCAGCCCATTATGGAACTCATCCCTCCCGTATCCGACCGAAACGGGAACACCTATGTGCTGTACGAAGAGCCCACTGGTGGGTCTGTCGTCTACGTAGGAGAGTCCCTCGGAGGATGGAGCAAAGGATGCCCCCCCGGCGAAGAAATGTTGCCCAATATGGACGTGACGGAGCCACAGATTCGGGGATTCCTCGGAACCAGTGACGACACCGCATGGTTTTGGGCAGGCGATGCCCTCGTCCAAGTGTCCGGTGACACGGGAGCCTGTAAGCAGATCCTCGACAAAGACCCGCTGACAGTGACGGATCTTCGGGTGGTGGCCGCAGTCCCATATGTACACGAAACACCCGCACGACGAACGGTCAGTGCTTGGGTACAAGGCAGCAGTGATGCTATCAGCCGTCTACCGCCCTTCGAGGTGGTGGTGGATCTCGATTTACGGCGCTATGTCAGCTACAAAGAGTTCGAACCCACCGATGCACGCTGCGTGGATGTTCTCGGGGTGGGTGGAAGCGATAGCCGCGAAGAAGGTGTCGTAGTCGTGGCCTACAATCTTGATGGTGAACGCATCATAGAAGCCCGTATTATTGACGCGATGGGTCACACTTCCGTCAATGTCCCACTGACATTTGATGATGCGGCAGTCTATGCCTGTGATGAGTTTGGTGAGCCCACTCCCGAGCCCAAAATCGTAGGACAACTGCAATCCAATGATCGGGGGGTCTACGCGGCTATTTTGACCAATGGGCAGTTGCTCGCCTTCAATGAAAAAGGCGGAGACTCACGCGACCTGCCAGACTTTGACGTCCAAGGCTTGGTTCGTTTTGATGGAGAGTTGTGGGTCAGCGGTACACTCGACGATCGGCCCGTCATCGGCCAAATCCAATCGGATGGTCAAGTCCAGGAAGTCGTGCAGTGGACATCGAGTGAAAACGCCGCCCGGGCCTTACAAGGAAAAATATCCGTACTCGATCAGCGCTACCAACCCGCAGAACCCATCGCGTGGCGAAGCCCGGTCACGGCTGTGGGGCCATGGCCCTTCATCTCGCCCTTTCCTCTCGATGAATATGCCATGAATACCACAGGATGGCTGGTCGCTGGACCCAGCTTCGAATCCACCCTGACCCGAACTGCCGTGGCCTTTGGCCCCGTCGGTATAGCGGTGCCATGATGAGCGTATTTCTACTTTTCAGCTTGGCTCTTCCTGGGACCTCGCACGCTGCCGAAAAGGGCGCCTTGATCCGTACGCATGGGTATGTGTCTCCACAGTTCCAAGCGGTCTCTCGACCCGATGCCAGACCGATTGATCAACAACGCATCGGAATGACACAGTCCAAGGCCGGAATCATATTCAAAGGACACGTCGTTCCCAGTTGGCGCTTCGATATCCACTTTGTTGTGGGGAGTGACACCTTCGATGCACTCACCCGCGCATCCCCCATCGATGAAGACAACGATGGAACCACCGATGCCGTCTACACCGAATCCAGGCCCGCACTCGGCAACATGATCGTTGAATCCACGATCACCTACCAGCCGGACAAAGCGTTCAAGCTCAAGCTGGGCCGCATGAGGATCCCATTTACCAGTCAAGCCCAGAGTTCCAATACGGATCTGATGTTCCCTGAACGAGCGGGCCCAAATGAAACATTTTTAAGTGGTTCAGACATGGGGGCGTTGGCCAAAACCACGCTTCTCGATGAACGAATCCTGGCATCTACCGGAGTCTTCAACGGGACGAGTACAAGCTTGTTCAACACCCAGCGAAGAAGCATTCTCTACACCGCACGAGTCGACATCAATCCATTGGGTTCCTTTGGGTTTTCCGAAACGACGGAATGGCAAGGCCCATTCAGAATCGGTGTCGGTGGCGGAATTATTCACAACCCCTACACCGCGTACGACGGGGATGGGTACCCAACCGTCGGTGTAAAAGATACGCGCTGGAGCACCTCGGCTCGAATCGCGTACTACGGCCTGTACGTGGTCGGAGAACTCTTGTCGCGACAGCAACTCGACAGCATGTCGAGTCGCCCAGAATGGGCCACAGGCTGGTACGGGCAAGCGGGTTGGCACCTACCGCTCGGACTCGAACCCATGTTCCGGATGGGAGAAGCCACGGTTGACGAGAGCTTTGACCCGCGTAAGACTCGATGGCTCGATGCAGGCATGAACTTCTACCCCGCCCCCAAGGCCAAGCGAGCAGACCAAGTCAAACTGACCGTGCACTACTTACTCGAAGAGCGCATGGATGAAGATGAGACCGCCCAAGGCCTGAGCGCCCGGGCCCAGGTGAAGTGGTAGTTACGGTTTATTCGCTGGTCGTCGCGGTCTGACTGGACTGGGTACCAATCGTACGACTTGGCTGATCCCAGGACTTCATCTTGACGCCCTCAAATGAGAGCTTTGTTTGACTGCGGCACTCCGAGTCGGCATCACCTGAGATCTCCTTGAGGTTCGACTCACCTGTAAGGTCCTTGCCTTCCAAGTCACCTGAAATCTCAAGTTCCCACTCGTAGTAGCTCGAGCCCAACATTTGACCATAGGTCCCCGTCGCCTCAAAACTACCGCTGGAAGCGACGCCAATCAGATCATAGTCGCCGTCCGTAAAAACCAGCGCGCCACCGGTCGTGGTGTACATGTCGACCCATTGGTACTCATCACCAATATACTGAATGCTCGACTCATCACCATCACAACTCGAGTCATAGCTTCGGCTCGCCATATCGTACTGAAGCAGCCATGTTCCCTCAAAAGGGCTGCTACAACCAGCTAAAACTGCGAGTGAAAAGGCCAGAAATACCGAGTGCTTGGCTACCATGGGAAACCTCCGAGGTGCCCAAGGTATACCAGACGCAGCACAGTCGTCGATGTATCGTTGGTCAAGAAGTGGTAGCGTTTCCACCGAACGGCCCACCCTGAACGGCCGAACAATAGGAATAAACTCATGAAGCTCTATACAAAAATCCTCATTGGAATGTTGATTGGCGTGGTTTTTGGCCTTCTGGTCGGTCCCAACTCGTCGATTCTACCGGCCGATGGTGTGCGCCTCTCCCCCCAGGCGGAAGTGCGAACCACGCCAGATGGCCCGATGGCACCACTCGGACAAGGACTTCGGCTGGCCAAGATTGTGGATAGTCAAGGCGAATGGCTGAAGATTGAGTATTCACTTACGCCGAGCGATCTCTTGCGGCTGAAGTCGATCGGGGTCAAAGCGGCTGAAAGTGCAGAACCAAACGCCACCAACACAGGCTGGGTCAAAGAGGCGCTGCCACAAGTGCTGCGCTACGCGCCCATTGGACAAACACTGGTGGACTCCACCGAATGGATCGGACGCCTGTTTCTGGCGATGATCAAAATGGTTGTGGTTCCGTTGGTCTTTTTCTCTCTGGTCGGAGGTATCGCCTCGCTCGGTGATGTCCGGAAGCTGGGTCGAATGGGCGGGAGAACACTGGGCTTCTTTATGGGTACCACCGTGATGGCACTCATCATCGGCGTGGGGCTCGCAAACCTCATTCGACCCGGTGAACTCCTATCGGATGAAGACCGAGACATACTCTTGAGTTCCTATTCCGGTAATGCAAGCAATACGGTGGCCAACGCAGCAGACGCGCCATCCTTCGCCGATCAAATCATCTCCATCGTGCCGACCAACCCCGTCACGGCTTTGGCCAGCGGAGACATGCTGCAAGTCATCTTTTTCGCCATGATGTTGGGGGTCGCGTTGACCTTCTTGGAAGGCGACCGGGCTGAACCCGTGGTCACGCTCTTTGACCGACTCAATGATGCGATGGTGATGCTCGTTCACATCGCCATGAAGATTGCACCCGTTGGCGTGGGAGCCCTCTTGTTCAAGGTCGTTGGAAATACCGGGGTGAGTGTTCTCATCGCACTGAGTGTCTATGCGTTGGTGGTCCTCTTGGGCCTACTGCTGCACCTCATCCTGACCTATGGTTCGGTGGTGCGGTTCGCAGCCAAACTTCCCTTCTTGGCGTTCTTGGATGCCATCAAGGAAGCGCTGGTCGTGGCATTCTCAACATCGAGCTCCTCAGCCACACTCCCTGTCACCAAGGAGTGCTGTGAAGACAACCTCAATGTGAACCCAGAGACATCGTCTTTTGTCCTTCCCTTGGGGGCCACAGTCAACATGGATGGAACGGCCTTGTACCAAGGAGTGGCCGCCATCTTCATCGCCCAAATCTACGGCATGGATCTCTCATTCACCGATCAAGTGACCATCGTGGTATCGGCCACATTGGCCAGTGTGGGTGCCGCAGGGGTTCCGGGTGCGGGCATGATCACCCTGGCCATGGTGCTCACAGCAATCGGTGTACCCACAGAAGGGCTGGCACTCATCTTGGGGGTCGATCGCATTTTGGACATGTTCCGAACGGCCACCAATGTTGTGGGGGATAGCACCGCAACCGTGTTGATGGCTCGCCTCGAAGGCAATGACCTTCGGATCATGACAGATGAAGAGGATGCCGCGACGCCCGACAAAGGCTTCGAAGGTCGGCTTGAACAGGACCAAACATCGGTCAAGAGCGACTAAAGTCAATCACAGGTAGATTGAGTACATGTTTAACAATGAAAGCAGATGGCAGAACTGGCTACAGTGGACGGATCGGTTTCTCCCCGGTGAGATCCGTGAGGATCCAGCCCTGCACCTACGAGGCCAACTCGCACTGTTCTTCGCACTGCCTGGGAGTATGATTTCTTTGGCGTTGTTGGCCCACGCAGCCTCGCTATCCACCACAGGATTAGAATTACTCTTTCCGTTTTTTATCGGGAATATTCTGTGCCTCATCTGCTCCATCGCACTGATGAATCCGCGGACCATCAAGGTTGGCCTGCACACCATGGGCATTGTCACCACCGCCATGGTCATCTATGCCAGCTACATCTCAGGCGGGTTTTCCAACGTGACCATGGCCTGGATGGTGGCGATTCCGGTGCTGCTGACCTTGCTGGCCGGAAACACCGTCGCCATTATCGGCTCCAGTCTGTGTATCACTGCGTTGGTCGTATTTTGGCTGCTTGACAACGCAGGACATGAGTTCCCCATAATCGTTGAACAATCCGGGCTCTTGTGGGTCACGGTTGTGGGCTACGGGGTCGCCACGGTCTGTGGGATTACAACCTACAGCCAACGCCAATTCCAACTGGCTGTTGGGGCTTACCGCTCTGAAATCGATCGTCGCAAAAGAGTAGAACAGACCCTGCGGCACGCCCAACAGCGCCTGCGCATTGCCAAAGGCGCCGCGGAGGCTGGGGCCGATGCAAAAGGGGCCTTTCTGGCCCAGGTCAGTCACGAAATCCGAAACCCATTGACGGCCATCATGGGAACCATCGATCTGCTGGAACTCCCTGCGGAGCCCACACTGAGAGCCGCGCGCATCGATTTGTTGCGGCAATCCTCGCTATCTCTTCTCGAGTTGGTGGACGATGTCCTGGATTTTTCCAAAATCGAATCCAACCGAATCGAATTTAATCCAAGACCCATCAACCCCATCTTTCTCATTGAAGAACTTGAGCGCGCATACCGCCCCCAAGTGATGGATAAGGGGCTCGAATTGTACCTCGAGATTGATCCAGAGCTGGAGGGTGATGCGTTGATTGACCCCCTGCGCGTACGGCAGGTGTTGGTCAATCTGTTGAGCAACGCCCTGAAATTTACGACCGAAGGATCCATCACCCTTGAAGTGTGGAAGGGGGAGATGGATGGTCGACCTGTGATCACCTTCGGCGTCGAAGACACAGGCATCGGGATTCCTGTAGAGGCCCACACACAGATCTTTGAACCCTACGTTCAAGCGGAGCGCAGTACAACAGAACAGTATGGCGGAACCGGCCTCGGTCTCCCGATTTGTTCACGGCTCATCACCTTGATGGATGGACAGCTTGGATTCGAGACCGAGGTGGGTGAGGGCACACGGTTTTGGTTTTCATTGCCCACCGATACCCCATCCGAGATTCAACCGACCGTGGACATCGCCTCGGCGAGCCCTGGTCGAACGCATATTTTGGTGGTCGAGGATGATCCCCTCAACCGACAAGTCGTCGGAGACCTATTGGAATCCCTGGGCCACAGGGTCACCCTGGCCTCCGGTGGACTGGAAGGTGTCAGCAACTACAAATCGGAACAACCCGATCTGGTCTTGATGGATGTTCAGATGCCAGACATCAACGGCATGATCGCCAGCCAGCAAATACGGACGTGGGAAGGCGAGCACCGACTGCAACCGGTGCCCATTCTTGCCATGACGGCTGACGTCGAAGTTCACCGAGTCGCTCGGTATGGCGAGTCAGGAATGAACGATCTCTTGGGCAAGCCGATTAACCGAGAAAAACTACAGAATGCGGTCACAGGATGGGCGGTGCGGCGGCAACCTGGACCTGAACCTGCGCCGTGAACCATGTTCGATGCCCACTGCCACCTAGACCGCTGCATTGAACGTCCGGTTTCCGTACTAAAACGGGCCCATGCAGCGGGCGTGACCGATCTACTCATCGCGGGTGTTGATGCACCATCCTGGCCGGGTCAAACGGCTTTATCGGGTCCCGGTGTTCATATTGCATGGGGCATTCATCCTTGGCGTATCGCCAATGCACCCGCTCGAATCCCGGAGGAGCTGCTGGCGTTAGAACGGTTGCTAACGGATCCACCCATCCCCCCCGTGGCACTCGGTGAAACCGGACTCGATCATGGACGACGGGTCGATCCGGACAGTCATGCCGATCAAGAACATGGGTTTCGGGCTCAAATCCACCTCGCCCATCGATTCTCTCTTCCCCTCATTCTTCATGTGGTGCGGGCACATGCGAGGACGATTGAAATCTTGAAAGAGGAAGGAGTCCCTGAAGCCGGAGCGATGGTCCACAGTTTCAGTGGAAATACCCAACAAGCCGAGCACTACATCCGACTCGGACTGCACATCTCATTTTGTGGTTCGGTGGTGGATCCAAAAAATACGCGGGTCCGAACCGCCGTGAAACACTTGCCCTCCGACAGGCTCTTGGTTGAAACCGATGCACCCGACCAAACACCAATCAGCCGAATTCCTCATCCCAATGAACCCGCGTTCTTGATAGACGTAATCGCCGCCGTCGCAGAGTTGCGTGGATGCCTACCCTCCGACGTGGCACAGATGACCTCGACCAATGCACACACCCTTTTTGGTACACAGCCCACATGAACGAAGAAACCTACAAAACCCATCGCCGCTTCGACCGCATCGGACGATTGATGGGGGACGACGCCATGAAGCGACTGTTCGACAGTCGGGTCACTGTGATTGGCCTGGGCGGGGTCGGGTCATTCGCTGCAGAAGCCTTGGCACGCAGTGGTGTTGGACACCTCACCTTGGTCGACTTTGACCTGGTCTGTGTCACCAATGCCAATCGGCAAATCCAAGCCATGCGCGGCACCGTCGGCAAGCCAAAAGCCACCGTGCTCGCCGAACGGTTGCGCCTGATCAATCCCGCCGCCACCATCAAGGCTGTTCCGCTTTTTTACGACGAACGATTGGCCGACAGGTTGCTTCCAAAAGACACCGACTATGTGGTCGATGCCATCGATAATGTGACCGCAAAGTGCCACTTGTTGGCCACATGCAAAGAACGAAACATTCCGATTGTATGCTCCACAGGGGCCTCGGGTCGCTGGGATCCCACCCGCATCGAAGTGACCGATCTTGCGAACTCACGGGTCGACCCTCTCGCGCAAACTGTACGAAGAGTCCTCCGTCAGAAGTATGACTTTCCACGCAAGGGACCCTTTGGGATTCCGTCGGTGTTTTCAAGTGAGCCACTGACAGACCCCGTCGACCTTCACTACGATGGCGGAGAGGGGTTTAGCTGTGTCTGCCCGAATGGAGAAAACGAGGTGCACACCTGTGACGACCGCAATGTCATCTGGGGAACCGCCGGCTTCGTGACCGGAACCTTTGGATTGACCTGTGCCAGTGTGGTGGTTCGAGACCTGGTAAAAGGTGCTTCATGAAACCCACTGAGCATGCCGGTGGTGCCACCGACCTCATCGCGCTCGACCCCGAACATCCAGGGTTTCGAGATGAGATCTACCGTGAACGGCGAAATGAAATCGCCCGTATCGCGCTCGCATACTCGTCTGGTGCCCCTGTACCCAAAGCGCCATACATCGAAGAAGAGCACGCTGTCTGGACTGCAGTATGGGACGCCTTGGCCCCCCTACATGATGCCAAAGTGGCCAGTGAAATCTTAGAGCTCCAACGCTTCTTACCCCTGGCACACGATCGTATTCCTCAACTGAGAGACCTCAACCAAGATCTCTCCAATGCCGCTGGATTCCGCATGGAGCCCGTCGCTGGACTGGTCACTGCACGAACGTTTATGCGGTACCTCGGAAAACGGGTCTTTCTCTCCACCCAGTACATCCGCCATCATAGTCGGCCGTTTTACACCCCTGAACCCGATGTGGTTCACGAGCTCGTTGGACACGCCGCCACCCTTGTTCATCCGGGCATTGCTGAAGTCAATCGACTGCTGGGCATGGCCGCCGATGTGGCCAATGATCGGGAGATGGAACGGGTTGGGAACATCTACTGGTACACCATGGAGTTTGGATTGGTCCAAGAACACGGTGACATCAAAGCCTATGGCGCGGGCTTGCTGAGCTCCGTGGGGGAGCTGGAGGGCTTTGAACGCAATGTGACCCTTCACGACTGGGATCTAAACCAGATGGCCACCACTGGTTTTGACCCAACACAGTTCCAAACCGAACTGTATGTGGCGCCATCATTCACTCAGATGTTGGTGGATGTGAGCCGTTGGGTGAGGAATGGCGATTGGCGCGACTAGATAGCGGACGGATCACAGCGGCAATGGCCATACACAAGGGCATCAGTAGAACCATCAAATGCTGCGGCCAACGGGTTTCCCAGAGCATCAATACCGCCATCGGAATCACAAACCAAGCGGCCAAAAAACGGCCCCATGGACTCCGAAGACCAGCCCCCAACCCCATCAAGCCAAAGACCAATAAAGCCCCGTCGACGGTGACTGGAAAGACATCTGGATGCCAAACAGCCGGCCCACCTCCGGCAAGCGTGATCCAGGGCGTAAGAGCACTCGAGTCCGGTACCGTCGCTGAGTAGGTCTGATGAAACTGAGCCATCTCCATGAACCGGCCCAAGGGGTCCAACCACATGGTGGGGTCAAGCGCCCATGCACTCAGAAGCGCCACCACCGCCAAACTCACCCGGGAACGCCACCCGGGAAGCACAACGATCAACACAATGCCGGGTACACCATGAATCCATTTCCCTGCAATGGCCGCACCCCAGCACAAGCCAACCAGCACGATGCCCCGAAGCCTGAACTCGTGTCGGTTTCGCCAACCCAACATCATGGCCATGGACATCCATAGTGCCGGCCATGCATCCAAGTACCCCTCACACGTGTACTTGGCATGCAGGGTGTGTACGGCAACCGCAATTCCTGCTGCTGGGTGAACCTGTACCGCCAGCAATACCATCCCAAGACCCGCCAACAGCGACAAACCACGGACAACCGCCAGTCGTTCCACCAAGTCTGGATCGGGTCCAAGCCCAAAAAATCCCAACCCATACAGTCCCTTCACCAACCCTGGGTGCTCCCGGTTGAGTGTCGGGTCCAATACTGCCGCCCAATCACCCGCCCGAACCCCATCGCTCATGGCCAGGGCCGCATCCATATAGATGGGCTCATCCCAGTCGATGGGCAAGGATGTAATCGCTGGAATGCGAACCAACAGCGCTGCAATCAGCGCAACCCAGAACCAGCGGTGGTTCACCGCATCCACAATGTCGACCCTCCCCACAGCCAAATTCGTTCCTCAAATTGTCCATACGGCTCTTCCACTCGCTGCTCGTCGAGATGTTCCGATGCCCAAGTCGTGATCAGTGTGCGGGTGTGCACATCAAAGTCTCCGTCGGCCAGAACCACGGCCCCCACGCCCTGTTTCAGCGCCGTTGAAACCTGTTCGGTGTTCACCCGCCCAAAGCGGCCCATCTCTAAACCGGCGACCACATCGCGGTCCGCTTCCACCGCCAAAACGACTTGCTGGGTCAAAATTGGTTTTCCATCGGGAGAGTGTTCATTGAGCCAAACGCCGAGCTCCATGGCCTCCTGTACCGTCGAATGGCCCGCATCCAGGTGAACAAAGCGGGCTCCTGCTACCACGCTCACCAACCAGGCCCCGAGACCGATGCCCAACACACGCACGCTGAGGACTCGCGGCCCCCAACAATGAGCCAGACTGAGCGCAAGAATCGGTGACATCACTGCAATGTGTTCAATATGAAGCGATGAGGGTGCCATGTGAACCATGATCCCAACCATCGCGGCCAGGCGCAGGCCTGGAATTGGATCAGGACCCCGACCCAGCCCCAAGCACAGCGCACCCCAGACGGTCAGCACATGAAACATCCACCCCAAACGGTCAACAACCGTTCCACCGTCCGCCAAATGAACCCCCACCCACTGCTCCCACAACACCGCAAAGGGCACACCTGAAAGAGATGGTGCAACCACCAGCACGCCAAGACCCGCACCCCCGATCGCGATGACTTTGTGGCGACCAGGCTGTGCAAGCAAAAGGGGAATCACAACGGCCATGACCGATAATCGAGTAAAGCCCGCAAGCACCAACAGAAAAAAACCGACCCCAACCCGAAGAACTCGACCCTCTCTTCCAAGCAATAAAAACAAGCCACTGGCGAGCAAAAGCATGGTGAGCGCATAGGGTTTGACCAACACGGCGGTGCTCACAATGAGAGGGTGGAGACCCACAAAAACCATGACCACGGTTGAACCTGCAACCCCTGCCACACGTCGAGCCCCGAGCGCCGTCACTCCTGTGGCCAGCAGAAGTGTGACCAAAGAAACCCAACGTCCCGAAATCAGACTGCCTGGTCCCGCATCCACGAGGCCCGCCAAAACACGAGGAAACACAGGTACCTGAAAAAACTGAAAGTCTTGGTATGGCTGAAAACCGGCTGCAATCTGCCGAGCTGCATACAAATACCAGCCCTCATCGGCATTGATCTGGCCACGCTCTACAAACCACATCGCCAACACGATATGGCCGATCATGGCCGCTACAGCGATTCGGTTCCAGCCTTCGTTTCGCATCATAGCCATGAAGCATGCTATCTCCAGAACATGGCGAAAACCGAAATCGGTGTGATGGCACACAATGAAGCGGGGAATCTGCAACGATTACTCGAGCGACTCTTGGCCGAGCCGGGAGACCACCGTGTCTGTGTCGTATCCAGCGGAAGCACGGACGAGACCAACGAGATCGCCCGCACAATTGAGAAAACCTCGACCCGAGTCCGGCTGATCGTCGAGCCGGCGCGAAGAGGGAAAGCTCGGGCCATCAATCGCTTCTTGGACGATATCAATCCCGAGACTGAACGGGTGGTGCTCGTTAGCGGCGATGTCCTGCCAGACCCAGGCGCTCTTGCCCATTTACTGGCCCCCTTGGATGACCCGAGCATCCACATGACTGGCGTACGCCCATGTCCCATGAACCCACGGAAAGGCTGGGTAAATCGAGTGGTGCACTTCCAATGGAATTTGCTGGATCAAATTGCTCGACGGAACCCGAAACTGGGAGAAATGGTTGCCTTTCGTCCCCCCATCGAACCACTCGATCCCGATACAGTCGTCGATGAGGCCGCTCTTGAAGCGCAATTGACCCACGGTGCTGCAGGGCAGCTTGCCTACGTACACAAGGCACGGGTAGCCAACCTGGGTCCACAAAACCTCACCGATCTCATTTCCCAACGAGAACGCATCTGGATGGGCCACCTTCGTCTACAACAGCGAACCGGGTATCGTGTGAGCACCTTTCGACTCCACGACCTATTCATTCCCACCACAGTTTTTTTGGTCAAACACCCCAGCCAAGCCCCCGTCGCGATTGTAGCGGCGACCATCGAAGGCTTTGCTCGACTTCGTGGCTCCTACAAATTGCGGGTTCACGGTGAACTGCCCACGGTGTGGCCACGACTGTTGAGTGCAAAGATTCTCTAAACTAGAGCGATAGCATCCGCTCAATTGGAGCCAACGCTTGCAGTCTGACCTCTTCATCCATCTCAATTCTTGGCTGAAGGTCACGCAAACAGTCTCGGATTTTCTCGAGTGTATTTCGCTTCATATGGGGACACTCGTTGCAGGCACAGCTCTCATCCATCCCCGGTAGAGGAATGTAGTTGCGCTCCGGTCGGGCTTTTTCCATTTGATGGATAATTCCAACCTCTGTCCCCACAATAAACGTGTCGGCCTCATCCGTTTCAGTGGCGTACTTCAGCAAACTTGTGGTGCTTCCAATGTGGTCGGCATGCGCGAGAAGACTCGGCTCGCACTCCGGATGACAAATCACCTTGGCGTCCGGGTGGCGAACTTTGAGCTCTACAAGGCGCTTTTCGCTGAAGGTCTCATGCACAATGCAGGTGCCCTGCCACAGCTCCATGTCTCGACCCGACTGCTTTTCTAGCCAGGCACCCAGGTTGCGGTCGGGACAAAACAAGATGCCCTGGTCTGCGGGAATAGAATCGATCACGCGGGTGGCATTGGAACTGGTACAGATGACGTCCGAGAGCGCCTTTACACCAGCCGAGCAGTTGACGTAAGAGACCAATACATGGTCTGGATGATCGGCTTTCCACTTCTCCACGCGAGCGGTGGGCGCCGAATCGGCGAGGGAGCAGCCAGCCTCCATGTCCGGCACCACCACAATCCGTTCAGGGTTCAAAATCTTTGCGGTTTCACCCATAAAGTGGACGCCACAAAACACGATTACATCCGCCGTCGTATCGCGTGCGGCTTCAGCCAACTGCAATGAATCACCGATAAAATCGGCGAGATCTTGAATGTCCGGATCTTGGTAATAGTGGGCAAGGATGACGGCATTTCTCTGCTCACGCAGGGCGTCAATCTCATCAAAGATATCGGTGACGGGTCTCATGGCCTCCTCCTATCCTGGTCGGAAGTCCGGGGGAAAGAAGATGCAATAATCAACTTAAACCACATTCAAGTGTTGCTGTTGTCGTGTCAAGTGTACTACGCTGTCATCATGCGTATCTTTTTACTCATGGTCACCCTGACCGGATGTGCGGGCCCTCGTGGCCTGCGGATGCCTGGACCCACAGCAAAAGTGGGCTCAGAACGTGTCGCATATGCACCACCGGAAAAAGAAGCCGTAGAGCATGTCGAGCCCGCGAGTCGGGCCACTCGTATGGGACGAAAGGTGGCGCGGGCGGCAGAAAGTTTTCTGGGTAAAAAGCGAATGGTCGTCGATGGTGACAAGCAGCGGTACGACTGTTCAGGAATGGTGTGTGCTGCACACAAAAAGGCTGGTCTCCCCCTTCGTGGAAGTTCCCGAACATTGTACGAACAGTCTCAGGACATGGGTGTTTTTCACAAGCGAAAGCGGCCCGATGTGGGCGATATCGCATTCTTTGACAACACCTGGGACCGCAACAAAAATGGCCGGCGCGATGATCAGTTGACCCATGTCGCGATCGTCGAAACCGTAGAACGAGATGGAACCATTACCTTGATTCACCTCGGTGGATCTGGAATCACCCGCCTGACCATGAACATGCGCCACCCGTCTCGAAAAACAAATGCAGACGGAAAGAAGTGGAATGATACGCTGCGCAAAGGAAGAGGCGGAGCCGTACTGACCGGCGAGCTATGCCGAGGTTTTGGTTCCCTGTGGTCCGCCCAAGAAAAGCGCGTCGCGAGTCGCTAAAGTTTCAGCAAGTGATCGCCCAACCAGAGCCCATCCAGTTTGGCTGCCTGCCAGGCTCGAATGGCATCCGTGGCCGTTCGAACCATTGGCTCCTCATGCATATTGAATGATGTATTGATGAGGGCGGGGGTACCTGTGCGCTCACCGAATGCTGTCAATGTCGCATGCAATTCGGGTTGCTCATCGGATCGCACAATCTGCGGACGAGCCGTGCCGTCTACATGAACGGCGGCCGGACATGCATCAGCAAATTCCGGTGTCACGTCAAAACAGACGGTCATAAAGCGTGCGGACTCTGGTGCCTTCGACACCCCTTTGAACCACCGGTCGGCATCTTCGGACCGAATCACGGGCGCAAAGGGCATGAACTCACTGCGCTGCAGACGTTCATTGAGCCAATCATTGATTGCCGCATCAAAAGGGGATGCCAAAATCGAGCGATTTCCCAGCGCACGGGGTCCCCATTCCATAGCCCCTGTACAACGAGCAACCACTTTGCCATCGGCAAGCATTGAGGCAACCTCTTGAGGGATATCTTTCGTCTTTCGCTTGGATAGTCCTGCCACTGAAAGTGCCTGTCGAATCTCTTTATCCGTGGGTGCCGTGCCCCAGAACACATGGGCGACTTGATGAGGAACCGTACCCACACTTCCAAGCGCAGCACCCACAGCCAACCCGCCATCACCCATATGAGGAACCACCCATAGGCTGGCCAATTCATCCAGCGATGCGATTCGTTGATTCAGCTTCACATTGGCAAAAATTCCACCCGCCACCGCCACATGCTTACACCCTGTCTCTCGAATCCAGTGCGCCACGAATGGAACAATTGCACTTTCAAGTACGTGCTGTGCTGCTGCGGCCACTTCTTCACGAGAATACTTGTCGAACTCCCCCCAAAAATCATCGTCTGCCCGGTCCATCTTTCGGGCGGAGACCACGGAAAATCCTGGTGCATCGAAATGAACCCGGCGAGCCATATGGGTGACCAAGGCGGGTGGTGGTTCCACATACGCCGCTAGGCCCGTCACCTTGCCTTCATGCCGAATCGCCGTGAAACCCAAGCGCTCAGTGACACGACTGTAGAATGTGTTCACACTCGCCAAGCCCGATTGTCGCCACAATCGATCCAGTGCGCCATCATGTCCCATCGAGGCTGTGGCCGTGACCCCATCACCCATGGCGTCGACGGTGAGAACAAGACACTCGCCACGAGACTGGGTCCGATAGGCGGCTTCCGCATGCGCCTGATGATGATCCATCATCTCCACCGCAGCTTTTACAAATGGTCGGGCTTTCAGCCTACGGCGGAGTATTCTCTGACAAGCATCCACTTCAAATGTATGCATGCCGGCCGCTTTCAGGGCCGACTGATACACAATGTACCGATGCAACCAAGGAGAAAACTGACCCGCAGATCGGGCGCGCGCATGCTTATCTGGCATCGAACGTAAAATGGCCGATGGTGTAAACGCTGAGCCAACCACGATTCGGTCCACATCACGCTCCCGTATTCCGGCAAGCTGCAGCGCTTCATCGATGGCTCCCCATGGGAAGGCACCCGAGTGCTTGATGCGGTCGATGCGCTCTTGATTCACAGCACACACCAAACGGCCATCAATCACGACGGCGGCACAAGAATCGTGGTTGTCTGCAATACCAAGGACAATCATGGCCGAAGTGTAACCTTATGCGGCGTTCAAGTTTCCAGACATCGCCGCCTGAATACGCATCGCATCCTTCTCACACACGGGCCGATCAACCACAATACCGCCCTCCATTCGAGCGACGGCTTCCACACTCGCAGCAAGACCGACCCCCACACCACCACCCGCACCTTGATGCACATGGCCCACGATTCTGGCACCGGAAAACTCGATGACGTCCACCAACTGTTCCAAGGTCTCCTCCCAACCTTGGGCCCAACCCGGCCACACCCCTGTCACCCCAGAAGCCCGCGCCATCGCTGCATCAAAAATTTCAGCAATGCTCACATCCAACATTGGGTTTGAACCGTTGAACATCTGCCCAATCAGTGGGGTCGCAGCGGCTGAGTCGAGTTCCATGGTACCTGACAATTTCAGGTCGGTCTGACCATCGAAGAGCATACCTGTGAGGCCAAGAATTTGCTGAAGAAGCGCGGGGCACTGCTCATCGGCCTCGTCTGGATCAAGGTCAAGGTGAACCGTACGGGCCAAACTTGGACACAGAATGCCTTTTTCATCTCCTTCCACGTCGCTCGACAACAGCTCCTTGGAGAGCGCTTCGAAAGAGATGAACACATTGTCTTCAATAGAAATGCCGTCAATATCCGTGCAGCTCATCGCTTGAATACCACTCAACGCCATGTCGATGGCATCGTTCCAGTCGGGCACAGTGAGATCGAGGGAAAGCAGAAGCCCAGCCTCTCCACCACCACCAACGATATTCGATACAACAGAGAGATTCTCTGGGCTCAAGACTCCGTCCAACCCTGGAAGATGAGCGAGCCCACCCACCGAACCGATACTCTTCAGTCCACCTTCCAGTATCAGTCGATCATTTCCTTCCAAGCGAACCGCAAGCTCACTGCAGATTCCACCATCGAGGAAGGGAACAATGTGTCTTGCACGGGCACCAAGAGGCTCAAACTCCATCAACTCCCCAACCAGACCCGAATGCTTTTCGGGTTCGAGATGGCCCTCGGCGAGCGATGCGCTTCCGGACAGTAAAAGCTCCCGTGTGATGTTCCAGTCATCCATACTCATGTAGTTGAGGCGGCGGATCCATTCGTCAGGAATAAGAAATTGTGAGGGTGCGAGCGGGTGAACGAGAATATCGCTGACGCTTTGCTCAGCAAGGTCCTTAGAGGCCC
>Ga0315320_10000976_pt1 | contig 23523 bp, 11 predicted proteins | sample M140m21515metaG_FD_203458 | JGI IMG/M metagenome (GOLD analysis project Ga0315320, IMG submission 203458) | Ammonia-oxidizing marine archaeal communities from Monterey Bay, California, United States - M1 40m 21515 | ecosystem: Environmental > Aquatic > Marine > Coastal | place: USA: California... | reverse complement strand
GCTGCTCGCGCGCGCCGCCGCTAAGTTCCGCTCCCGCGCCGTCTCCGCCGCGTTCGAGGGCTGGCGCTCCAACGTGGAAGAGATCATCGACACCAGGGAGAAGCTTCACGCCATCGCGAGTAGGTTCGCCAACCAGAAGCTCAGCGCCGCGTTCAACAAGTGGACCGCGGAGGTTGAGCAGGCGGCTTCCGACCGCGAGAAGATCCGCAAGGTGATGGCCATGATGGTCAACGGCGCCGCGGTTCGGTGCATGCGCGCGTGGAAGGAGTACGCCAAGGAGCAAGGGCGGCTCGCGGAGGTTTGCATGCAAGTGGCGAACCGGCTCATGTCGATGGCTGCCTACGGCGCCTTGATGCGGTGGAAGGAATTCACCGAAGAGTCAGTCCACATGAAGGAACTGCTGGCCAAGGTGGCGGCGAGGTTCGCCAACCGCACCAAGTCGGGCGCGTTCAACGCGTGGACGCACTTCACCATCGTCCGCCTGCGCGAGAAGGAGTGCTTCGACCGCATCTCCGACCTCCCCAGGCGCCGCAACATGCGGATGGGCTGGCAGCAGTGGCGGGGCGCGTACCACGACAGGCAGCAGCTCAGGAACGCCGTGCAGGCCATGCTCAAGTCCGGCCTCGTCAGGGCGCTTCGCACCTGGAGGGAGAACGTGGATGAGCTCCTGAACCAGCGCGACATGCTCATGAGGGTCGCGAAGAAGATGCAGAACCGCGCCATGGCGGGTGCCTTTGTCACGTGGGCGGAGGCGGTCGAAGAGACCAAGCACCAGATGGAGGTGGCCGCCAAGGCTTTCGCCCGGTTCCTTCACCGCGAGGTCGCCTCCGCGTTCGCGCGGTGGCGCGAGTTCATGGTCTTTGCCGCCGAGGCCAAGGCTCAGATTCAAAACGCGCTCATGTTCTTCACCAAGAAGTCCATGCTCGTCGGCTGGCAGCGCTGGAGGGAGATGATCGACGAGGTTCACGAGTACCGCACGATGCTCCAAAAGGCGGCCAACTACTTCATCGGCCGCGAGCGCGCCGCCGCGTTCTACACCTGGCGCGATAACACCCAGGAGCTCGTCGAACAGCGGTTTAAAATCGCCGGATTCGTCAAGAGACTCATGAACCAGTCCCTGAGCGCCGCGTGGGAGCGGTGGCAGAACTTCATCCTGGACCAGGAGGACATGCGTCAAGTCGTCGAACGCGCGATGGCGTGGTGGATGAACAAGGAGAAGCGCGCGGCGTGGGCCAGGTGGTGGGAGCGCGTCGAGGAGGCGCGGGTCATGCGACGCGCCGTGCAGTTCTTCCTCAACCGCGAAATATACAAGGCTTTCCAGCGGTGGCAAGAGTACGTCATCAACAAGCAGGAACACGAGGAGATGGTGGCCAAGGCGATGTCCGCGTTCGTCAACCGGGCGCTGCGCATGGCCTACAACCGCTGGCTCGAGTTTTGCACGCAGCAGCAGGCTATCCGCCACGCCATGAACTTCTTCGTCAACGGCGCTCTCATCCGCTCGTTCCAGACGTGGCAGGTGCGAATCGTTGAGCTCGGCGAGGAGCGTCAGATGATCTGGAGAGCGGTTCGCTACTTTCAAAACTCCGCGCTTCGAGCCGCGTTCCTCGGCTGGAACGAGAACGTCCTCGAGATGCTCGAGACCAAGGCGAAGCTCACCAAGGCTATCCTCCGGTTCAAGAACAAGGCGCTCGCCGCGTCCTTCACTCACTGGTCCACGCTCGTCTCCGATCACAAGCACAACATGGCGGTCCTTCAAAACGCCGTCATCCGCCTATTGAACCGCCAGAAACGCGCGGCGCTGATGCGATGGTACGACCAGGTGCAGGAGATCAAGCGTATCCAGGACCTCTGCGACAGGATCCTTCGCAAGATCATCCTCCGCGAAGCCGCCGTCGCGCTCGATCGATGGAAAGATTACACCGCCGAGTCGCTCGAGATGAAGGAGAAGATGGCGGCGGTGGTCGGCCGGCTTCGCAACCGGGCGATCGCCGGCTCCTTCGAGCGCTGGTGCACCATGGTCGAGGAGGCCAAGGACATGCGCGAGAAGCTCGAGAAGGCTGTCGTGCGTTTCGCCAAACGGAACATGGTATCCGCCTTTGAGCGCTGGTGCGCTATGGTCGAAGAGGCGCGGCACCACCGCGAGCTCATCTCCAAGATGCTGAAGAAAATGTCGCAGCGGGAGGTCCTCGGCGCATTCACCAAGTGGCAAGAGGTTGTCGACGAGGCCCACAACGCACGCGCCGCGGCTGCGAGGGCCATCGGGTTCTTCTTCACCTCCGCCACGCGAGGCGCTTTCATCGCGTTTCAGCGCAACGTCGTGTACGAAAAGACCATGCGTAAAGCGGCTCAGTTCTTCATCGGCGGATCCAAGGCTAAGTTTCTCAAGCAGTGGAAAGACAACGTGGACGATACGGTGTACGTCCGCGGGCTCATGGCCAAGGCTGCGATGGCGTTCGCGGGCAAGGCGAAGGATGCCGCGTGGCACGGGTGGAAAGCGGTGGTGGTCCGGCGCAGGAAAAACCGCGACTTCATCGCCAAAGCCCTCGTCTTTTACGCCTACTCCATCGAGGGTAAGACCTGGCGCAAGTGGGTGGAGGTGACCCAGGAAGCCAAGGAACTGAACCGCAAGCTCGCGAACGCCGTCGCGAAGATGCAGAACAGGGCGCTCGGGGGTTCGTTCAACCGATGGGTCGAATACGTGGACGAGGTTGTGGACATGAGGGAGAAGCTCAACCGCGCCGTTGCGAGATTTTCGATGCGAGCCGCCGCCGCCGCCTTCTCCACCTGGGTCCAGGTGAAGGACGTGGAGATGGAGCGCAGACGTATTCTCCTCGAGCACGTCGCCAAGAAGTTTAACCGCACCAAGGGTTTCATCTTCGACCAGTGGCGCAAGTGGGTGGACTTTGAGCTCAACATGAAGACGATTCTCGAAAAGGCGATGCGGCTGATGATGAACCGCACAATCGCCGCGGCGTGGGCTCGGTGGTTGGAGAAGATGGAGGAGTCGAGGATGATCCAGCGCGCCATGCGCAAGTTCATCTACGCAGCCCAAGGGCAAGCCTTCACCACGTGGGTCGAATACACCAACGAGGTGCAGCTCATGCGCAAAATCGCGCAGGCCATCGGCTACGCAAACGACGGCTTACTGCAGCGGTGCATGGACAAGTGGTGCGTTTTCGTGGACGCCGTCAAGGATGAGCGCAAGGCGTACAAGGCTGCCGTGCTCAAGTTCTTCGGAAGCATCAAGCAAACGTCGTTCAAGAAGTGGACCAAGTACACTTACACCATGCTCAGGGTGAAGCAGATCATGGGCAACGGCCTGAAGAGGTTCTGCAAGCAGGGCATGAGGGCGTGGCACGAGGAAGCCACCGTGTCGAAATTTTTGCGAACGCAGAGCGAGTTTCTCCAGGCGAACACCTCCGCGGGCGTGCGCAAGCGCGCGTTCGTCATCTGGCTCAAGATCATGAAGTGCGACCGCCACCGCAGGCTCAAGTCCCTTCGCGCGCACTTCAGGGAGTGGACCTTCCACCTGGGACTGCGCAAGGAGGACAAGAGGCGCGAGGAGAAGCTCGCAATCGTGTTGAAGAAGATGATGTTTGGCAACATGGCCAATGTTTTCGCCGGTTGGCGCCTCATCATCCTCCGCAACAAGCGATTCTTCCGCAAGCAGGCTGCCATCAAGCTCGCCATCGCCTCGGGCGACGCGCTCATCCGCTCCAAGAAGCGAGCGCTGTACCTCGCCGCCTGGCGCGCGTGGAAAGCCTCTGGCAAACAGATGGGCACCGTCCGCAACATGCTCTCCCGCGCGCTTCGCCGCGCGCAGGGCACCTACTTCGCCAGGTGGTGGTCCTACGTCGAACACCGCCGCGCCAAGCTGGAGAAGTTCTCCTCCGCCAAGGTGCTCCACCAGAGGCTCCTGTTGAGGTCGTCCTTCACGCAGTGGATCGACGCGCAAAACGCGGGCGCCGCCGAGATGGACGCCAAACTCGCTAAAGCCATGCAGATGGCGTTCGGCAACTCCATCGCGTTCGTCGTCTCCAAATGGCGCGGGCTGGTGCAGGACGAGAAGCAGAAGAAGATGGCGATGCAACGTCTCGTGGGTTTACTCGCGGGGTGCCAGCTGGAGAACCTCGGGGTTCACGTCATCCACGGGTGGCGCGACGTGGTGCGGCAATCCCGGCTCGGCACCGCGCACCTGCGCAAGGCGGATAACCACCGCCAGTTCAAGATCATGGACTCGTGCTTCCTCGCCTGGAAGGTCATCGCCGCGCCGCTGACGCAGTTTGAGCACAACAGGCTCCTGGACCGCGGCATGGACGCGTGGGACAGGGACTTTGACGACAAGGGGGACTCCGCCGAGGTTCACGCGCAGGTGTTGGCCAGGCGCGTCCGCAGCATGTTCGACGGGCGTGATCCCGACGAGGACGACGACGACGGACACGTGGAGGAGATCAGGAAGAAGGCGCCGACGACGGGGATGCGCGGCGTGCTCTCGCGCGCCGCCGCCATCGCAGCATCCGGCGCGCCCAAGGGTGTCCAAGGCGGAGCAGTCGACCTCGGCTCGGACTCGGACGACGACGAGCCCTCGTCCTCGAAGGGCGTCGGCGGCCGCGCCACATCCGTCGTGCCGCAGAGTGCCATCGCGCCCAAGGCGAAGGGCGGCGGGTTCTGCGGGGAGTGCGGGGCGAGCTACGATCGGGCCGGGCAGAAGTTCTGCATGGAGTGCGGCGCCAAGGCTTGAAGAGCCCAGCGGCGCAAACGATACTACTACTAGACATTCGTAAATATTCAAGCTAACGTAATTATCTATGATCACCAGTCGTTCTCGAGGTCGTCAAAGTACCCAGCCTCCTCCATCTCGCTGTAGTACCTGCTCTCCACTTCGTACTCGTCCTCCCTGAAGTAGTCCGCCAGGAACGTGAGATACAGCACCGGCGGGTAACAGGCGTAGTACGCGTAGTTGCACAAACCAAAGACGCAATACGCCCATCGGCTGACGCCGCCGCCGACGCATAAAGCGCAGACTGTCTCCACCGCGTACAACACGAACAGCGTCCCTGTGTACCCGTAGAAGCTGGGCCTCGCGGGCATCCAGTCGCGGTATCGCGTCTTCGGGAGCGCGGTGAGCACGCCGTAGACGAGCGCCGCGATGAACGCGCGGGTGGCCCAGTATCCCCACTTTGTCCAAAAGTACCCGCGCGAGTGCAACCCTGGTTCCTCCACGAAAACCTCCACGCCGAAGCCGAATATCAGCGCCGATTTGGCCAACAAGTCGATCCCGGCGATACCCACGGCGATGACGATCGTCTCCCGGAGCGCCGCCGCCGCGCCCACCGTGCGGCTGTGCCCGTGCGCGAGGTACAGGTACACAACCGCGGAGACCTCCAGTACGTCCATCCCGAATCGCGTGGCGAGCCAGAGCGCGTTCCACAGGCGCACGTGGTTCAAAGGCGAGGCCTGCCACATCTGCACCCCGCACCGCAGCAGGTTGAGGATGCAGACGAACCAGAGGTTGGTGTAGTAGGTGGCCATGACGTGGTTGCGCGTCGCCCTGAGCTTCGCGACGCTGGCTCGGAGGTGCGACGCGAGGAACATGACGAAGAGCACCGTGGGCAGCGCGACCAAGACGTCGAACCACACCTCGCGCGATGCGACCCCGGTCCCGCGATGCACCCCGACTCCCATGAACGCCTCGCACGTTCTCATGCCCTCCTCTCTAGCCTTACTCGCGGACGTCGGGAGGACGTAGCCGCACAAGGACCGTCGCCACCACCCGCCCGTCTCCCCCGCGGGCGAAAGATCCCCCAAATCTGACTCGACATTCGCTAGACCTAAACCGTCCGTCGCTCCCTCCCAGCCGGCATCCTCGAGGCCGTCCACGAGGGTGACCGCAAGGAACAGAAGCACGAAGGTCATCGACCCCCGCGGGGGCGCGAAGGACCGGCGGCTCATGCTCTCGCGCGACCGAAGGTGATGCTAGGGCTGGCTAACGAAAACGAATTCGGATTTTCGATGACGGATTCAAAATATATTTACACTTTCCTCCTCTCAGTTCACCTCCTTTCCGAAGCCGCGCTTGGCAGCCTTCTCCTCGATGAGCTTGGCCGCACGTGCGGCGTACACCTTGAGCCGTTCAGTGTCGATATCAGGCCGGTGGCCGTTACGGTCGTTGACGCAGAACGTGCCCACAGCCTGACCCCTGACCATGATCGGGGCGCCGGTGTAGTGAAAGTCTTTATCGGTCTCACCCAACATCGAGCCAAACAGTCTAGCCTGACCGTATTGCATCTTTCCGCCACCCTGCGGCATGTCGATGATATCGCTGTCCTTCGCGACCTGGTTCTCCATGGCGCCCATCATGCAGCCGAAGAAACTTCCGAGTTCCGGGTTGGCCCCCGACATGGCGAGCGCGCCCAACTCAGCTTGGTTGAGACGGGGCAACTCAGGCATGTCTCCCATGGTTCCCGAGGAAGATATCACGTCACCCTTGTTGATGACGTGCTGGCAGAAGGTCGCCTCCCTCGGCATCCAGATACCGCCGCAATCCATGGCTTCTCCATCCAAACCTATCCCTGGCCCGGCGAGAAGCGTCTCGCGTTCGCCATCGATCGCGGTGACACTGGTGTCGGTGCATTTAAACTCTTCCATCGCTTCCTTGGTGAGAGCCTTGAAATCCTCGTCGCCGATCAAATCATCGTTGTTTTTCGTATCGTAACCCAGATCATTGACAACCATGAGACGTTCGGCCTCGTTCGCCGGTACGGGCATTCGCTTCATGAGATCGCGGACGTTCTCCGCCTTGAAGTTGTCGTCGATGGCGTGTTCAATCTTCGGGTCGCTCTTGTCCTCCACCTTGACCTGCGACACGTCGACCGTGCCAGGCTCACCCAGCGCCGCCTCCACGCGCGTCTTGAGCAGCACCTCCATCATCTCCGTCAGCTTGCTCACCTGCTGCTGTAAGATCTCGCTCTGAATCTTGGCCTCCTCGCGGGTCTTTTGGTTCTCCTCGATGAGGGTGTCGATTCTTTTCTGCGATCGAGCCTCCGCCAGCTTAACGGCTTTAGTCACGTCGTCCACGGCGCTCACGATGAGCTGATCGTTCGCGCTCATGAAGTCCTTGACCATGGCCTTCTTCTCCGGGTCGCCCATGATCGCGTCCGCGCCCCCGAGCTCCTCGATCTTCTCCCTCAGTTGCTTACCCTGCTCGAACTCCTCCATGATTATATCGTGCGTCTCGATCGACGCGGCGGCCGCGATGATGGTCACCTGCCTGTGCATGCTGTCGCTGATGTCCTTGAACTTTTGGGAGTCTCGGCCGGACATGAGCATCTGGGTGATGAAGTACTGGTTCTTGAGCTTGTTGAGGAACGCGACGCCCTCCTCCATCTCGTAAGAGAGCGCGTCGCACGTCTCCTGCACCTTTGCGAGTAAACCTTTCTTGCCGGTCTCCAGCATGACGGTCTCGACGGACTTGACGTTGGTGGCGAACACCTGCGCGTCGCGCTTGAGCGCGTGCACGTTCGCCGCGGCGGTGGCCACGCCCGCGATGAGGACGGCGATGGGTGCGACCCAGGGAAGTTCTTTCGCGAACGCCAAGAGCGCGGAGCCGACGGCGGAAGATGCTCCGCCCATACCCCCTCTCGCGTCCGAGCTGACCGTCCCCGCGACGAGCGCGGTGGTGCCCGCGGCGATCGTCACGACGGCGGCGGTATCAACGCCACCGCCGATGCCGTCAGCGTCCTCCAGCTTGGATTCCTTCCCCTGCTTGCCCTTGGCATTCGTCTCGATCTTCTCCAGCGGGGCTACATCCGAATCTGATTTGGCATTTTTGGAAGCTCCGCAACCCATGGTTCACTTCACCCGGGTTGAGGGGGTGAGAGGATCGGACGGCTCTGGCCAATGAACCGATCGTGGGGGCGCGTCCTCGCACCCACGTGATCACCTCGGTCGGGGCGTCCGCCGAGTGTTGGGCCGGGAATGAATGAATGTTCGTAAATGTGTTTTCTGGATCGTATCTGGACTCGATGCATAACGTTATTTGATCGCCCAACATCGTTGAAATCATTAACAAAACCCATACGAGGTTAACCATAAATATCTGATCAGATCATAACTGATCTGCTGTGAACGAGATTGGTCCCGAAGGTCCCGGAAAAAAGTCAACTCTGGAAATAGCCGTTTCTCGGAGATTCCGTCGAGAGTCGTTATCCTGAGCGACATTGCGTGCCGCGCGTCGAGGCGAACGACGGAGGTTGAGCGTCGACAGCGCCGAGCTCAACCTTACCGCGAGGTGGACGTCGCGTGACTCGCGCGGCGTCTCGGGACGAAGCGGCCGCCGCGCGACGCCAGATTAGATTATTGATTCCGGGAGGGGCGAGGAAGGTGCCTTCGACGCGACGCGACGGCGGTGGAGACCTGACCGGAGTGTATCGCGCTCACATCATGGACGACCGCGAGCGCACGCGTCGCCAGCTGGCGTTGGAGACTAAGCGCCGGCAGAAACTCTTCGAGGAAAAGGCCAAGCGGCGCCAGATGGAGGAGGAGAAGCTGGTGCGTCTCGCTCGCTCCCCCGACAGATTTAGATTCTTCGGTCAACGCTCATTCCTCCCGTTCCCCCGTCCAACACGTCCTACTCTGACCACAGTTCCCCTCCCCGCATCGTTCACGACAGGCTGAGAACAAGCTGAAGGCGCGCAGGGCTCAGCGCAACCGAGCCGCCGCCCTGATTCGCACACCCACGGACCCTTCGCCCTCATCCGCCCCGAACGCCAACCGCAAGATCTTACGCAAAGGCACGGGCACGGCGGGCGCGTTCGGCTCCAAGGGCCTACCCTCCAAGTCACCCGCGTCCGCGTCCAAGGCGGCGGCGAGCGGCGGCGGTATGAGCGCGAAGAAGGCGACGCCGCCGAGCCATCTCCGCCCGTTCACGACGTCCGGGGGGCATCATCGCGGAAGGGGAGACGGCGACGGCGCGGGGCGCCATCTCATGAACTTCATCCGCGACCGCCGCGACGCGGTGCGCAGGGCGAACGAGGACCTACGGAACAGGGACGGCGGCATGGACGATGAGGACTCATTCGCGTCGTCCGCCAAGTCCACGCAGCCGTGGCACGAGCTCAAGGCGAACGCCGCCGCGGATCTCGGCGCCATCTTGGGAGAGCTCGCGCCCCCCGCGGATCTGCTCGATCCGCCCGAGGAACCCACGGAGGAATGGGTCAAAGACCGCCGGCGCGTGGTCGACAGCGCGAGGGCCGGGACGTCGAGGGGTCACGAGACCTCCGTCGCGGCGATGGATGACGTGGACAGCGCGAGGATCGTGGAGAAGTGCGGGAACGAGCCGAGGAACAAGCTGACCTCGTTCTCGCCGGGTGAAGGGAAGGTAACCGCGGATCCGCTGTGGATGCGCGCGGCGTTCCACCGCGAGCACAGCGAGGAGTTCACACCCCTGACCAGGTCCAAGGGATCGACGCCGAGACGGGTGATGCACGGGTTTCCTAAATCTGTCACCCCGCCGGCGCCGCCCCCAGAGGAAACCGAGTTTACGACCGAGTTGAACCTAGAGTTGAACCTACCGAAAACGAAGGAGTTGCCGCCGGTCGAGCAGTCCTCGGAGTCGGAGGCGGAATCCGAGTCTGACGACGAGGAGTCCCCGAGCTGGGTCATCCGCGCGAACGACACGCCGCTCGAGCCGGAGACGTCGTCGGTGTCGATGCGGGACAGCCTCGAGGCGGCTCCCGCGGCTGAAACGTCGCGGGGAGGACCCGCGGCTGAAAATTCACGGGGAGGACCCGGCCCATCCCCGAGGATATGGGCCGAGGGCGACGACGTCAGCGACAGCGAGCACGAGGTTGACTCCGATGGGGACGCTGAGAACGACATGAACGCGGGGAACAAGTACGCCGGGAAGATTTCCACCAACCTGTTCAGGGACAGTTTGGCGACGATGGACCTTCCGGAGGGACCCGGGGTCGCTTCCAGCGTGGCGGAGATCGCGTCGTCGGTCACCGAGGCGCTCAACAGCATGGAGACGTTCCAGCGCATCGAGCAGAACATCATGTGCGCGGAACCAGTCGCCGCTCCGGCTCCACCGCCGCGTAAGTTTGGGGACAGGCTGTCCGGGCGACGGGTATCTCCCGCGAAGCACCACGCGAGGGAAGGGGAGGAGGAGGAGAACGGTGAGGAGGAGGCAACCTCGCCGACGTCACCCTTACCGCGCGTGGCTGCGCGTCGCATGTCGCCGCTGGAGATGGAGAGGGCACGTCGCCGCGAGCGCGAGGATACGGAGCGGAAGGAGGCTGAGGAGCTGGAGGCTCGGCTGGAGCGGGAGCTCGCCGAGCTCCCGACGCGGACGGCGGCTTCCTCGAAACCGAAAACCCAAATCATCGAACACGATCTCGACGACTCCGCGGATGACGTCAAGTACGACGACGTGGACGAGGAGGAGGCTGCCGCGGCGGCCGACGCCATCCCCGATGACATGCCCCCGCCCCGCGTCTCCACGCCGGAGCGTCTCCACGAGGAACTCGAGACGGAGGTATCAGAGGCTCCGAGGTATCCCGACTGGACACCGGCGGCGCCGACGAGGTACGGCGACTCAAGCGACTCAAGGTATGCCCCTCAAGCCGCGGACCCGTACCACCACCAGCAGGTGTACCAGGCGTCCGTGCGTAGGCACCACGCGGCGGTCGGGTCCGGGTACGGCGCCGCGGATGACGTCAAGCAGGCGCGGCTCGCGCGCGTCGCCAGCGCCCCCGCGGGCGCGCGGCGACCTAGCCCGCTGGAGAAGGTTCGCAAAGTCGCCGAGAAACCGTTGAAGTGCCAGGGTTCGTACGTGGCTGCCGCGGAGGAGGCTGAGGCACGGAAACGACGCGAGTCATCGCGCAGGGCCGCGCTCGAGGCGGAGGCGGAGGCTGCGAGGCGCGAGGCGGAGGCGCAGGTGCAGGCGCAGATGGGACGGAGAGCGCAAAGCGCCGATACGAATGGATACGTGCCCGTGTTCCAACCCCCCGGGGCGTCCCCGTCGTATCACGTGCAGCCGGGGTACCACTCCCCGCCCGGATACGACGCGTACGGGCAGCGACAGCCGTATCACGCGCAGCAGCCGCATCACGCGCAGCAGCCGTACGCGGATCCACACATGCAGTGGCATCCGGACCCGCGGCAGTACCAGCACCAGGCCGCGCAGATGCACCACCCCAACCACCGTCACCAGCAGCACTGGCAGCAGTATCCCCCCCACCAACACCCCCACCAACAACACCAATACCCCCATCACCACCAACACCAACACCAACACCAACACCACCCGTCGATGACCCCGACGCCGCAGCTCGCGACAACCCCGCGGAAAGAGGGGCCCAAGCGGGTCACCCCGCAGGGCCGCAGAGCTCCGTCCGGGTCTGGGCGAAGGTACGCGGAGACGGCGCCGCCCAAGCCGAGGGTCAAGTTCGCGGACACCAAGGAAGGCCGGGTGGTCCGCGAGCTACTGGGCGGGAAGAACGGGAAGAATGGGAAAAACGGGGAGCGGTACGTCAACAGGGTCAAGTCATCCACGGGGTCCCCGACGTCGCTGTCGCTGGAGGAAGCGAAGCTTTTGGCTTCGCTCAAGCGGCTGGACGCGCATTGCCTCGCGATTCCACCCGGTTCTCCCATGGACAACGACCCTGGGTACCACGATTCGCCGTACGTGGATCCCAGCATGGGCGGCCGGCGTAGCATGGAGGAGACCGCGCTCATGGCGTCGCTCGCGAGGCTGGACACACAGCTCGGGGGCTTGGGCCCGCCCGAGGCGGATATGCGAGAAATCCAGCGTCGCAACGGCCGGAACGTCCACCTCGGCGTCATGCCCCACGCGGCACCCCCCGCGGTGTTCGGCACGCCGCCCGCGGTGCACTACGGCCACGGCCCCGGTCCGCCCCCCGTGCCCACGTACGAGCCGAGTCCTGTGAGGGTGGGCAGCGCGCCGCATACCGTTCGGCGCAGGTTTGAGTATCAACCACCGCCGCTGCCGCCGCCGTCACGGCGGTGGAGGCCGCCGGACCGCGAGGCTGGGGACGTGGTGACGGACCACTGGGGCGCGCCGCCGCCCAAGGTGGAGAGCGCGCGGCGTGGGAGGATTCGAACGGCGGTCGGGTACACCCCCAAGGTGCAGCCGAAGGTGCAGACTCGTCACCTCGAACAGGCGCAGGGACGCATACACGGCGGACGGGTATCCGACTACTTCTACTGATGCACCCATTGATAGCTGACCGTATCACATCGTATTCAACACGATACCTAAAGCAGTTAGCGGTTAACCTTGCACACCTCGTCGTACTGCAGAAATTCCACCCGCTGCCGCACGCCGTCCGACGCGTCGATGGCCACCTCGGCGAGGAAGCGTTTCGTGTGCAACTTGCGAAGTTCGCCGTATTCACCCGCGCTCTCCCCTTTGACCACCCGCACCGGCTTGCCCACCGCGGGCAGCACGGTCTCCAGGTGCTTCTCCCGCGCCGTCACCGTCGTCTTCGTATCGTCCCCCAAGAGGAGCTCCACGTCCGCCGTGTTGACCTCCGCGCTCTGTTTCACGGAGCGAATCACGCCCTTGCGCTTGTACGCGCCCGCGTCGGACTTGTCCAGTATTTTCACCACCAATCCGACGGCCAGCCAGGTGGGCTTCACCACCGGTTGCTCCGTCTCCTCGGTCTCCGTGTTCCTTTGTTTCTTCTTGTCGTCGGCACCCCCGAGGTCTACCTTCCAGTCCGCGGGCCTCTTCTTCTCGGTGTGGAGGGTCACCGCCTTCTTCGGGTCCATCAAGGTCACCCCCGACGAGGACGCGGCGAGTTCCTCCGGGGTGACGAGGGATGACATGCCTTTGGTGATCCTGAACCGGCCGTCCTCATCGCGCGGTCCCGTGGTGAGCCGCGCGGCGATGTGCTGCTGCGAGATCTTAGCCTTGGTGAGGTCATAGTTGTCGTGGAAGAAACCGCCCTCCCCGGGGGGCTCGGCCATCGCGCCTCCCTTTGTGTTTTCTTGGAAAAGTTTTCGTCTTCTCGGGAGGATTTTTTCAACTCGGCGCCAGAGCATCGTGCCGTGGGGCGGACGGGTGTTCCGACGATGGAGACCCCGCCGGCGCCGCCACCGAATGATGGCGGCACGCATCTCGGGCGGGTCCCCGGCGAAGATGGAGGCACGCCGCTCAGCTTCTCAGGTGAGCACCCGGAAGCGGCCGAATCCCCGGAGTGGAATCGAATCTTCCTCTGTTCCTCTGTGCCGAATCGCCCCCGCTGATCCCGCCCCCTGTTCCCTCGCCTCCGCATCAGATTCGTTCATAGACAAGCTTGCGGCGTCGCAGATGCACATGGTGCGCTCCGCGCGTAAGCTGAGGCTCCGCGGGCGCGAGTCGCATCGCCGCTCGGACTCTGGCTCCGTCGCCTCGGTCGCAGACTACGAGGACGAAGACGACGACCCGACCGAATCGCTGTTTCGCGAGTTTGGCGAAGCTGCCGCCTCGGCGCAGCGCGAGCTCGCGCAGGCGGTGTCCGAGGAGGTCGAGCAGCAGCTCGCGGACGTCCTCGTGTGTTTGGGTGAGGAGGCGGCCAAGATAGAGGTACTCTCGGGCGCGCTCGCGCGCATGGGGGTGGACGCGCCGGGGCTCTTGAGCGACAATGGGCTCGGAGCTTCATCGACGGGGGACGATGATGCGACGGCGATTCATCAGCCGTCGACCTCGGCGCCCCGGCTGAACGACGCTGACGTCGCCTACGCGAGGGACACGATGGCCAACGCGGAGCGCATAGCGGCCAAAGCGAACGCCTTCCTCATGAAACCCGCGTCGGGCGGAGGAACCAAGCCGCCCAAGCCCCCGGGAAGACGTAGCCGAATCTCGTCGGGGGGAGTCTCAGTTTCGTCGGGCGGCGCTTTCATCGGCGAGCCACGGGCGTTGGATACCCCGCCCGGCACGAGCGCACCGCCGTTAGTAGACGCCGGTGATGAGATGTCGCCCGAGGAGTCACGCGTACGGGATCGACAGGCGGGCCGCGTGGGACCCGCGGGGGAGTCAGGGGGGAGTCAGGTCGCGCCGCTGACGAAGAACATCCTCGAGGATTATTACCACATCGGCCGGAGCTTGTCCTCCACGCCGGTGTCCCGGGTTGGGACCGACGACGAGGGCGCGGGCGCGTGGGATGGCAACGGCGGGGTCGATGAGGACGAGCACACGGTGCGGGCGCGGATAGAGACGTGGGAGGGGGAGATTCTGAGGAGCCGGCGGGGGTCGGCGGGAGACTCCGAGGCGCCGGTGTTGAGGAGCCAGTCCCCGGTGAGTACGCCTCACGAGCGAGCGATGGCGCGGGACCGGGAGATGCACGAGCGGAAGGTACAGGTATCGAGCCCATCGACGGCGGGGGAGGATTCGCGACGGCGGGGGAGTCGGGGATTGATGATGATGGACACGGCGATGGACAAGAACGGGTGGATGCAGGTGTCTCAGAGCACATTCTGAGTTCACATGAGCACCCGCCCGTCGGACATTGCCCTTGAATCGTCGGCTCGAACACGCCAACACTCGTGTACGCATGACTAACATCACAGTAGAAAAGTAGCTCGGTTTGGAGTTGTATTTGACATTTCCAGGCCCGAAATCAGACTAAAAATGTACCTGAACTGCTGAAGCGGACCGTTGATGAACCTCCGCCCTTGATTTCTTGGTCAAGATCGCGTTTCAACGACGCGGCACCCACACAAATCTCGATCGTCCGCCGACTGTTGAACGACGACGGTCACGATGGCGGAACGTCCCGAGGTGTCCCTCTTCAAGGTGTTCGTCGCCCCCGATGCCGCCGAGAAGACGTCCGCGACGCTCACGAGCGGCTACATCACCCAGGGCCCACGGGTCGAGGAGCTCGAGGGAAAGCTCGGCGAGTTTCTCCAGAACCCAAACACGCTGACGCTCAACTCGGCGACGAGCGGCCTGCACCTCGCGCTTCACATGCTCAAGACCCCGTCGGGCGCGTGGCCCGGTCTCAAGCCCGGAGACGAGGTGCTCACCACCGCCCTCACCTGCACCGCCACCAACTGGCCCATCATGGCCAACGGTCTCAAGCTCAAGTGGGTCGACGTCGATCCGAAGAACGCGAACATCAACCTCCAGGACCTCAAGTACAAGCTCTCGCCCAACACCAAGGTGATCCAGTTCGTGCACTGGGGAGGTACCCCAGTCGACCTCGACGGCATCAAGGAGGTTGTCGAGTTCGCCTACGAGCGCTTCGGGTTCAGGCCCATGGTGATCGAGGACGCGGCTCACGCCATCGGAGCCGAGTGGAAGGGCCGAAGGATCGGCTCCCTCGAGTCCGGCAACATCTGCGTGTTCAGCACCCAGGCCATCAAGCACCTCACCACGGGCGACGGCGGTATCATCACCCTCCCCAACAAGGAGCTGTACAAACGGTGCAAGCTCCTGAGGTGGTACGGCATCGATCGCGATAAGCGCAACTACCAGGGTAAGGATTTCAGGCTCGAGTCCGACGTCACGGAATACGGCTTCAAGATGCACATGAACGACCTCTCGGCGACCTTGGGTTTGGCTAACCTGCCCCACCTGGACCGCATCCTCGCGGGGCACCGCGCGAACGCCGAGTTCTACAACAAGGCGCTCCAGGGCGTCAACGGCGTGACCCTGTTGGAGCCCCCCGAGGGCGGCCTCTCCTCCTACTGGATCTACACCTTCCACGTGCAGAACAAGATGGACTTCATCGCCTTCATGAAGAACAAGAAGATCGTCGCGTCGCAGGTGCACGCCAGGAACGATACCCACAGCGTGTGCGCGCCCTACCGCACCCATCTCCCCCTCCTGGACAAGGTGGAGACCACTCTGATCTCCATCCCGACGGGCTGGTGGATCACCCCCGAGGACCGCGAGTACGTCGTGGCTTCCATCCAGGAGTTCTCCTCGACCATCCCCATCCCCCGCTCGATCGCGCGGAAGAAGATCATCATCACCGGCGGATGCGGGTTCATCGGGCACCACGTGGTGGAGCACTTCGCCAAGACCACCGACTGCAACCTCGTGGTCATCGACAAGCTCTCGTACGCGTCGCTCGGCTACGACAGGCTGAGGGACACCGGCGTGCTGGACCGCGTTCAGGTTTTCACCACCGACCTGATGCAGCCCATCCCGGAGGGCATCGCGTACGAGCTCGGTAACAACATCGAGTTCATCGTGCACATGGCAGCGGAGACCCACGTCGATAACTCCATCGCCGACCCAGTCCCGTTTATCCGCAACAACGTCGAGTCGACCATCTCGCTCCTCGAGTACACAAGAGGGTTGATCCGCAACGGATGCGATCTCAAAGCCTTTTTCTACTTCTCCACCGACGAGGTATTCGGCCCCGCGCTCGGCACCACGATGTTCGACGAGTGGGACAGGCACAAGCCCACCAACCCTTACTCGTCCTCGAAGTCCGCGGCGGAGAACATCTGCATCGCGTACGAGAACACGTACAAAATTCCGCTGATGATTGTCAACGTGATGAACGCGTTCGGCGAACGGCAGCACCCGGAGAAGTTCATCCCAAAGTGCATCAAGAAGGTGATGGACGGCGAGAAGGTTTACATCCACTCGTACCCGGATAAGAAGACGGCGGGTACGAGGTTCTACATCCACGCGCGTAACATCGCGGCGGCGGTGATGTTCCTGCTCAACGAAGGGAGCATCGGCGAAAAGTACAACATCACGGGCGAGTCCGAGGTTAGCAACCTGGAGCTGGCGCAGTTCATCTCGCAGACCGTCGGCAGGGAGCTCGAGTACGAGATGGTGAACCACCACGCGACGAGGCCCGGGCACGACCTTCGCTACGGCCTTTCAGGCGAGAAGATGGAGAAGATGGGCTGGGTTCCTCCGCTCGGCTTTGAGGATTCCCTCAGGAATTGCATCCGGTGGACGATGGCGAACTCGCACTGGCTGAACCTCAAGAAGTGGGCGGACGATCCCAACACGTACGAGGGTATCGCCCCTCAGGCTATCGGAAACGACCCGATGATGGAGCGCGCGGCGAAGCTTTAAGGGGATCGTGTATTCATCGGTACTATTCATTGGTACAGCTAGCAACGTAGAACTAAAGTTACTCAATATGTTTGAAGACGTCCATCCCGAGCGCCGTCGAGTACGCGTCAGCCTGCATCCCGATACCCTCGTCGCTCTGCGGGCACGGCCCGAACGCGCTATCCACGTCCGTCACCTTGCCAACCTCCGGGTACTTCGCCGCGAAGAGCGTCTCCCACTTCGCCAGCAGTTCGCGCTCGGGCTTGGTCAAAACGGTCCACCGGGCGTTGAAACACGCGTCTGATGTTTTGTTGAACTTGGCGCACGCCACCGTTATGTCCTTCCCGGCGAAGGAGTTGTACCGCCCACCCTTGCCGTAGAGCGACGCGGACGTCATGACGTCGTAGATCTTCCCGCAGAGGCTGACCAGGATGGGTCTGCCGCTGGTGCACCCGTCGTACGCGGCGAGCTCTGCCGTCGTGAGATTGGTGTCACCCACGGTGGCAGCGACGTGGGTGACGTGCTTCGTCGCCTTGTCCTGCATGAGGAGGTGGATGGCGCCGTACAGGAACCCCGCGGCGATGACGGCCGCGAAGAACTGAAACCAAAACGTGAAGAACATCGTACGCCAAACCCAACCTCACGGCGCCCACGTGCGCGCTCTCACTGAGCACTCGAAGATCTGAACGGAGTTTTTGCCTCGGGCTGTTGGGCGGCACCTTTCACTTTCACGATCGATTCGATTTAGGGTTCCCCATCCATAGTGAGATGAGCGCGGTCGCGGCAGGCAGAGGCGCCGCCTTTTGGCAGTCGCTCGTCCGCCCCGGGCGGGCGGTATACTTCCCCAACATCGACCTCCGATTGGTCCCGCCCAACGCCGAGACCAACGCGCACGAGAGCGGCATGGACGTCGTCACGTTCATCACCAAACCGGCGGTGACAAAGGTGGACGTCAAGGAGACGCTGGAGAAGGTGTACGGGATCGGGGTGTCGCGCGTGCACACGGTGAACTACGAGGGCAAGAAGAAGCGCCGGGGGAACTACTTTTACCACAGGCCGGACTACAAGAAGGTGTACGTGCAGTTACGGGAGCGGTGGTACCCGCCAAAGGGATTCGCGGTCACGGCACTGGACGGGGACGTCGACAAGGGGCACAAGGTGAAGAAGTCGCCGGTGAAGAGCGGGCCGAAGGCGTACTGGCTGCAGAACGTGGCGGAGAGGAAGGGCGGGGACGCGGAGTTCATCGAGTGAATACGCGTTCGGTATCCGAGTGTAGCACTAGCATCGCATGTAGTCATCAGAGGGTCGCCTCACCGAACCAACCACAACCCCATCGCTCTCTCTAAAGGTGGCCGAGCGCTCGCGGATATCTCGTGGTCCACACACGCGGGTATTGTGACTGAAAAGGCATACGAGACCACTGAAAAGTCCCAAAAATAGGATGTTACGATTCCCTCCGCGTCAGCACTCTATTCGCGCGCACGCCCCTCGGTGATGTCCGCATCGGAACCTGCCCACGCATCGCCCGCGTTTGACTCCCCCACCGTCCAGGCGTACATCGCCTCCCGCCAGTTCGACTTTCGGAACCCCCCGTGCGCCGAAACCCAGCGCCGATCGATCAACGCCCACGGATTTCAGGGTGTTCCATCGGTACCCGGGACGAAGCACGCGTGGGACTACACGTCGAAGCACAGGACCGCCGTCGTCATCGGCCAGCCCCTGAAGTACCAGGACCTGCAACCCGTCTGGCCCAGCTGGGGAGTGTGCAGAACAGTCGACTAGGTACCGCCGCCGAAGCACCATGTCCGGGACACAATCGTCGTGGACGGGGTACGTACCGTGGGCGAGCACCGGTTCGTCCCTCTTCAACCCGTTCCCTTCCGGCGCAGCCCCGGCGACGGAGCAGACGGGGAGCCCAAAGTACGGGTCCATGGACGCACCGCGCGACGTCGGCATGGAGCGCGCGCACGACGCGGGGTGGAACTCCCACGGACCCCCGACGGGACCCCTGCCCGGGCGCCAATCGATGGAGAAGGACCGAAACTTTCGATACCCGCCGTCAAAGTGATGATGATGATGATGATTGATTCATTACCGATGGTGACGTCGACGAGTGTGTAGTATACGACGCGTGTTGTTGACATAGAATTGTGTATGTAAAAGGCAAGTGAGTTCTAAGTACTTGACGGGCGGGCCCGGTTCTCGTAGGGACAAAAACACGAACGCCGGCGCCCCCCGCCTCCTCCGCTCCGGGAATCCACGCGGCGAAAAAATATTGCCGAACTCCTCTGAGCGGATGTGTACGTCATCGGCCAACCGGTCATAAAAAGCGGCCGAGACGTTTCGTAGTCAGCGCCAGACTTCACTGGCACGACTGGATGCGCTCGCGGATGGTCTCGCGCTGCTCCGCCGAGCAGTGCGGCACGCACGCGCGCAGCAGATCCCTGGGCAGGTCCAGCTTGTCGGCGCCACCCGCCGTGGCGAGCGCCGCCGCCGCCGCCTTCTTATCGCCACCCTTGGTCGCCTCAACGTACGTCTGCAGCGTCGCGAGCTGCGCGTCGAGGATACCGAAGAGCGTGGTGAAGCAATCGGACCACTCCGGGGAGGAATCGTAGTCCGCGCCGAGGATACCCAGGCGGCTGCCCTGCTCGAGCACCGCGCAGAGGAGCGAGGCTAGCGAGGCACCCGGGCCCGAAGCCGCGGCCAAGCTCGGACGCCGCGCCTCGTCAAAGGCGATCATAGCCTGGGCGAGCGCCTCGATGGACGAGGACGTCGCGTTGTAGTTGAGGGACGCGACCGCGGTGGCGGCCTCGTTCGCCAGCTGTGCGGCGCTGTCCAGAGAGGTCTCGTCGTGACCCGCGGCGGCGATGCCCGCGTCGCGATCCTTCGCCCCCGAGATCAACAGACCCGGCGCGTGGCGCATCACCGCCCACACCAGGGAGGAAGCCGCGGAGCAGCCGGACCTGAGCCGCGGGAGGAGCTTGGCGAGCATGACGCGGCCCTTGTGGAGGGCGCAGATGCGCTCGAAGACGGCGTCGGAGTCGCCGCGCTTGACCGCCTGCGGCGTGAGCACCGGCGCGGCGGGTAAGCGGAGCGTGCCGGCGAGCCCCTCGAGGAGAAAGTCGCGGCGGCGGGCCATCGCCGCGGGCGCCTCCCGCGCCATGTCCTCCTCCACCTGTCGGTCGATGTCGTCGACGTCCAGGAGGAGGCACATGCCGTCCTCGATCATGATCCTCGCCGCGAGCAGGGGTTCCTGCTCGAGGCGACGGCCGCCGCTCAGGTCGCCGTCCGCTTCTTCCCGCCCGCCGCCGCCGTCCTTCTCACCCTTCCCGGAGAAATCGAGGATGGGCTTGGGCGCGCGGATGTTGGAGAACGGAACGCGGCCCATGCCATCGAGCGCGACGAAGGCGGTGGGCGCCCTCGCCTCCTTCGCCTGCGGCGCGAGCTCGCGGAGGGTATCGGGGGCGAAGGGCTCGCGAAGCTTGCCCTTGTTGTTGCCGGCGAGCCACGACTGGTAGTAATAGTCGTGGTCGTAGGCGGCTCTGTCCATGGGGTGCGTCGCCGCCCATTGGATGCGAAGGATCTGCTCGATCTCGTCGGAGGTCATGAGCTTGGCGCTGCGGTTGCGGTGGTTGTGCCTCTGGCCGCCGCGGCCGCCGCGGCCGCCGCGGCCCCCGTTCCTGTCGTAACCCCGCCCTCGGCCCTGGCCGCCGTTGTTGCCGCCGTACCCGCCGCCGTTGTTGTTGCCGTACCCGCCGCCGTTGTTGTCCTGTCCTGACATCTGCTGCTTCTCCTCAGCCGTCATCTGGACGCCGGGCATGCCGGGGACGTGGGTCCCGGCGCCGCGACGCACCGTGGACTCGCCGAAGGTGTCCTCGTTGTTGGCATCCGCCCACTCGGCGCCGCCGCCCTGGCCGCCCCGCCGGCCCCTTCCTCCCCCGTGGCCCCCGTGGCCGCGGTCGTTGTTGTTGAAGTTGGGGGACGGGTAGCCGCGCGGGGGAGGGGGCATGCCCGGGGGAGGGGGCATGCCGGGAGGCGGGCCTTGGGTGCCCAGCGGGGGGAAGCCCTGCATGGGGGGTGGCGGGGCGCCGGGGGGCGGGCCCCGCTGACCCATCTGCGGCGGCGCCATGTGAGCCGGAGGCGGGGGGATACCCCGGAGCATGCCCGCGGAGGGCATAGGGGGGGCACCGCCCATGTTAGCCCTGTGCATCGCCTCCATCTGCTCCAGCGACATCTGCGGCCTCTGCTGCTGCTGCTGCTGCGCTCGCTCGCGCTCGGCAATCATCTGCTGCATGGCCATCTGCTGCTGGTACTTCCTGCGCTCCTCCTCGAACGCCTGCTGCTGCGCCTGGAAGGGCGACTGGGGACCGCCCGGGGGCGGCGCAGTGGCGCCCATGAGGTCCTGGGGTCGCACCAGACCGCCCGGGGAGGTCTGAATGTACGAGCCCACGTCGCGATCTGCGATCTGCATCGTCGACGCGAAGAGCCCGCCGAGCTCCTCATCCTTGGTGCTCGGGATGTCCACCTCCTCGACCGCCGTGGGGAGGGAGTAATCGTCCTCCATTTCGCCACCGAGCTCGCCGAGCATGCTGTCGTCCGCGGGGCCGGCGCCGAAGAAGTCGCCGCCGCCCTTGCCGCCTCCGCCTCCGCCGAAGAAGCCATTTTGCCTGCGCGATCAAGAAAAAGCGGGGAAACGGGACTCAGGATCGGGTTCGGGAACGCGGTTTCAGATCCATCGAAGACGCGGGGAAGCGCGGGATCGGCCGGGGCGACGCCGCATCGACGCGGGGGAGCCACCGCCGGAAGCGGGGACGGCGCTGATCGCCCGTCGGGACGTCGCCGGCCGTTGATCCGCCGGTCCGGGAAAAAACCCAGTCGTCGACGGTGCGAAAAAGGGGAATCGGAGGGCGGGATCCGGCGGAGATCGCGGGAGCGGGAGCGCACCTGGAGGCGTCGAACCTGTCCATCGCGCTCTCTCTCTCTCCTTCTCTCCTTCTCTCTCCTTTCGCTTATTCACTCGCCGGTGGCGGCCGCGCGTGGCGCGTCTGTCACTCCGCCAGCCCCGGCCGTTCGGCCAAAACCAAAAACCAAACGAGTCAGCCGACGCGGCAAGTTCCTGTTGGCAGCCGATTTGAGACGACTTTCCAGGACAAAACGAGATGTATTTCTTTTTTAGCCAGACCCCTTCCTCCTCGTTCGTCAATGAATGCTACTATCCGTTATAACAAAGCGCCTGCGCGTCGCTCGCGTAGGCTAATCGTTCTCCCTAAACCAACCCCCACTCACCCGCCAACGCCCACGCACCACGCACCACGCACAGCTCACCGCTCATCACGACGGGAGCAAGAAGCTGACCACGTCCGACAAGGACACGACCCCCTCCACGGCCCGCGTCTGCGCATCCACGATGACCAGCCGCCTCACCCCGGGAAGCGACAGCGCCTCGACCACCGCGCGCAGCGTATCCGCGCGCGTGCACGTGTGCGCCCGTGGGCCGGGCGCCGCGGGCACCACCGGCGGCACCGGCATCCCCGCGGCAGCCGCCTGAGCGGCGGCGGCCTGAGCCGCCGCCGCCTCGGGGGATTGCGCCGCCGCCGCCTGCAGCGCCTGCCCCACGGTAAACTCCGAGAGGGACACCCGGCGGTAGGTGTTGTTCGCCGCGAGGAGTATGACGTCCGAGCGAGCGTACACGTCCACCAGACGCCCGCCCTCGTCCACCACGGGCAACGCCCCGCACCCCGGCATCAGTCGAAACGCCTCCGCCACGGTGGAGTTGGGCGTGATCGCCTTGATGGGCAGCAGCGCCGGGACCGGCGACGCCGCGGCAGCCGCCGCCATCTGCGAGGACGGGTCCCGGCCGTCCACGCCCGCCGCGGGGTTACCCCCGCCCCCGGGCTGCCTCTGCGAACCGCGGAACCCGCCCAGCGACGCGGTCCACGTGCCGATCGGAAGAGCGCCGATGGGCTGCGAAAACAGCGGCAGCGCGGACGGCACGCCCCTGAAGTGCCGGACCAGGCATGCGAGCACCTCCGCCAGGTTCGTGAGGTGCAGCAGCTGCGGGACACCCGCGTGCGGCCCCGCGCCCATCGTCCCGGCGCCTCCCCTCGCGTCGCCCAAATTTCCCTCCTTCGACTGCGTGGGAGTCGCCGACGGCGTGGCGCCGCGGGGAACCTGCGGGCCGTAGCTCAGCACCGGGGCCATCGCCAGTCGGCCTTGTAGGAGCGTGAGTGACACCAGGTGTAAAGAATCCTCGGGCCTGACGGAGACGAGGGGCCCGGGCCGGACTCCGCTCTCCGCCGCTCGCTCCTCTCGCATCGCGGAGATGGTCGCCTTGTCGAGCTCCTCGTCAGCCACCGGGGCGGTGAGGCTCGGGCCGAGGGACTGCACGATGTCGATGAAGTCCCCGGTGGACAGCATCCCAACAAACTCCTGCTGCAGCTCGTCCCACAGCGGCGCCGCGGTGATGCCCTGCTCGTAACACGCGTGAAACGCCCTTCGCA
>Ga0315320_10000973_pt1 | contig 23578 bp, 21 predicted proteins | sample M140m21515metaG_FD_203458 | JGI IMG/M metagenome (GOLD analysis project Ga0315320, IMG submission 203458) | Ammonia-oxidizing marine archaeal communities from Monterey Bay, California, United States - M1 40m 21515 | ecosystem: Environmental > Aquatic > Marine > Coastal | place: USA: California... | reverse complement strand
ATTAAATTATTATTAATGGAAAAAATAGAAGAAGAGGATGTTATTGAAAGTCAACTTGAGGTATCTGAATTTCAACAACCCGATTGGTCTTTATCCTTTTATGGTGAAAATAAACGTCCAAATGCTTATAAAATATATACAAAAAATGATTTTGAGAAAGGTCAAATTGTATACTTTGTAGGAGACGAAAGATCTGGTAGAAAATGGAAAGTATTAGATATTGATGATGATGATGATGACTATGGAGATTATGGTCCTATTTCAGCTGTTGATGATGAATTTGGAGAATTGCGAATGTTTTATCCAAAACAGTTAAGATTTGAGCCGCCATTTGAAACTTTAAGAGAACCAGAAAATACAAAATTAGTTGAAGAAAAATATGTTAAACCAACACAGGAAACACCTAAAAAATATGTTGACTTAACTATGAAAAATGTAAAAATGAAAGATATAGTAATATTTAAGGATGATAAAAATAATAAATATCCAACATTCTGGATGGTGAATGATATATTTGTTAAAAGCAACGAGGTAGGATTAATAGAGCAGATTGATGATTTAATGTGGGATGATGATACTGAGCAAAGAAAATTAATGGTAAATGTTAGTGAATTAATGAAGGATATAAGTTTAGAGATACCTTATGAACAATTTTCACATGATTCTGGACCTAAGTCACCAGATTATGGACCAGAGTCACCAGATTATGCACCAGAGTCACCAGATTATGCACCAGAAGAAAGTAAACAAACTCATGGTTTCAGAGATTTTAATCCAATAGAATTATCAAATACTCCGATTAATTCTCCCTCATTTGATGATTGGCAAAGAATGAAAGCCGAAAGAAAACCGATTAATTTAGATTCAGAGGATGATGTTGTTTATGAAAGAGGAGAAGGCCCGATAATCACAACAAACTTGGTAAGAATATATAGTAAAAATGGTAAATTAATAGACAAAAGTGGTAGAAAATATGATTTAAAGTCAAAAGAAAATGTTGGAAAAGATGATTTACCATTACTAGGAAATATAGACAATAGTGATGATGAAAACAGTGATGATGAGAACAGTGAAAAAAGTAGTGGAAAAAAAAAAGATATAAAAATATTAAATTGAAATAGTTATTTAAATAAATAATTTATATAATTATTACATAATGAGCAATATATCACTTATCACAAAAATTTATAAGTCAAGAAAAATAATATTGGATCAATTAAAGATTAGAGGGTATGATATTAGCGAATATGAAAATTTTAGTTTTAATGAAATTCATATTTTGAATCAGCATAATCAACTAGATATGTTATTAAAAAGCAATGATAAAGTAGAAAATAAGAGTTGTTATGTGAAGTATCATATGACTGGTAAATTAACGAAGGGAATTATTGATGATACAATTGATGATTTATTTACAATGGAAAGTATATTAAATGATGAGGACGATGTAACAAAAACCCAAAGTGTATTATCAGAGAAGGATGATTTAATTATAATTATAAAGGATAAAATTAATGATACATTAAAGTCATTTATTACTAATTTATATAATAAAGATAAAAAATTTGTGAGTGTGTATAATATTAATCGTTATTTATTTAATATATTAGAACATAGTATGGTTCCACCACACGAACCATTAACTTTAGAAGAAAAAAAAGATTTAGCAAAGAAATATAATATAATGAATGACAAACAGTGGCCAGAAATAAATCGTTTTGATCCAGTGGCACAAGCAATTGGTTTAAGACCGAACCACTTATGTAAAATTTATAGAAAGAGTCCAACATCATTGATATCAATATACTATCGATTATGTATATAATTTATTTTAAAAATATATATTATATGACTGAAATTTGTTTTGATAAATATGTCTCGGACATAAATGATATACAAGACAGTGTAGACGGTTATAATGATGTAGATAAGGATAAAAATTGTAATTATTTTGATGGTAAATCTCCTGATAGAACAAGATTAGATATAATAAATGGAGTTAGTCCACATGATGGTTGTTGTTTTTCGATATCAGACAAAAAGGATGTAATTAAGGTAAGAGATTTTGCAGAATTAGAAAGTTATATAGAAAAATTAAAAAAAGATTATAAACGTATATTCATTGATAGACAATTAAATATATTATTTGATACAATAGGTAATTCACAAACATTAGAAACATTTGGTAAAAAAAGATCAAAAAAAAAATTAAAAGATGAGGATGCAAATTTATTAAAACACTATCAAAGATTATTTTTAGGTGTAGAACAAGATGAGAATAAGTTGAAAAAATTAATTAGAAATTTTGAAAATGTCAGTCCATTTAATGATATTCAAACATTTAATAAGGAAAATGAAAAACTAAAAGAGTTTAGGGATGTAGGATCAGAAGAACAAAAAATTTTTTTCTATGATAAAAAATCTTATGCAACATATGAGGCTTTTTTTTATGGAATGTTAAGTGTTGTTAGTATATTATTTTTAAGAACACAAATAAAAAATTAATATTCGAGATATATATATAATATGGCTAATTTTACATCTTTAAATCAAGGTAATCAATGGAATAAACATTGTGGAAAAGAAGGATTTAATTCACGTGAAAAAATAGATGGTGAATTAAATAGATTATTTCCACCAGATGAAAGAATTACAGTTGATGGAAAAACATTTGAGAAAATTACAGATGATGCAAAAAGAGATTATTTAACATTATTTTGTTTAAAACCAGTTGGGCAGTCAGATGATGGAGGTGGTCAAGTTTATGAAACAGCTGCAAATGGAGAATGTATTTGGGATAAAATGACACCAAGCGAACCATGTAGAGGTAATGAGGGTAAATGTCAAAAATTGGAAAAAAAAAGTAATTTGGATAAAATTGTAAAATCAGGAAGTGATTATTATTACATTAATAAATATGGTTATAAGAAACCGTTAGGAAATAATAAAAATAATTTTGATCCTAGTTGTAATGAAAAACAAATTGTAGATGGTGATGTAAGTGAACATTTAGAGTATGCTGTTAATTATAATGATAAATTAAGTAATGTATTAAAAAGATGTGATAGTGGTAATTATAATATAAAGTATTGTAAGGGAAATAACTGTGATATTGCATATTTATCACCAAAGGGGGAAATAAAACTCTATGGTAAAAATACTTGGAAATCAATGAAAAATGAATCTTGTGGAACTTTACCTATGATGAATGCAAGAGAATATGGTTTTAACGATAATCATAGTTTTGGGAATAAAAATTCAAATAATGAAATATGGGGAAATAGAAATGACAGATCTTTTGAAGATTTTGGGATAGAATCAAAATTAGAAAGAGCTTCAACAGAAGAAAAGGCTACAATTTTAAAAAATTGTCATCCATATTCTGGAGAAAATATATTAACAGATTATCAATTAAATGTCAAAAACAAATTATTATCAGATATTAGAGTAAAAGAAATTCAAAAAGCTTGGACAACAAAATTAAATAAAGCAAATAGTCAATTTTTTATTTCTGATGATACTAATAAACCTGCATTACAGCAAGAATTAAATGATTTTTATAATGTAAAGACAGATTATTGTAGTGGGGGTGATAGTGGTGTAGATTGTTTAACAAATAATCAAGTAAGCGAAGATTATAGAAAAAAGATTGAAATATTGAAAAATATTGAAACGGATTATAACACGAAAAAGGATTCTTTTAAAGAAACAGAAAGAAAGTTAGATACTTTATTTTTCCAAAGAACATTATGGTTAGGTTCTGCGATAATTTTAGGAGCTATAGCATTAAAGCAAATAAGAGAAGTTTAAATAATTAAAAAAAAGATATTATATTTATATATTATAACTATAATGTCATCATTTAGAAAAATATTTACAAACATAAATTCCGACAACGAAAATTTTTCTTTAAACCAAGCATTAATGTTAAAACATCAAAGGGAAGGTTTTAAAGGTATACCATCTGACTTAAAGGAAGGTGATAGCATGTATAATATGTGGGGGACGGATGATACTCTCGAATCAAATATTGGAAAAAAAAGAAAAGGATGGGATGACTATCAAATGAATACATATGCTGAAAACGGTGAAGATGTAAAGAAGTTTAAAGAATGGACATATAAGATTGCTACTTTTGGAATACACAAGGATAAAATGGATAAAGCTTTATTAAATTGTAGAAAAAGATGTAATGAGGTCGTTGGTTCAGGAGAAAAGATTGAAAAACAGGTTCAAGGATGTCAAATTGGATGTGTTGTTGCGTATCCAAGATATGCAAATCCAACATCAACATTTATTCCTGGAGATAATGATGGAACTCCTTGGAATAAGAATGATAGTATAGATATAAAAATGGCAAAAGGTAATGAAATATGTAATGCATTAAGCAATGGTTCTTCACCTGTATGTAAAAATGGTATTATAATAGCGGATGAAAGTCAAGAGTTAGATAGAATAGGGGAATTTGGTGCAGGATCACCAAGAACACATTGTGCACAGTGTGGTGGAATTAGTTCAATAATTGGAAAATTTTCGTATAGAATGGATGATGTTGTGAAAGATGGTAGATCAATACCTAATGGAGGACTGATTACTGATACAAAAAAAGTGACAAATTCTGGTATATTAACAGATGGTGGAACAGGTTTAGGTTGTGATAATATTAGTGATCCAACAATGAAGAATGCTTGTAAATGTGTGGCGGGTGAAGTTGGTGCACAAAACTGCGGTGATATAAATAATAATAAATTTTATATAGATAGTAAAGGAAATCCAGTAAAAAGCACATATTCTAGTAGTGATTTCTCGGAAGATTTAAGAAAATTTTCGACGCGTATTGGGAGTCAGGATGAAGTATGGAGAGAAAACGACATCGGAGAAAAAACTTTATCACAAAGATATGCGGAATTAAATGCAGCGGCAAAGATATATCAACAAACTGGAGCTCAAACATCAAAACAATTTGATAAAATAAATAATTTTATAAAAAGTGGTCCACAAGATGTAAAAAAATTGGAAAGTAATATTAATACAAATTTGGAAAATTTGTTAAAATATTCGGATGTTATTGAAAAATCAAAAATGAAAAAAAATACATTGTATGGACGTATGGAAGATTCATTACTTAAGAAAGAATCTCAATTATACAAAAATTGGGCTGGTGGAATTTTAGCAATATCTTTATTCACCATGGCTGTATACAAACTCAGACAAATTTAATTATATATTAAAATATATTGTATATTTATATATAATGGGATCTCAACAGGATTTAACTGAATATTTGGCAAAAACCCAGAATAATTTAGTGCAACTTATAGCTTTAGAAAGAACATTAAATGAGCAAGTTATGCAACAAAGTGGTGATAGTAGCATGTCAGTATATATTCAACAAATATCAGAAAGGAAGGAGGCGATGTATAACAGTTTGCGTGATATATATAATTTAAAAAAAAATATCGCGGCGGGTGTTGCTGTTGATTATAAAAATGTTATGGCAACTAGTAATAACATTAAAGAAGAATTATCGAAGACAGATAGTTATATAAAACAATATCAGGATTTAATTAATGGAGCAAATAGAATGAATGAAATCGCAGATTACGAATATAAAAAATACCAGTCATACAGAGATATTTTAAGAACTTTTGTTTACTTTTCTATTGTTATGATTTGTTTAACTCTTTTGGTTCAACAACCATGGTTTCCTAGTCTTATTGGTAAAGGGATAATTATATTAGTATTAACGTATGGATTATATTTAGTATTTGGAACATTATATTGGAATTTTAGAAGAGAAGATAAATATTGGGATAAATTTAGACAAGATGCACCCAAGAGATATGATGAAAAAACTGGAGAAATATCATTATCTAAATGGGAACATAATAAACGTTCATTTCAAAGAGCTCTTGATTCAGTTGGTGGTTCTAAAGAAATATGTAATGCTGTTGCTAATGCAGGAAGTGCTAGATCTGACCAATTCTTTGCTCAACTAGATGATGAGATTGCTAGTGGGATGTTGGCCACAAATGAAAACATCGATTCAGATCCATCCCAAATATAAAAATACATTATTATATTTTCTTTATAATTAATATATAATAATGACTGACTTTAATAAATTATTTTCAAATTTAAGAAGTAAAATGGTAAATGTAAATGAAAATAATTATTCATCATTAAAAAATGATGTGGATAATTATTTTTCACAAATTAAAGTTGATTACAATTTTAAATCAGATAACAAAGATAATTATATTGAATGGATTAATTCAATGGATGATAAAAATAGAAAAATTCATATTTATTATTATAACAAATTAGATAGTGTAAAAAATCTATCAAAGTATTATATAAATTTAAAGGATCATAATAATGCAAATAATACAATGAAGGAATTTGTGAATAGTAAAGTGGGAGAAATTAAAAAAGAAAATTCTAAGAATGAAAAAAAAATTCAAGTAAATAAAAGGTTATCAAAATATTATAATGATGGTATTGAAAGTAGTAATTATTATAAAAATATGATCAAATACATATTTTATATATTGTTGATAATAAGTTTTGTAATGTTTTTAGTAAAAAAACAATATACAAATTTAAAGGTATTAATTTATTTAATTTTATTATTTGTATTTCCTTATATTATTCAACCAATATGGAATATATTATTAGAAAATACTTATAAAACCAATAGAATATATCATTTATATGTTTCATATTTTTCATTAATTTTTATTTTTAGTTTATTTATTTCATTTAAGTATTATGTTTTTAGTGAAGGAAGTATAAGTGATGGTCGCAGAGATTTATATATATTAGGATTTATTATAGCATTTGGGGTTGGTTCATTACTTGTCAACTGGCTATTCTATAGTCTTGGTATAAAACCTCTAGGAGCTTAAAATTCATCTTCATCTGCTGATTCAACCGCAATTCTAAAACCACGCCATCCTCTACGTTTATTATATGGACCATATTTCTTTTCCAAAAAGTCAAATAATTCTTTACCTTTTGGAACATCTTTTCCCTCATTTTCCGTATACCATAATTTAAATTCTTCATATACATCACGTTTTTGTGTCCAACCATCTATTTCATCATCTAGTCTTTCAGTTACAAATTTACTGAAATGATCCTGTTTATCTCTATATTGTTTACTAGCCGATAATACCTTTTCAACATCCTTTACTTCACCTTTTGTTTTATATACACGCTCGACTAACAATGACATAAATATTGGTGCCCAATCATCCAGTCTTTTCTTAAGATCTTTATTTTTCTTATATACATGTTTCAAATGATTAAACTGCTCTGCATTAGGATTATCCTCGAATCTTGATTCAAAATCGACAACCCTTACCCTACGCCATGTGCCGTTATCAGTGCTCTTAATTTCAGGTAGGTAATTTGTGCATAAAATCATATTAAATTGCGGCTTATATGTAACCATCTTTGACCCATACAATGCTCTGCCTGTAATTGAATCACAGCCTGTATATTCTTTAAATGTTCCCTCATTCAATACTGTTTTCTTCTTTGCTTCCTGTAATACTGCCAACCGTTTTCCTTTAAGTGAAATAATTTCTGGCGTCGCCTGCCCTTCTTTCGTTCTATTTCCCGTGATCATTGTCAATGGTGCACTACCTTTATAATCTCCCAAACATTTTTCCAAAAGTTCTACTAATATTGACTTACCATTACTACCGACCCCCAAATAAAAGTGAAATGTTTGATTATCGTTATGACCAATAAGTATAGATGCCAAGTGATCCCACATATATCCCCTCAAACTTTTATCTGGAAACAACTTTTCCATAAAATCATTAATTTCATTCACAATTTTTACCTGTTCTTTATTTTTTTCATCTAATTTAATATAATTAATATGTGTGCACATTGAAATATAATCTGTTCCAGCTCCTTCCCGAAATCTTTCCTGTTCTATATCAACAACACCATTTTTAAAACAAATATAATTTGGATTACTATCCAATTTATCATAAAAATTTTCATCATGAAATAAATCTGCTGCTTCTACCATAATATTATTCTTTTGTGGTGTTTTTCTAAGTTTCAACCCAATTTCAGCATACTTTGACGCCTTTCTTTGATATATCATTTGATCATTATCATCGGTGCATTGCACCACCTTATCTACAATATCTTGCTCATTTTTTAAGAATATACGACTTACCGTTCTAGATAGTTCCAAACGCAATGCCGAACCTTTTTCTGACGGCACCCATCTATTTTGTTTGAATCTAAACCATTTCTTCTTTTCATGTGCAGCCAATACAAATTCTTCTCTATATAACAAATACAATACCTTTGCAATATCATAATCAGTATAATTTGAAATAGTGCGTTGTATATGAGATTGAATAGAATTATCTCTAATTTCTTTGAAATCATCAAAATTTGATTCCTTTGCCCAAAAACGAATAGATCCATCTGTAAGTCCACCATTTTCATCAAACTCGTTATCCCACTTCTCTTTCCAATAATCTATTTCTTCAAATTTAAACTTTTCACTTTTACTTGACAATAACATCCATGTCCAAAAGAAATCATCATTTGCTGTTTTTAATGCCCAACCTACTTTAATCCAATCCTCATAAATATCACGATATTTTGAACCTAGTGCTAATGTATATTTATGGACCTCTTCAAATTCCAAATCATCTCTATGCTTTTGCTTTATTAACTTATTACATTCATCTTCTATTTGTTCACATTCCGTGATTTCACTTGGTTTCCTCTTCTTAAACTTAATTTTAGGTCTATTTTTCTTCTTCTTCGTGTTTTTCTTTATATCTTCCAATAACTTCTTTGTTCGTTCACAAACTTCAAACGTAATATTACTTTTACTTCTTACTGAAACTTCTGGTAACAGTTTCATATAATCTATATCTTCTACCGGCCTTTCCTCTATAATAAAATCTTCTTCTTCCTTTTCTACCTCATAAATATACTTTAATTCATATGCTTCATGTAAGGGTTTTCTTGATCCAAATATTTGCCAATTTGTAGTTCCCTCAAAAACACCTTTATCTAATACAGATTCCCAACTGTTTTGAATAGGTAAGTCTTCCCAAACAACCGATAACTTTTGCCATAACTCTTGCCATAACAAAATCTTAAATTCAGAAGAAACCATTATCTTTACTATTATATGAATTCCATCCTTTGTTATATCTGTTAAACAATTCAAATTTGGTTTTTCAAATACATTTACTTCAAATTTATTTCCCTTTTCAACTATTAAATGTTTGTCCAATAGTTGGGCAACCTCTCCTATAACATCTGTAATATGTTCTTCTGTATGTTGTCTTTCCTTTATACTTGTTTCGTATCTAAAATCAAAATCTATTGCCAATACTGACTCTCCTGTAATTTGCCTCTCTGTTAAATATTCAAATAACCCCTTCTTCCATACTTTGGTATGATAATGGTGCCAAAATTCAGGCATTATTGAATCTTCTATATAGTAAGATCCTCCAAATACATTAAGATTTTTATTAGGTATACGGGTATGTGTGTGTTTTTTATCTTTGGGACATTTGTTTTTTCTTAACAAATCCTCCAGATTATGATATTTCATTTTATGATATATTCATCACATTTTTATTTATATCAATTTTTGATATTGTGTTTTACTTTTTTATTTTACTTTTTTTGAGAACCACACTTCTTTGTCATCTCACTTTATATATTCTTGGAAAATCATTTAAATATTTCTAAATATTTTTATTTATAATGTCTAAGTCCTTATCTACAAAACCTAATGTTATTACAAAAAATACTCAGAAAAGATTGTTACGTGATGTAGTTGATATATTAAAAAATCCATTAAGTGATCAAGGAATATATTATATTCATGATGAAGAAAACATATTATCTGGTTATGCAATGATTATTGGGCCTGGTGATACACCGTATGAAAATGGTATATATATGTTTAACTTTCATTTTCCATCAAATTATCCATTCAGTCCACCTACTTTAAAATACTTGACTAATGATGGTTCTACAAGATTTAATCCCAATTTATATAGAAGTGGAAAAGTCTGTATTAGTATACTTAACACTTGGAAAGGTGAACAATGGACAAGTTGTCAAACAATAAGAAGTGTTTTATTGACATTAGTTACGGTATTAAATGAAACACCATTAATAAATGAACCCGGAATAAGCAAAAATCATAGTGATGTAAAACGTTATAATCAATATATTAAATACAAAAATTATGAAGTTGCCATGTGTAATGTATTATCAAAAAAATGTTTACCAAATAAACATGTAAGTTTTTATCCCATCATTAAAAATCACTTTAAAGAAAAAAAAGATATTATATTGAAAAACTTGGCATTTGATAAAGAAAAATATGAAAAAAAAACAAATAAATTAAGTGAGAATGATAAATATTATAAAACGCGTATTTATAATATGAGTTGTTTACCATGTTACGAATCACTGGAACAAAAAATGACAAATTTATTTAATAATATATTAAATTGAAATAAATTAAATAAAAATAGACCTAATATATATATATAAATGCGTTTTTGCACACAATGTGGTAATATGTATTACATCAAGATAAAGAATGAGGGAGATGATAATTTGATATATTATTGTAGAAAATGTGGTTTTGAAGATAATTCTATTAGTGATGATGCAAGTAGTTTATGTGTTTCAAAAACACATATTTCTGGAGGCAATAGTTCAAATTTGTATTCACAAGTAATTAATAAATATACAAAGTTAGATCCAACATTACCTCGTATAAATACTATAAGATGTCCAAATACGGATTGTTCTACAAACGATAATGAGAGCAAAAATAATGGCAAAACAGAAATAATATATTTAAGATATGATGAAACTAATTTGAAATATGTATATTTATGTCCAACATGTGATCATATTTGGAAGACATAAAATATTATTATAAAATTGATATTTAAATAAATGTTTTTTTATATTATATAATAATGGAAGAAGTTTTAGGAACAAAAGAAAATCATAATTTAGAAAACGAAGAAATGAAGGATTATGATATAGAATCTAGTAGTGAAGAAGAAAGCGATGATGAAGATGAAATTAAAAAATTAGAAAATTCTATTGACAAAGATCATTTATTGGTGTATCATCCAGAAATATCACAAATAAACTATAATCAACTTATTACTTTATCAAAAATTACAAGAGATAAAAATGGAACACCCATTGATCCATTACATAAAACTTTACCATTTTTAACAAAATATGAACGTGCACGTATTTTGGGTCTAAGAGCAAAGCAAATAAATTCCGGTAGCGATTTATTTGTAGATGTGCCACCTAATATATTCGATGGTTATGCTATTGCAAAAATTGAACTGGAACAAAAAAAGATCCCATTTATTATTCGAAGACCTTTACCTAATGGTGTTAGTGAATATTGGAGTGTAAAAGACCTACAACAGATTTAAAATATAAAAAACATTATATATTTTAAATCATTACATTTTTGAACAATTCACTATTGTTCTACCAGAACTTTTTCTATTTTTTGCAACTACTTTTCCATATCTAAGATTTTTAGATTCATTAGAACCATTTTTATTTAAAGAAGTATTTTTTAAATCTTTCTTTTTTGCAGATTTACAATTTAAACAAAATATATTTCCATTTACACGATATGACATTATAATATTACTATATATATTTTTTTTTAACACCTCCATCTATTACCACATTTTAAACAAGTAACAAATGTTGTCATTGGTTCATCTGCACTACGTGTTTGTAACTGATAATATGTGCATACTCTTTGGAAACATTTAAAACATTTAAACTCATCCGTAGAGGCAGATATGTCTCCTTTTACTAAATTCTCATCTCTCTTGATCTTATCATTAATCAAAATTTTCCATAAATTAGGATTCATATCCCTATGTGTCAAAGTTGATATTTCCTCATTCCCCATTTTCTTGATTTTTAATTTTTTCAGAAAATGTTTATTATTTACATAACTATTTTTTTTTATATTAAAATAAAACGATTTGAAACGATCCACATAAATTAAACAAAAATTTTTATTTTCCCATTTTCGTATTACATTCTTATCTCTTGCTTCTTTGATCGTAAAATTAAAAATACTACGCTCTATTTTTTTAGATAAGTTATCGTTTTTTACTATTTTATTGATTTTACTTTCAATATTTTTTCGAAATTTCTGTGGATCACTAATTTTCATTTTACTAATAATAATATTATTATTTTATATTATTATTTCAATTTAATATTTATTCATCATCTTCCTCATCGCTACTTTCTTCTGTTTCCAATTCTGATCCAACTGATGATTCATATTCACTTTCCTCACTTTCCTCACTTTCCTCACTTTCCTCACTTTCCTCACCTTTTTCCTCTTCTTCTTCATCTTCTTCATCATCTTCATCTTCATCCTCAAAATTATCATCTAAATTATCATCTAAATTATCATCACTTTCATATGATATTTCCTCATCATCATCCACAACGAATCCATCTTTCATATAACCTCCAGACGTTTTTAATTCATCTGGAATTTCTTCTTCATCACTATAACTATCTTCTTCACCTAATGATTCTGAACCACCCATTAGTTTTTCATATAATTTATCCCAGTCGTCAATGGTCAAATCAATACAATTCTCATCATTAATTTCCTTTTCAATATGATTTACTATTACCAAATTTCCAAAATATAAATCACTATCTATTGGTGGTGGTAACTCATACTTGTTTTCAGAACCAGCCCTACCATTTTCCTTTGCATATATAGAAATAAAACTAGAATTATTATTTTTCCAAGTATGTCTAATCTTAAAATTTTTTGTAGCTTTTTTCAAATTACACTGTTTATATAATGTTTCAATACTAATATTTTTTATATTTTTATCTGTAACATTACCTACTTTATTTACAATAATAATTTTTGTCATCTTTTTATAAAAAATAAATGAAATCAGTTTAAATAGTTTACTAATTATATTAATAAATGAAAAAGTATTACATTGATTTGTTAGACTTAAATAAAATAAAAAATTTAAAACACAAATCTACAGTATATACCGAACAATTAATATTAACAAATACACATTTGATAAAAATAATGAATAATGAATATATAAAATATACTTTTTTTGAAAAAAATCCTACTATTAAAGAGAACTTTTTTAAAAACAAAAATTTATATATAGATAATTCATTTTTTAAAAAAATTGGCATTGAAGATCAAATTCCATATAACCATAAAAAAATAGAAGTATTATTTTATAAATATAAAATTAATAATAAAAACAAAATATATTTTATAAAAGAATTTTTAAATAAAGAACTAATTGATTATTATTTTTTAAGTGATGAAAGTGTCGATATTGTTGAAAATTCTATAATTACGTTTTTAGAACAATTAAACTAATATATTATTATTATAATGTTATTATTTATTTTAAAAAATGCTATTATATCAATAATACTTATATTTTTATTACATTATATTTACGATTATTTCAAAACAAATTTAACAACTCCAAAAGTAAAAGATTTAGTAAACAAACCTCAAATGCAATATAAAGAAATAATAGAATCAATAAAGGAAAATAATAGTATAAATAAAAAAGAAACCGAACAAAAAGAAGAAATACAAAAAATAAGTATGAAAAATGAACTAAAACAATATATGAATGATCTTAATACACATGATGATACACCAGTAAGTGCACCGGTTGAAACGATGTATGAATCATTTTAAAAAAACTGTTTAGAGAAATTTAAATATATCTATTAAATGAAACTTACTAGACAGGAACAACATAATTTACTATCTTTTTTTCCTAAGATAGAACTTTCTTATATAAAAAATATACATAAGAAAGTTCACTCAGATGTATATTTATTAATTCCCAAAGGTTATAAATTTTTTGCATGGTTTAAGTGTTGGAATAACAAAAATGTTTGTTTTATTATGCAAGTCGATAGTAGAACAAAAAGTATAAGTAAAATAAATACATATCCGTGCATTTTTGATTATAAACTTTGTTCTGGAAAAGGAACCATATGTTATGGAACACTATTAAAAGATAAAGTAAATCTTTTTTGTATTGAAGATATTTTTTACTATAAAGGAAAAAATATTAATTTTTGTAATTTTAAATATAAACTTAATTATTTAGAAAATATGTTTTCATCACAATTAAAGCAAAAAGCTTACACTAAAAATGATATCGTTTTTGGTTTACCGATTATGAATAACAACTATAATAATATAATAGGAAAATTAAATAGTGTTAATTATGAAATTTATTGTATACAAATGAGAAATTTAAATAAAAACGGTCCATTTTTGAATTATAAAATTAAAATTCAGCCGAAATTATATGCTACTTTTGAAATACGCACTTGTATTGGTGAGGATTTATATGAATTATATATTAATAATAATAATATTATAGAAAAACATAATTATGCGTATATTCCAGATTATAAAACGAGTGTAATTATGAATTCTTTATTTAGAAATATTAGAGAAAATAAAAATTTAGATTACATTGAGGAAAGTGATGATGAAGAAATGTTCGAAAATATTGATTTAGATAAATATGTAGATTTAAATAAGAAGATTAAAATGAAATGTATGTATGTGCATAAAATGAAATTATGGAAACCTATTGAAATTAGTGATCAATCGATTGCGTCCAAAAAATATATATATATGCTGGAAAAAAAATAGTTATATATAATATATGACAAAACAAAAAGGTGGTGCAAATTTATATGGACCAACAATTAAATCTATGGAACTTCAAGGAAATCTTGGTGCCGGAAAAGCAAGAGTTCCACATTCTCCATTAAATACTACGTGTGGTGCGGGTTCTGTCAATAGACCTACTGCGTTACCATTTGTCGGAGGTGGATTAGCTCATTCTAATTTTAATGGTTCAGGTCATAGACCCATTTTAGCTAATCCTGGTTTTGGTTATAAAACTGGAGAAAATAACGTATTATTTAAAGGTTCAAGACCAACTATATCTTCATATAGCGCTTCTTCTTGTCAAGATGGTGGTAAAAAAAAAAGAAAATCAAAAAAGAAGAAAATGAAAAAAAGAAAAAAATCTAGAAAAGGAACAAAGAGAAAAGGAACAAAGAGAAAAGGAACAAAGAGAAAAGGAACAAAGAGAAAAGGAACAAAGAGAAAAGGAACAAAGAGAAAAGGAACAAAAAGAAAATCTAGAAAAAGAAATAAGTTAATTGGATGCGGTCAAAAAGGAGGAAGTAATGTTCAATATGGATTTCCAGGACCTATCGATAAAACTTTAGGTGATCTTAGATTATGGAAGGGTAACGGAATTACAGTAAAAAATAATTTCAATTGTCCTGACACTTATAATCATTACACAAAATAATTAATCATCATCTTGAATTAAACATACCCCTTGTAATAAATCTTCCGCTTGATATACTTTTTTTTTATATTTTTTATTTTTTTTTACACCATCAAATATTGTTACTAACTCATCTTTAAAATATGACGTGTTATTTGCACGTTTTATTTTATACTTTTCCTTTACATAAAATCTCTTCCTCTTTATCCACTGTCTATTGAAAAACTCATGCTGATCCACTATATCAACAACCAATGGTCGTTCATGTTTCGTCCGTAATATACGACCAATACATTGTTCTACAGTTGATTTAGGTGTTGCCATTATTAAACTTGATAACGTTTTTATATCCAATCCCTCTGATGCCATTGCATATGTTGCCACAACAACCTTCTTTCCCTCAGTTATTTTCAAATCCTTTTCTTTCATTCCACCTACATAATATCCCACTGTTGCCATATTCCTGTGCTCTATTGCATCATGTAAATATTTCAATAATACCTTATTATGACCCAATATCATAATTTGTTTACATAACTTATCTTTTAACATTTTATCCAATACTTTCAATATAAATTCACTTCTACGATTGAATTCACAAATTTTTTTGATCATCTTAGAATAATGCACCTGTCCTTTAAAATTTAACTCCACCTTACTATACTCTTCATCTTTGTTTTCATAATCTATTGCATGAACATGAACACCATCTCCTCCCTCCCTCTTCTTTGTATACACTATTGGACCAATAAACATTTTAAATACCTTACTTAAATTATCACTACGCTTCATCGTTGCACTTAATCCTAACATATTTTTTGTTACTATTGTAAATAATGCTCTACTAAAAACTTCCGCACTCATATGATGCACCTCATCAAATATTGTTAAACCAAAACAACGAAATAATTTATGTGAATAATCTTTCATACTTAATGATTGTAACATACCAATCACTATATCTTTATTTTTTATATCTACTACTTCCCCCTGTATCTTTCCCACTTTCGCTCCCGGTAGAAATTCCTCAATACGCTCTATCCATTGTCTCAACAAAAATTCCTTATGCACTACAATAAGTGTTTTCCTTTTTATTTTTGAGATGATATTCAATGCCATTATAGTATTGTGTGTAACTGTAAAATCTCCCAATAAAAATCTCCTATTTCCATCTATTTCAAAACCATAATAATTATCTACACCTTTTTCTGTTACACATATTCCAACATTTAATACATTCTTCTTTTGCTCTCGCTTTCTACTTTTCTTTCTTTCCAATTTTATAGGAATTTCTTCTATTCCTTCACCATGAATAGTTGTTCTATAATAAATACCCGTTTTCTTTTCACCTTTATACATACAACTTTTATTACATACTGTTTTATATGCTGCAAATCCTAACGACCTAGCTACATAAATTATATCATCTAACAATGTTTCATTTTTTTGTATTACATCATAACACCCATTATATGTCAAACTACCATCTGTATCAATTATACCTGCTAATATATTTAATCTAATATCCTTTGAATTACATTTATAAATTTGCGGTATATGTTTATTATTTAAAACATTGTATTTTCTTAACAAATTTAATAAAGGATTTTTTCCTTTTGAACCAGAAATACCATTTCTATTTTTTTTTCCATAACTAGCTGTATAAGTTATACTATTTCTTCCACTTCCTTGCCTAACAAATAAACCCAATAATTCACTATATCTTTTAAAACTGTTTATTATTGGTTCATCTACCGATGTAATTTGTGGTAATCTTGAAGTTCCATCACCCAACCAACATCCTAATATATAAGGATCTAATTCAACAGGTTTTTCTTCAAAATCCACAGGAACTCTATACCCTTTTAGCATATTTTTTTTTATATATTTTGGTAGTTTCAAATAATCCCTCACGCATATATCAACTATTTGATTCTTTTTATACTTACCTTTTGTAAAACTACATCTTAACGACAATATGTGTGATTCGTTTACAGTATAACTGTCTCCCTTTGTTGGTTTAATTTCATACATTTTTTCACTACCTCTTGCCAAACTTAAAACTGTTCTGGGTTTTGAATCATCTCCCATTAATTTTTCACCAACTTTTATATTTTCTACCGATTTTATTTTTCCATTTGAGAGCATAATAGGTGTGCCTTTTGCTAAACACTTACCGTATCCGACGGCTACCTCTAACAGTCCCCCACCGATTTCTTCTGCCTTTTTTACATATGTATCCACAATCGGTTCTTGATAAGGTCTTAGTTTTCCCTTAAATTTTAAATTTATTTCTTCACCATCTCCAATTGTTTCTGAAGTTGGATCTCCAAAACGTTTGACACCATAAAAACGCGGAATATAAAATTTGTTTTTTGATTCTCTGTATATTGAAAAAGGTGTAGATTGTTGCATGGAATTTTTAGGGACAAACGGTCTTACAGTAAGTTCATCTCTTAGATCTAATTGTTCTTGAATTGATAAACTTTCTTTTCTTATTGAATAACCTTTAGGACCTAAATATTTATTAATATACATGTTTTTATTAATTATTATGTTGTATTTTTTTATTTTTCAATTTAATAAAAAAATATTTTAAAATATATATATGAAAATTAATTATAACTCTAAAAATTTACTTATTGTTTTGTTAATTGTATACATTATTTTTGATATGGATTCCCCTGAATTTATTAGACAGTTTTTACAATCCTTTTTCGGAAAATTTTTAACATTTATTGTTTCTATTGCTTTATTCTCTCAAGGACCATTGGTTGGTTCATTGGGATTAATTGCTGGATATATATTGCTTGTAAGAAGTTCCACTATTATACAGTTAAATACTGATGAATTCATCCCTGATCAAAAAAAGAAGGAAAAATTTTTTAGAAAAACTTCCATTAATCATTTTCCTAAAACATTAGAAGAAGAAATGGTTAGAAATATGTTACCACTAGTTAATAATTCACCTATTATTGATTCAGAATTTATACCAGCCAGATCTGATACTTATGATGCTGGACAAATTTAATTATTTCTTTGAATTTCTAGAAAATAAATAAAGTAAAATTCCTGTTGTTACACCTAGACTTGCTAATATACCTAATCCAGCTGCTAAATTGTTTATCATATTTTGATCCATCACAGGTTCAATTACTGTAGCATTTTGACTATCATTAGAATCTTCCCAATCTGAACAATTCATTACAACCTTATATTTTTGATTTGACATTTATTATATAAATTAACAAGAATAAAATAATTTCGCTCTAATGTATATATAATAAATGTCTTCTTTAAAAAATAAAACACCAAAAAAATTAAGAAAAATAAAAAAAACAAAAAATATGTCGAATCGTAAATATAAAGGAAAAAAGAGAAATAAAAGATTTAGAACATACAGAAAAAAAAAGAGGAAAAATAAAATTAGAAACTCTACAATAAAGCTTAAAAAAAATATTAAAAAAATGAATGCTTCTATTATACGTGTTCGAAAACGCATTTTGCAAAAACTTAAAAAACAATATAGTGGTGGTGCTCTGGGAGATAAAGATAAACCTAAAAATGATAAAAATATCTGGAAATGTAATAAATGTGGCAGACAGAATATAACAGAAGATGTATTTATGCGCGAAATCCAGCAGGCTAATGGTAAAGGTAGAAGGTGTCCCGGAAGAGTAGATTTAGACCATACAGCATCAATTCCACCAGTATCACACAAAGTGAATTATGAGAATTATGATTTGCTTGAATCAAAAATACCGGCCTCACCTGATGCAACAAAACGTGGGGGTGTGGATACACCAGCTCTGCTCCTTCATTCTTCACCAGGTGGCAGTCGTCGTCGTGCCCGCTTATTTACACCGCCGACACCCGGAGATGGTGTTCTACCCGGAGATGATGTTTCACCCGGAGATGATGTTCCACCCGGAGATGGTGTTCCATCACCACTACCAGGAACAAAAGATCCAAAAGATCCAAAACCTTTAGATGAGACAAAAGAATTTGGAGGAAAAGTATCTGATGCTATTACAAAAAATCCAACAGAAACAAATCCTCTTTTAAATCCAGATAGAGAAGGAAAAAATAGAGGTCAAATTTACTATCATACTGGTGTTACAATTGAATCAGCTGCTACATATACACAAGGACAGGTTGATAAAAAATTGGCTGAAATAGAAAATACTGTTAAAGATAATTTGAAAAGAAGTGACGATGATAGTGATGATAGTGATGAAGATAGTGATAGTGATGATGAGGACCATGATTTAGCATCAAAAAAAATAGTTTTAACATTAATTAAATCTCAACCAAGTTAAATTATTAATACATAAAATAATATGTATTAATATATTATATGTCATCTGATGAAGTAAAAGGTTTTGTAGAAAATGTATCTGATGCTATTACAAAAAATCCAAATGATAAAAAAGAAGAAAATCTAGGAGTTATTGTTGCTGATAAAATTCCAGATACAAGATTGAAAGTTCATATTGGAAATAGAGATGGAATCATGTCTGAACAAGTTACTTATTATGCTCCAACAGGAGAGCCTGCGTGGAATAAAACATTAAGATATTTAAAACATATATATGATCCATCATTAAGTGGTGCAACACCACCTCAAGATGGTGATGGATTTGAAGAAGGTCAAAAACATATAAGAACATCTGATGATGTTAAAAGAATATATGAAATTTATTTACAAAAACTAAAAAAATTAAGTGAAGAAGAAGAAACAATTCAAGGAGACCAAGATGTGGCAAAAGGTATTCAAGATAGATCTGGTGGTAAAATAAAAGGTGCATCTGGTTCTGTAGTAGATGATTATGAAGATAAATTAAATAAAATACGTGGTGAAAAAAGAAGCTTAGGTAATGAGATTAATAAATTAAATGCAGAAATAGAAAAACTTAAAGCCAATAATCAAAAAGAATTAGAAAGATTGATGAAGGAAATACAAAGTTTAAAAGATAGAGAAAATGGTATTGTTGAATTTTTATCAGCTATAACAACTGAGGATTGGCAAAACAAATATAAATGTGAATCTCCTGACCCTGAAAAAATAAAGTCTCAACCATTAGAAGTTATAAAAAGATTAGTTGATTGTGTTAATACTCGTATTCAAGAGTGTATGACATTAGAAGAACGATTTGAGGCATTTCAAAGAAGTGCCGGTGAATTGGCGGGTAGTGTTCAAACTGCTAATCCAACTATTAATATTTATAATACTGGTGATACTAAAGGTTCAAATATAACTTTAGATGAATTAAATGACATGCAAAGAGAAATCGATAATCTTAGAGAACAAAACACTGAACTTTATCTTCTTTATCAAGAATGTCAACAACAGCTAGAAAGTTTAACTCAAAGAAATGAATCCTTAACAGATCAATTTCAACTTCAAAGAGAAGGATTATTAGAATTACAACGTTTAAATGAAAGACTTCTGAGAAATATAGAAGAATTAACAACTGGTAATGGTGATAAAGATACACAAATACATCAATTAATATCTAATATTGAAGAACTTACTATAAATATTAACGGTTATAAAAATAGTATTCAAACAAAAGATGAAAAAAATACAACTCTTTCGGACGAACTCAAACGTTTACAAAATGAAATCATAAGATTACAATCAGAATTAGACGCAGCAAATAGTTCAAAAATAGACTCTGATAATCAATTACGAGAGGTAAAAATCAATATAATACAAAGATTAAGAAATAAAATACAAGAATTAAATAGTATATTACAAAAACAACAAGATGATTTTGATAGTCAAATTGAAAGAGTGAAAACTCAATTTCAAGAAGAAAATAATAGATTAAATGAAGAATTGCGTAATTGTCACGAAGAATTAGAACAATTAAAAAAACGTCTCCAAGAAAAGGAATCATCATCTGATGGCAAAGATGGTAAAATCTCTACATTGAGAGACCAAATAACTATATTAGAATCTCAAAACAGAGATTTAAATATGAAATTGGAAGAAAATCATAAACAAATGGAAGATTTAAAAAGGAGCAGTGAAGAAGCTAAGGATTCTGCTATGACTTCTAGAGATAGAGACGATGCCGAACTTATTGATTTAATGAGAGTTGAAGGGGAAAGAATTATGAAAGCATTAACAGAAAAAATAGAAGATAACAATAGAATTGTTTCTAGACAATTAAAAACTCAATTAGAAAGATTTATGGGTTTAAGAGAAGAATTATTAAAAAATGCTGAAGAAAATGCGCAAAGTATTGCTAGATTAACAAGAATTATAGATCTACATTTTGATTATTTGAATAATATTTTAAGTGAAATAAATACAAGATTAGGTGATATTTCAGAAAATCTACGACGAAAATTACAAGTTGCAAAAGGTGAACTAGGAAGAATGAATGATAGAGATCGAAAATTTTCAAGTGAAATAGAAATATTGCGTAATAAAATAATAGAAATAGAAAAAAAAGAAAAGGATGCCGATGCAGAAAAAAAAGATCTTAAAAACAAATTAGAAAGATTAAAACACAATTTGGAAGAATTAACAAGACAAAAAAAAGAATGTGAAGATAAAATCCTAGAATTAACTAGTGAAATAACAGTATTAAAGGCAAAGAATGTGGAATTAAATAAAACAAATACTAGATTGGGTAAAGAATCAAATGTTGGAGGGCAACAAAGAATGAAATTGACATTAGAAATAAAAAAAAGAGATAGAGAGATTGAGATATTGAAAAACAAAATTTCTAAATCTGAAAAAAATCAAGAAGAAGAGAATGAAACAACACAAAACTTATTAATAAATTTGCGAGATGAAAGAGGAAAGTTGATTGTTGAATTACAAAAATTACAAGGACAAATGCAACAATTAACAGATGAAAATAAATCACAAGAAGATAATTTAAGACAATTAGAAGATGAAAATATAAAACAATTAGCAAAAATTGAAGAATTATCAAAAGACAATGCCGATTTACGTAAACATATGGGACAAATAAATACTGATTCGGAAGGAAAAAATCGAGAAATAGGTAAATTAAAAAAAAAAATTGCTGACATGAAGGTTAACCTTAGAGAAAAAATCTTAGAAAACAAAGAAATATCAAACCAAATGGGTGATATGGTAACTGAACATGACAAAAAAGTTAATGAATTAACGGACGGATGGCAAGCCAAACATGCTGAAGTTCAAAGATTAACAACTATATTAAACGAAATAATAGGTTTACTGGGTGGTGATAATGGTGAAAATATAAAAGATAGAATTCAAAAAATTATCATAGAACGTGACAGTATTAAAGGAGAAATTTCTAGTGTGCAAACACAAATAGATGAATTGCGTAAATTAGAAAGTAAAAAAGATGAAAAATTAAAAGAAGATAATAACATGATAAAATCTTTACAAGAAAGATTAAGAAAATGCGAAGAAGAATTATCAAAAAGACAAACAGAATTGGATAGTTATATAAAAGCATTGAAAGAATGGGAAGAATCACATAAAGGTTTAGAAGAACGTATGCAAGACATTGAAAGAATTCATAATATTAATCTGGAGAAAAAAGAGGCAGAAATAACAAAAATACGAGAAGAACAAAAAATAGTAATTGATGATGTAGAAAGTGCAAGTTCTAAAGCATTAAAAGATTATCGTAAAAGAATAGAAGATAAAAATGATAAATTAAGAAAACAACAAGAAACTATTGACCAACTTAATGTAGAAAATGAACGACTAAAACAAGAAAACACAAGATTAAATGAAGAAATTGAAGGATTAGAACTTAGATTACGTGGATGCGAAGAAAAATTAAAACGTTCTCGAGAAGAAGTGGCAAGCATTAATAGAGATTTAACTAGTTTAAGAAAAATTATGGAAGCTGACATACCACCACCAGCGCCAGAAGCACAAAAACAACAATTAGAACCACCTAATGAGAATGCAACAGCAGAAGGGCGTGGTATTGTTGAAAAATCAGCAACAATAGTAAGAACCAGCATACAATCTTTACAAGAACAACTTACTTTTGGAGATTTACAAAAAGATGAAAAGTCCATATTAAAAGGTATGATGGACATTTTTGTTATAGGTGAGGCATCCACACCTAGTTTATATGATTTGTTAGCTGATTTATTAGGAGCTAAAATAGGACAAAAGGGGAAAATAATTT
>Ga0315320_10000964_pt1 | contig 23650 bp, 34 predicted proteins | sample M140m21515metaG_FD_203458 | JGI IMG/M metagenome (GOLD analysis project Ga0315320, IMG submission 203458) | Ammonia-oxidizing marine archaeal communities from Monterey Bay, California, United States - M1 40m 21515 | ecosystem: Environmental > Aquatic > Marine > Coastal | place: USA: California... | reverse complement strand
TTATCTGATGAGATTCACGCCGGTCAAGATGAAGATATTGAGGTATACATCAAGAATAACATTCTCGAAGGACCATCATTTTCCACAGAAAAGTTTTGCAAAGCCATGCAGACCATCGATGACAAGACCCTCAGAGATCTACTCTATTATTTTGATGATAGAGACATGAGCATGGTCGAAGCCTACAACGAGAGCTGTCTGGGACTGGATGACCTCCCCCAAGAACTCACGGACATTGCAGAAGCTATACTTGACCAAGATATCCTTACCTTTACAGACTTCCTAGAATATTAGATTGTAATGAAACCTAAGTAAATGCAGTATCTTCAAATTTTCAAGAAAAATGACGACTCTCACTGATTACGAACACAAGCTCGATACTCTCATCAAGACGTACCCGGATGGGGTGCCTCGTGATGAAATGAATGAATTTTTTGAATACACGATTGAAAACAAGGATGTCCTTCTTTACGGAGTGAGTGATGAACTACTCTATGCCGTGTGTGACAAAGCTTATGATGACAAACGTTTTCATACATATGGCGAAACCATTAATGGTCTCATCGAAGAGTTTAGGGAAGCGAATCCGAGTCCGGCTGCCACCGCGAACAAACAGTTCGAAATGAATAATTCGGTGAGGGAGAATGCTGTATCTTGGGCTGAAAAGGCCGCAGCTCATGGTCAGAGGAAATATCTAGTATCTAACACACGAATCATGGATATGATGAAAGAAATGATGGAACATTCGGACAAGATGGTGAGTGAAACCGAGAAAAATCAACCCATTGTGGGTAAAATCTTCGCACTCAAGTTTGCACCCGAGCCAGTGAAGACACCTAGTATCTATGAGCGTGTCTGTAGGATGTTTTAATCATCGTAAATCCTTATCAGCCGTGTAGTACGTCTTCCCCTTAGTGGCGAAACTATGAACCCTCGCGTACCCCCACGCTTGTGGAGAGGCTCCCGGACGATGCCCGGTTCTCCACGCAGCGAGTCCCCTATTGTAGATGGTCTTCACAATCTTCAGAGGAATCTTAGTAGCCTTAGCAATTTCAGGGAGGGATTTGGCTCCCGGATACATTTTCCTAAACTTTTGGGTGTAGGAGGAAGTTTTAGTTTTTTGTCCTTTGTCTGTACTGAATCCCCTGTAGTCTCGCTTGAGCATCTTCTTATAGCGTGTCTCAACTTCTCCGAGAGTTGTAAGCCCCCTGAAATATTTAAGGGGTGCGTAGATCTTACCTTCAGATTTACGCAGTTGCCCGACCTTCTTGGTGATGGCTGCATCGCTGAGAGGCATCTTACTTTTTATATAGAAAATATTAATTTCAAAACGTATATTAAATGCAAGTGAACAAAAATAGCTTCATGTATTGGATGTTTGAAAAGCGTGACATTGATGGCTTAGTATTAGGTATTTTCTTATCGAATATCCTCAGTGATTTTACAAAAGATTTATCATCTGGATTATTCAAACCCTTAATTGAAGGGTTATTTTTTAGAAAAAATAAAGATGAAAAATTGAGGTTTAAAAACAAATTACTACTGACAAGTTTAATTCAACTAGTCTTACAATTTGTTTTAGTTTATGTAATTGTTAAGATTGGAATGATATACACTAAACGAATGTAATTTAAAAGTTATATTATATTAACAATAAGTTGAATATGAGTCTTTCAATTATTATGGGAAACATGTTTTCAGGTAAGACTTCAGAGCTTATACGAAGACTCAAGCGGTTGAAAGTGATCGGAAAAAACATCATAATTGTAAATTCTGCGAAAGATACAAGATCTCCCGAAGAAGTTCTGAAAACCCATGACAATATAAAGTTCGATTGTCATAAAGTGTATGATCTATTTGATGTTATTAACACGGACGAGTTTGATCGTAGTGATATAGTCGCAATCGATGAGGCGCAATTTTTTCCAAGGCTCAAGAAGTTTGTAGAGTGTTGTCTACATGTGAACAAGTCGGTGATATTGGCCGGTCTTGATGCAGATTCTTTTCAAAGGAAATTCGGTGAACTTATCGAATGTATTCCACTCGCGTGTGATGTTACCAAACTCTCAGCACTATGTATGTGTTGTAATAATGGAAATGCCGGTCCATTCACGAAGAGAATTGTGGACAATAGAGAACTGGAACTCATAGGTGGTAGTGATATGTATATTGCGGTATGTAGGAGTCACCTATGAATGTCCAAAATGAGTACAACTCTACGACTATTTCCAGTCTTTATTAATTCATGATACCTTGCGTGATCAAAGAGGTAATCTTCACCCTCTCTGTGTACGTATTTACCCATGTCAGTGTATAAAGTACAATCACCCTCACCCCTAATTGTGAGTTGGTACCTTAATAATTCATTTGATTCAGCCCTATGTGGTGGTATCACCATGGGACCATCTATAACTGCAAAATGTGGTTTATGTTTGGATATACATGAAATTTGATCAATCAAGCCCTTAAGAAGAGGAAAATCTGTATTGACATCATAAAAGCAATAATTCATGTTATGGGGTGACCACTTATCGTAATCATGTTGGTATTTTTTAGGGAGAGTTGCTGAAACTCTTTCAAATTCTTCCTGTATTCTCAGGAAGTGGAGTTTTAACAATAAAAGACCGGGAGGGCCTTTTGGATCTGGTAGACTATAGATGATATCCCTAAATGTGTTTTGTATACCAAGAAATGGACGCCATAGATTTGTGAAATATAATCGATCTATGGGTAGCTTCATATAATCATGCATAATCATAATCCATGCAACACCAAGAGAAGTCTTCCACATTTATTTTCTCGTGATATAATAAAAAATGGTGTACGGATACAAGTCCAAATATGCTGAACCAGAACCCACTGAAGAAGTCGAGGTCCAAGAGAAACGTTTTGTAATTCCCCCCCTACCCAAGGTTACATGGATACAGGCATTTCTCATCTCTCTCGTAATTTATTTCGCTTTCGTGGCTCGTAAGAAGAATGGTGTTGTTGTTGGTACCCTCGGACTCACCATAGGTCTTCTTCACTTTTATGATCACCTGTTCCGTATAAAGCGTGGTCCTGAACAAAGCTTATTCGCCTCTAGGAAAGAGACTTATTGTGGTGCCTGTAAAAATTAAATCTTCATAAAATATAAGTATGCGCGTCAAAGTTATTCGCAGTCCTAACCCCAAAAAGAAGTTTAGGGCTATCTTAGAAGACGGTAGAAAAGTTGATTTTGGAGCACGTGGATATTCAGACTATACCAAACACAAGAATCCTTCACGTATGCGTTCATATGTGTTGCGTCATGGGGGTCATGTACCCAGACAAACATTGGAAGAACGAAATCCTAAGAAGATCCAAACAAAAATGTTAAATGTCGATCGAAGCGATAAAGAGAATTGGAAGATAAGTGGTATCGACGGGGCTGGTTTTTGGTCCCGTTGGTATCTCTGGAGTTATCCAACTTTTGATGGTGTTAAAATGTTTATGTCAAAGAGATTTGATTTAAACTTCGTTTGAATTTTTCAAACTCTTTCAAAAAAGTAATTGTAATTTCTAGACGCTCGTAAAGTTCCTCACCAAGATACTGCTTTACGAACGTTTCAGTATTATCATTTTCTCGGAATAGTCTTGAATAGTCGTAAAGTAGTGAGTATGCTTGATCTACATTTTCACCACTCCAAGTTTCTAAGAAGGTTTTAACTTTTCCTAAATTCAATGTATCTTCCATTACTTATTATTAGCCAACCCTTTCTTTTTTAATGCACTTTTCAGTTCAGTCATAAGTGCCGCACGCTTAGCGTTTATTACAGGTCTCTTCGAGATAGGACCTGGTGGTGGCGGTGGAGGGGGGGCGCCCACGTACCGAGTTGGGACTACTATAGTTTGGCACATCTTGATAACTTTCTGAGCGTTTTTCACACTATTCTCAAAATTTCTGGAGATTTTAGCGCGAAGTTCCCTAGCTGTGAGCTGGACACGTTTCCCCTTGACATCTTTCGTGACGCGGATACCTTGCCTTTTAGCTTTATTTTTCAGTTCTAGATACTGCATATACTAGTAATTGAGAAAATCTTCAAAGCTATCAATTTCTCCATCTTTGATCATTCGAAGATATATCTTTTCATGATAACCTTTGGATGATATATACTTTACAACCTCTGATATATGTATCACTTCATCGAGGTGTATTAGTACATCTTTCAATACATCATAGTATACATTATCGACAAATGATTTAAATCTTTCAATTGAAATTTTATCATCCACTATAAAATGAAACTTCATATAGAACTCAGCTTTACAAGATGCTATTGGAAGTCTACCATCTAAACATTTTGCAAATCCCGGTGCAATCTTTTTTAAGAACCTTCGTTTGTCTTTTAAAGAGGAACTACCTTCAACTTTTGGGGGGCAAAGGATATTGTAAAGGATCTTCATATTTACATAAAGATAAATACCTTTATGTAAATATGTCAGAACAATTAATCAGAGAAGTTCTTATACCTCAGATCATACAACTTCAAATTGAAGTGGATGCTCTACGTAAACACACATGGCCATACGTTCAGGCACAAAAAGAACATAATCAACTTGACGATATCGAGACTAAGAGGGATTTTGTTAAAAGTCTTGATGAAGATACCATTAAAGAACTCCTGAATCTAAAATCTAAATTCTCCAAAAGTTCTGGGTTCCAACAGAGAGAATATGATATCTTAAAAAAAATCATCGGTCCTGTACATCTTGACATCGAATGAATCGGTTTTACCTGTGACATTAACATTTTCACTTCCGTAGAGTTCCTGACATCCTATATCATCTATGCAGTCTCGTCCCTCATGACTTACTGGGATGGGGTATAGGTTGTCACCTCCGGTTGTTGTATAATAATGATAACGATCGCGCCTATTACTTACTTCCTTACCATAAAGAGGTAAAGTTTCACCATTTCCACCTACGAGAATACCCATCTGTTGTGTACGCCCAGGTTTGTACTTCTTAATGGGTGGTCCCCTGAATTCGGGTTCTCTCCTAACATCTTGTGTTGGTAAAGGTCGTGGGGGTACAACGACAACTGGGACTTCAACTGGGACTTCAACTAACTTTGGATTGTACCACATGTAACCAACTACCAAAGTTAGCACAAATAACATAAACCACATCAGCCTCAGTTTTGTTCTATTCTTCATTTACTATAGTTAAGGAAAATCTTTTAGTTACATCCATGAGGATATTGGCGATAGATATCGGGTATCATAACATGGGTATTGTGATTGCTGAATGTAAAGGTAACCCTAAAGTTCAAATTGAATTCATGAAAAAAATTAGCCTCGAAGATTACAAATACAATCGATCAAATGATTTTGTTGACATCGTTCCTTTATTTATAGAAGATCATGCAGAGTTATTTAACTCTGCTGAAAGAATACTCATAGAAAGACAACCTCCAGGTGGTTTTCAAAATATTGAAATTCTTATACACTATATGTTCAAAGATAAAGTTCAATTAGTTCACCCCACAAGTGTACATAGTCACTTCAATATGAGACATTTAAACTATGAAGAAAGAAAAGAACGTTCGACTCAAATTGCAGAAAGATGTATAGAGAGTGAAATAGAATTAGAGCGTAAACATGACATTGCCGATGCAATATGTATGCTATTGTATTATAACTATAAGACGTTTGTGTTGAACCCTTTTGAAAAGTTTAGGTTTGGAGATTCTCCAATTAATTATATTTAGGTATAATAAATGGCTCCCACGATTAAACAACTCAAAAACGCAAAGAAAAAATTAAAATCGACACCAAAACCTCGTGGAAATACACCAAAAATTCCAACAGCTACTCTTTTACGTTTAATTGCGGCAGACCCTAAGATTGGTCGTCACAAGGCGTTTGTGAAGCGTGCTCATGAACTTGCGAAGAAATAGTTTCATCAAGAATACAAACAGCATTTGTCAAACACTCCAACATATCGAAGATATCACATGGGTTACGTTGTTCGAGACCCATTCTGAGCTTTTCAATATTAGTTTTGATTGAATGTTTTTCGCGTTCAATTACCGCGAGTTTATTGGATAATTCTTTGATCTTATGTTGAACCTTGTGTGTATTCTCTTCCATATGTTGATCAAGACGTTCTATATGCATTTCATAACTATTCATCTGTTTTTCTAAGATATCCCTTTTTGTATCGGACTTGCATTTCGCAATCTGTTTTTCGATATTTTGGATTTTTTCTTCGTACAGACCGAGTTCGTGGAGATATCCTCTATGATAGATTTCGAGGTTTTCATTCAAAGCCTTGATGTGTTGTTGTGTTTCCATTGTAATTTACCTTCGACCCTTGGCTTTAATAAACTTTTTGAGTTCGGAAACAAAACTATCAAAATGTCCGAGGCGATATTGAACAAATGCCCATAAAACAAAGAACATGGTTTTTGTGAGATTATTCACCTCGTTGTCCTCCATCTTATATATAGGTCCGACAACCCGACCCATAAAAGTTTCATCTTTATGTTTACCTGTAATGTAAGACTCTGCCTGTGTAATCGCACAAGTATCATCATTCACAGACCAATGATAGAATAAAAAAGGAATAACCATCGAGTAAAATTCCAGTTGTTTACGATCATTCAAAAATGGTGCAACGAGAATCCACACCAAAAAAATCAGATGGATGAAAAATATTATATTCATCTATAATAAGATGACAGAAGAAAATTTTGATATGTCTACAATGTGGAATGACTATCACGAAGATGTTTTACGACAATGGGGTGAGGCGTGTGCTTGTTACAGGTATATGCATCATCGTTCATTCTTGATGTACAAAAAATTGAGTCTGCGGTTTAATTTACCTGTCATTGTTCTCTCGACCATCACAGGTACTGCGAATTTTGCTCAGAGTACTTTACCAGTTGCTATTCAACCCGCAGCACCATCCATCATCGGTGGCCTAAACCTGATAGCAGGTCTCATAGCGACAATTATGCAGTTCCTTAAGGTAAACGAATTGATGGAGAATCATAGAACATCTGCGCTTGGTCATGGAAGTCTTTCGAGAAATATCCGACTTCAGCTGGCTTTACCAAGGGAAGAGCGTAAAAAGGAGGGTTTGAAATTTGTTGAAGATTGTAAAGCTGAATATGATCGTTTACTTGAACAATGTCCCGCTATCCCTAAAAAGATTCTTCTAAATTTCGACAAGGAGTATCCAATAGAGGGTATATTCACGAAACCTGAAATCCTGCATGTAAGAGCAATACCAAAACTAAAACCCGTAAAAACCATTGGAACGATAGGGGCTCTTACACAAAATACACCATTTGAGAAAATTGGTAAATTCATTGAGAGACCTGAAGAGGCAGAGGAAGAGGAAGAGGAAGAAGTTGACTTTGAAGAAGAGGAATCTGAGAATGAAGAAGCGACAGATGTCGAACAAGGAAAATAAGCATAAGCAATATAAGTAAATTCGCTAGTATACTACAGATCACATATGGTAAAACTTTCCTTCTTAAAGGTTTTACGATACGTTTATGTAGTGCGTCATTCTCGAGCACCAAATCTATAGCCTGGTTAGTAAAGTCATCAATGGATTCTTTCATTACAGTAATTGAACAAAAAAACAAAGAAGTTAATACAACACTTCATTCAAAAGAAATTGAACTTGTTCGTAAATATATAAAAGAGCGACAAAATGTATTTATATGTGGATCCAGTGGTGTTGGAAAAACGTATGTTCTTAATGAAGCTCTAAAAGGTATGAATTGTGTTGAACTGGAATATCATCATCTCAAGAGTAAAAGTTTATTTTTACCTTTTATAAAACCAACCACGAAACATGTTTTCATCGAAGATTATGACCAGACGTTTAAATCTATCGTTGCGGACGTTTCGGATGGTAATCGTATATCGAGAGGATCTCTATTGGTGACTTCGAAGAATATGTGTTTTTTTCCAAATTTCAAAACTGTCATTATATCGAAACATACACCGGAAACTATTCTTACACTTGTAGAAGATAGAGATTCAAAAACTCTGAATGCTGCTTATAGATGTAAAGGAAATATAAGGAATTTTTATACGTATCGTGATGGTTATGAAGAAATGGATGAGTTCAAAACATCAAAAGAATACATATCCGAGATTTTAACAGACGATAATCGAGGATTGCAGTTTCATGAACATGTATCTGAACATGGACATATGTGGGACGTTTTTCAGGAAAATTATTTAGACTCCAAAGATTGTGATATTACTACTATATCTGAATCATTTTCAATGGCTGATGTTTATGATACAACGATGTATTCGATGGGTGCATGGAATTTGATGCCCTTTTTTACACTACATTCTCTTACTATACCCAAATACTCAATGGGTACACCTCTCAAAAGTGAAAAAATCAGACCCGGTAGTTGTTGGACGAAATATGGCAACTACAAGATGAGAAAGCGTAAATACGATGAAATCAAAAAAAAATCGAGAATTAGTTTTGGTGTTGAAGAATTGTGTCTTATCAGGGATTATGCACAGAAAGGAGACCTAAGTAAACTGGTCGATTATAAAATCACACCTCAAGATTTCGACGTCATAAATCACCTTGCTATTGGAAATAGCTTAAAATCAAAAGACGTAACTAAAATAAAAAAGGCACTAAAGAATGTCTACGAAGGATGAAGAACCTGAAATTGAAGAATGTGTTAAGGTTATCGGAAATGAGATTCTTTTCTATGCCGATGTCGATCGCGAAAACGCTCTTGATTTCGTTGAAAAATTTAAGAAGTTGGAGATTGAACTTCTTAAAAAGAAAGCTGAACTCTTTGGGTACGAACCCCTAATTAGGGTTCATATAATGAGTGAAGGTGGAGATATCTTTGCTGGTATGACGATGATGAACACCCTCGAATCCTCTCGTGTAAAGGTTGTAACCATCGCCCAAGGTTCGTGTTGTAGTGCAGCTACGTTCATGTTGCTTGGAGGTTCTGAGAGACTTATGGGGAGGAACGCATATGTCCTCATTCATCAAATTTCTACAGAAATGTGGGGTAATTTTCAGGAACTTAAACATGAGCTGAAATCAACGGATAAGTTTATGAAAAACCTGAAGAAAATGTATCTTGAAAAGACTAAACTCCCGGAAAAGAAGCTGAACAAACTCATGAAAAAGGACATTTACCTTTCTCCTCGTGACTGCCTCAAGTATGGTATCGTTCACGCTCTTGAGTAAGTATAACTGAGCGTCGATATAGAGCGAGTACACATAGAATTATAAATATTATACAAATCGTGTTTAAATTTAAAGGCAAAGTTGCGCTTTCTGGAGGCTTAAGTCGTTCCATTCTACCATAATTTACAACCGGTAAACCCGACATCTACTTAAAACTGATATTTTATTATCGTACAATGGAACGCCTTATCAAACAAGACAAACACAACCGCGATCGCTACATTGACATCAAAGTCGAGGACTTGAAGGATGGAACTGCGGACATCGTGAAGATCTCTGGCATTGTTGGAAGTGACAAGTTTTCCGAGTCACGAACCAATGTCAAAACTGGTTACGAAAAAGCTCTCAAGAGAGCCCAAACTATGTGGAACAATGAACATACCAAGTGTAACCAAGTGTTGCCTATGCTCGCTAACAAATGGGATGATCGCCGGAAATACATCTCTGAGCCGTTCTACGTTCAACCCAAACTTGATGGTGTTCGCCTACTCGTCTCCAAAGATGGTGGCATCTCAAGAACTGGGAAGATTATCCCTGGAACCGAGGTTCTTGGGAAAGGTCTTGAACCGGGTCAATACGTTGATGGTGAAGCCTTTGACCCTAACCTCAACTTTGAGGAACTTACGAGTACTTTCAAGACTGACCCTCTGAAGCTCAAGTTCCATGTGTTCGATTTCTTTGATTTGAAGAAGCTTGACATGACCTTCGAGCAACGCTGGGAGTATATCTGGCGTTCTATCTACAATCCTCATTACGAATATGTCAAAACGACACTCGTAAAATCCAAGAAGGATCTTCCTCTCATGCATCAGAAGAATGTTGAAGAAGGACATGAAGGTACCATGATTCGCGATCGCTTCAGTGTCTATGAGGTTGGTCAGCGAAGCAACTATCTCCTCAAGCACAAGGATTTCCAGACCGAGGAATATGAAATCACTGGTGCCAAGACGGGTCATGGTCGTGACGCGGACGCAGTTGTTTGGGTTTGTAAAACCCAGGATGATAGGGAATTCACAGTCAGACCTGAGGGTACCATCGTCCAACGTGAGGAGGATTACAAGAATCGTGAGAAGTTCATGGGGAAGATGCTTACTGTGCGTTTCCAAAACCTGACGGCATTGGGTGTCCCACGTTTTCCAGTTGGTGTAGTAGTTAGAGATTATGAGTGATTTGTAATAAATGAACCGCATTGCGATCGATATCGATGAAGTTCTTGTTCCGTTTCTCCACCCAATGGCGAAATATCACAAGAAATCAATTTCCAAAACCAGGTACAGCTATGTCTATCGGGATATTTTTGACATCACAGAAGAAGAATCTCAAAAGATGGTTCAAGAATTTTACAGGTCCCAAGCTTTCACCCAGCTGACCCCCATGAAAGGGGCACGGGGAGCTATGTATAAACTCCATAGGGGTGCTGATAAGCTGTATATCGTCACGGGGCGTCAAGACTCTGTGAGAGAAGAAACCGAGGCTTGGATTGAGACATATTTTCCGAACATTTTCGATGACGTGATTCTCACGAATAGTTACACATCCCATGAAGTGAAAAAGTCTGATATATGCCGCGCACTCAATATCGGTCTCATCATCGACGACAATAAGGGAATCTGTGACCAGTGTATCGAAGCAGGTACAGATGCCCTTAATTTCGTAGGTGACGATATTTACCCGTGGTGTGAAGAGAGTGAAATCAGTATAAAAGGGTGGGACACACTAGAATTATAATGTCTCTCGGTCTCATCGGTCTCGGCTCTATTGGTGGCAACCTCGCCCTAAACATCCAGAAGTCTCATGAACTCAATGTGTGTAACCGTTCACCCGAAAAGGTGAAGGCGGTTGTTAAGAAGTCTTCCCACGTGAAGGGCTACGAAAATGTTGAAGAGATGGTCTCTGATATGGAGGAGCCTCGCACGATCATCACAGCTCTCCCACATGGGGAGACAACGGATGCCATGGTGAAAAAGCTGGGTTCAGTGATGACCAAGGGTGACACTATCATCGATTGTTCGAATGAATTTTATCGAACATCGAGGAATCGTGGTGCATTCTGTCAATCCAAAGGAATCGGGTATCTTGGTACCGGTCTCTCCGGTGGCGCCGAGGGTGCTCGTCTAGGTCCCGCACTCATGATTGGCGGCCCTTCGAAGACCTTCAAAGAACACGAAGACCTCTTCAAGTCTTTTGCCAAGAGTTATGCCTACATGGGTGAAGACTATGGAGTCGGTCACTTTACCAAAATGGTACACAACGGTGTGGAGTATGGTATGCTCCAAGGTATCGCTGACGTGTATGCCTACTGCAACCAAGATACACACTACATGAATCAGGTTCTGAAGGCTGTTCAGAATACAGATATCGATGGGTACCTCACCAAGTCGGCTATGAATGTACTTCATGAATACGATTTAAAAAAGATTGCTGACATCGGACACATGAACAATACGGGTCTATGGTGTTCAGAGATTGGTATGGAATATCACATCCCCACTCCTACGATTAACTCTGCAGTGAATACACGTTTCACGAGTCGACACGTCAAGGCGGTCAATACAGCCAGTCATAAAAATTGTGCTATCGACTTTAAGGTGGCAGTGGACGCACTTCGTTTCGTGTTTGCGACATCCCTCCTCGAGGGATATGACCTCATGGATACTCGACACGTCTCTAATGAGAGTATCAAACAGGCGTGGTCTTCGGGTACCATCATCGAATGCCCCATGATTGGTGAGGATTACCGCACCATCATCGAACAGACGGCTGAAAATGCACGTGTTATGGTCATGTATTGCGTCGCTGCGGGTATTCCATGCCCCGCTGTACAGGCTGCACTTTCCCAGTATGATTTCATTCATGAAAAGTCGACATCTATGAAGTTTATCATGGCACAGCGCAATTACTTTGGTCAGCATGAAATAATGGAGGCGTGATCCCATAGATAGTCAACTTCCTTCTCTTTTAGGAAAATTTGTTTGTTACCACATTTGATTTCCCTGAGTACATTTTCGTAGGCGCAACCACCCATGTCAAGTTCCCATTTATCATTATCATTCGTGAGAATGTATTTGTCCCCTGGAACCATCTTGGCCAAGTCTGCTTCTAATTCAATACCCCTGTATGTCGTTCTAATTTTGCATTCAGTGGGTGCTGTGCCTTTGTACTCTATGTTTCTCGCAATTTGAATTATTTCAGGTGGCGATGCCGCTAATTCTTTTAAGATTTCTTCCCGATTCCTGAACGTATGTTTCGCGATAATTGTCGCAAACAATAGGACACAATGACTTTGATACATGTCCCCCACTATACCCACAGTATCAAAGTAATTAATCCTCTCATTCATATCACCACTCTCATGTAACTTGATTTTGATGGACTCGAGTTTCTTTGGAGTCTGGATGTGCTGCAAGACATCTTTGCCGAGATAGTGGTCGTTGTATACCACCTTCAGATTGTTTTCGTCGATAAAGTCTTTGATTCTCTCGAAGTCGTATTTGGAGTGACCATGTGGCTTCTCGAGGATGTAGGTTGCATCCACGAGTCCTAGGTAAGGTTCCACATTTTCACAAAAGTTATGTGTAGGGATGGACATATACGCCACGACATTGGAAACATCTTTGAGGTGTTCCAGGTTCGCCACCTGCTGTCTAGAAATGGGAGTGTGAGGACAATCCAATTTCTTGAGAGCTGGAATGATACGGGTTCTTGCCAGATGTCCCCTGGCACCAAACACGAGGCAGTGATTCATCTGTTACTTTTTCCTGACATTAAAATAATGTTCGCTCTCCTTTGCAAACCCATCGCTGTTCCAACACCCAGTGGAAATCTTGCCCTCCGCACCAAAGATTGTCGTATAGCGTACGTTAAGCCATCTCAAGTTCAAGAAGGTGTCTATGAACTTGAGATACTTGAAGCACCCCCAGTAAACGTTAGCGAGTCAGATTAAAAAAATGGATTGCTCACGTTTATCATTTTTCCATTCCTAAATTTCATATGTATGATTTCATCACATTCACCACCTTTCATTACCATTTGTGGTTCTCCACATTCAGTTCCTTTTTTTTTATGTCTATCACATGCAGTTTTAGTCCTAGTTGTGATACTCATATCTTGACTATACCCAATAAATGTACGATCAACCTGACCCGTTTTTGGGTTCAGAGCTTCAACTGTAGCTTTCCAGCAATATTTACCAAATTCCCATTCTTTTGTCGTATCAATTGGAGGTGGTGGAGCATCTAGAGCAGAAGAATTATTGCGAGTTCTCTTTCGTTTAAAATGAGATGAAATGGGTGTGGTTAGAAAGTTAGCAATGGTTGTCATTACTAATAAGTTGTGTCATATTTTTAAGCCTATCTTTTTTACATGGTGGAAAACACCATCTAAAAACAACAAACTCTCCCAACCGGGTTCGAACCGATGACCTCGCGATTAACAGTCGCACGCTCTACCAACTGAGCTATGGGAGAATGGGTCCCCTCTATCCGAATCGAACGAATGACAAATGGAACTACAGTCCACTGCTCTACCAACTGAGCTAAGAGGGGATTAGCTCCCACCAAGATTCGAACTTGGGGTGGTGGATTCAAAGTCCACAGTGTTGACCAACTACACCATAGGAGCCGGAGCCTCGGCCACTATATTGATGTTTCGTTTCTCTTCTTTAACTTCGTATTGATATTTAAAGTTATACATTAGGAAGCAGAAAAGACCAGCTGCAACATTCGTAATGATCATGGGTATGACCACATAATGGAATGAGTATATGAGGGATAGAATACTCGCAGTCAGATTCAAGTGTAGGAATTTGTAATCGATAGCTTTAGCATCTTTATGTTTGTATACGTGCATAATTTCAGGTACAAACATAATAACTATAAAAGCCGACCCCAATAGACCACATACATCAACCACATTCATTCTTAGTTCTATATATTTTCTATTGTTTAAGTAGGATGCTGGTCATCATTTGTTTAATTGTATGTCTGGTTCTGATTATCTTAATCAAACCTAAAAATAAAGTGTATGATTATAAATGTTTTTATTTAACACTTAGAGATCAAAAAAGTAGACAGGAAGAGTTTTTTAAACACCACGACAAAAATATACCAATTGAAATTATATATGGACCTGACACAAGGAAAGTTAAAGTTGCCCGAGAGTTTGAACAATATATAGAACCCGAGTATTTTGAAAAAGCGATTGAAATGCATTACAATCCCAATGTTAATAGACCTGATATCACGTATTTCAATATGGGTGCCATTGGATGTTTTATGGGTCATATGGACTTTTATAAACGTTGTTTTGAACAGAACTTGAAATATGCTGTCATATTCGAAGATAATGTTATTATAAAATCACCAAAACTTTATGATGAAATCCAACAAGTAATAAACGAGAAAGGTGACGATTTTGAAATGTGTTTTTTCCACTGCCTATCTAGACTTAGTGAAAATGCTGAAAATAATCTGGAAAGGGTTAAATGGATAGCGAGTACTAAATGCTATCTAATTAATGTAGAAAACATGCGCAAATACATAAAATATTTCTATCCAATGGATAATCACATCGATATGAAACATGAAGATCTCATTGAAAAGGGGGCTCGTGTATACTACAAGGATTTGAAAAATTGCATGATGATTGATAGAAGTCACCAAAGTATCATAGCACATAGAAACCATGGAAGACCTAACTTTTTATCGAGAAGATACCCACTCATTACACCTGATGACGTTATTAAGGGGTACTGACACATTTTACATTGAGGATAACCCAATCTAAAACATGTTCCAAACGGGGCTCGAACCCGTGACCTTGGCGTGCCTTATATGAAAACAAATTCACTTTTATATACTTAGTATAAGCACCACGCTCTAACCAACTGAGCTATTGGAACGAGCGGTCTCTTTGAGACATATTATATAGTAATTAATCCTTTATATCAGATTATTTTGAAGGATGATGCAATTTCTCCCATTAAAGCCAGTTGTTGTGACATTACAAGCATTTTAGCCACATCAGTCTGGGGTGTAATTTCTCCATAACCGACGGAACTCATGGTAGTCAGCGCGAAATAAAATGGATCTACTGGACTTTTAAAATTAAAAGAACCCGGTTTCATCTGGCTGTATATAATTCCGTAAAATAACGAAATCAATGCAACATTTAGTAGAATAGATGAGTTCATTTACTATAAAATCACATTTTTTATACTGAGTCTACACGAGAAATATCCCTACTTTTTCTTTTATTCGCGGTTGAAATATTACCAAATGCATGCAACCATCTGTTTACAGCACGTCTAGAGGCTGTCACAGACGCTGCATCATCACCCACTACGATAGAAAGGCCATTACAGACATCCGGTTTGTTTTCTTTATCTGGAAATTGAACCAGAAACGCCTGAATCGATATGGCCGGTATATCTGGTGCGTCGTCCAATAACTTATCGTATTCCTCGCGTGACTTCATGATAAATTCTACGACGTCATCACGATGTTTAACATCTAGTGAAAGTTCCATGTCGATAGACCTATAGAACTTTGACCATTGTACGCACATAGCTGAGTGTGCCTCAGATAGAGGTAGAGATTGACTAAACTTTGAAATACTCGTCAAAATCCCCCCCAATACATTCATGAAAGCAAAGAAATACTGGATGACCATTATGTTATTTTTAGTCTCTGGTGACACGTCTTCATTCCCACTCGGATTTAAAACGGCAAAGCCACCCACACCCGTTATACTTGCTATAATTATACTAGGATAAGACAACCAATCATTCTGTTTCTTGTAGAATAGGCGTGCATGGTTATGCAACCAGCGGTATCCAGCCGCTTTCTCTGCCCATTTTATAAGCAACTTTTCTTGTTTTTCACACCACTCACAGTGTTCGTCTTGCTTTTGAACACTCATGGTCTTATTAAAGTGGGAGATATATTTCAAGCTCCGGTTTCATTTCTTGAACCCACCATTTCTTTTCCCCTGGGTCCCATTTCGCACCATGTGATTTCGCAACGTCTTTCTCTTCGTATGGTACGTTCAGATATATACGTGTCATCCATTGTGTTGCTTCTTTTTCCGTTTTAAATGACTTATACACCGCACCCTTATATCCATCCACCTGCTCCTTAGCTTCGTCCCATGTGTTGTAAATACCAGGTTTATATCCACGGAAGACACTATAAAATTTCTGCTCCTTCGGTTTACTTGTTCCACCAGCAGTCTCAAAGGCTAATGTATCAACTTCTTCATTTTTAGGGTTGCCGTTGTGGGCCTTCACCCATTTCCACTCAACAATCTTCAATTTATTACGCGCTTCGTCCATAGCAATCCACAATTCTTTGTTTTTTACGGGTGTGCCCGTAGATGTTATCCAGTTATTCTTTTTCCAATTGACAATCCATGAACTAATACCATTCTTCACATATTGACTATCCGTGAATATACACACTTCTTGGATATCCCTCTTCACACATTCTTCCAGAGCTTTGTGAATTGCCGTCATCTCCATTGCATTATTGGTGGTATCAGTTTGTTTACCACATAGTTTAAAGTCGTCGCTAACCACACCCCAGCCACCACGTCCAGGATTTCCGAGACAACTTCCATCAGTGTAAATCTCATACATGATTACTTATCGTTCTTCTCCTTTATCTTTGGTTTGGTTGTTTCTTCGGGTTTAAAAAAACTTGTTGCCTTCTTGGGCGTTTTACATATTGTATCACCACAATGATCCCTGTTTTGATAGATAGAATTAATAGATGTTGAAATTTCATTACAAGATTTTAGAGACCAGCGCCCTAGCTTTGGTTTATCCACTTTAATAAAAAGGTCAAATACTTTCTTGAACATTATCTATAATGAGAGGCTTGTATTTAAGTACGCTTATTTGCTAAGCGCTTCGATCGGCGCAGGGGTGCTGGCCTAGTAAGTTCCTCGAATTTAGAAACATACTTCGCAAATATGGGACCCCCTTGTTTTGCTTTATCATAATAGGCCTGAATGAGTTTCATATCACCACGTTTCTGTATGAGAAGATTGTAATAATTGAGTGTAACCTCAAACATAGACATTGCCATAGTTCTATTAATTTCCGTATCAGGGTTGTCTTCTACGGTGTGCACCATCATAGTCAAGGTAGTAATCAGTTCGGTGCGTGAAAAGTTGGGCATTTTAGTTTAGAAAACACAAATTCTAGTTCGACTTAGGCTTGCTGATCATTTTTAAATAGCATTAGTAATATGCATTTTAAAAATGAGTTGTTGATTAATTATTTACTAAAACTTCGTATGAGTATTTAGTTCGAGAACGCGAGACCACCCATACCCGACTGGATGCGGAGGACGTTGTAGTTAGTGGCGAACATGTGCATGGAGACGGCTGGGGAGACCGCGGTCTTCATCTTAACCGCAACCTGCGCGTTATCAATACGCGAGAAGTTGCAGGTGCCGGTAGGCTGGTGCTCCTCTGGCTTGAGCGCGAAGGAGTAGGAGTACACACCCGGGTAAGGGTTACCGGAGTGATGGTTGAACGCCTGGACCTGGTTGAAGTACTTACCCTTCTGCTCCTTGAAGCGGTCTTGGCCGTTAAGGACAAGCTTGAAGGTGTCGAGGGGACCCGCCTCCTCCTCGGTGAACTTGGAAGCACCACCGGAAGTACCAACCTGGACGAGGGGTACACCGACGTCACCTGGGGAGACGAACGCGTTGGAAGTCGCGATCGCGGTGGGGTCGGACTGGAGGACGATGTCACCGACAGCGGTGTTGGAAGTGAAATTCCAAAGCTCAGTGCGCGCGGTGGCGGTGTTGGAGAAGCACCACGCCAATTCCTTGATGGGGTGGTTGTACGAGAGGCGAATCTGCTTCTGCTGGCCGTTGGTAACGGTGTCGGTACCAGTGTGCTGAACCTGCTCAATGAGGTACTCGTGACCCTTCTGCGCGAAACGACGACGCTCCTCGGTGTCAAGGTAGATGTAGTTAGCCCACACCTTGAACACACCAGTGTCAAGGTAGGTGGAGAAGGTGGACGCGAGGTCAATATCGACCCGCACCTCGTGGTACTGGAGGGCGATGAGGGGCAGGTAGAGACCGGGGTTGCGGTTGAAGAAGAAGATGAGGGGCAGGTAGACGGTGCCGGCAGGGGCAGTGGTCATCTTGGCGTAGGTAGTCTTCTTAGCCTCGTCGAGGTACAGCTCGGAGTACAGGCGCCACCACTTCTGGTAGTGCTTGTCAATGCGCTGACCACCGATGGACAGCTCAACATTGTTGATCGCACGCTCAGCAACCCAGTTGCAGTCATTGGTCGCGTGGGAGGTGATAGTGTTAGCGGAAGTGGACTTCATCTCGATGTACATGTCACCGACGAGATCACCGTTACGCGCAACGGTGACGGACACGCGGCCGGAGTTGGCGGCAGTACCGTTGACGGTCTGCTCGATGTTCTCCATCGCGAAGTTAGTGTGGCGCTTGTATTTGGCCTGGAAGAAAGTTACCTCAGGGTTACCGGTAAGGTAGACATCCTGGGCACCGTAAGCGACGAGTTGCATAAGACCGCCAGCCATTTTGAGAGTTGTTGTACTATAAGCAGAGAAATTAATTTTCGGGAAATGCGCGTTTCCCGACTCCAATTTTTCTCCGTCAATCATATAATGACGACCCATCCTGACGAATTTACCGAGAACCCAGTTGAAGAGGGTGAAATTGTTTCTGAATCTGAAAGTGAAATCTCTGTGACTGATAGTGAGCAAATTCAAGAAGATGTCAACTTTGATGACGATGACGAACAAGATGATGGAACTTTGGACATCGCGGAACTTATGACTTCTTTAATGGCTACAGAGGATGGAGATACATTGTGCTCGGCCCTCGTGAATATAGGTAATCAACTTCAAACCCATAATAAAATAATGATAAAAATTTTGAGCAAAATGAACAAAGCTTAAGGAATATGATGTTAAGTATTTCAATGGTAGAAACACACTTCATTGACAAGGATCCAAATATTTATGAAGCACTCGCTGAACTTCAGAAACGAAATATCCAGTCAATGAAGGAAGAAGACATATTCAAAATTGTCGAAGACTTTGAGTTTAGATGGTTTCTAGTTGGTAACGATGGTTGCTTTCCGTGTATGGAAAGGGCAACCAAGCTGGGTTATTACCAATTCATTCACCCTGACAATTTCAACGAAGATGGTATTGTCAAACCAGATCAAATCGATATTGTAGCTATCCGTGGTATTAAAAATCGCATGATAAATTTTCTAATTACACTAAACAATCATGTTCAAATTCACATGAATAATTCTAAAACCGATGAAGATGATATTACTATAAATAAAAGAGTCAACAATATCATTCTTCAAGTTGAAGATGGCTTTGAAAATGTTCGACGCCATCAAATGTCGTATGAAAGGGTAATTACTCCTACCGCTCTACCTCAGATTTCTGTATACACAGACCCTTCAACTATGGATGAAGAAGAGATTGAAAAATCTACCCCATTTCAGAAATGTCTTATGCTTACACTGAAAGAATTGCGTACACGTGGATACAGACGTTACAAGAATCAATGTTGTGAAGAAATTATCACAATTGAAGGTCATCGAACGAGAGCGTGGAATCCAATTTTCACGATTGAAGAGTTTGTATATTCTCTCCCTAAAAAGGAAAGTAACTTTACCAACTGGAAGAACTTCACAAGTAAAGGGTCTATTTTCAGAGACGTAATTGACAATATATCAAAATGTCAGGATGCTCAGTTTCCAGAGATCTACAAGAGGCGAAATGTCTGGTCATTTAAGAATGGAGTCTTTGTGGGTAAGGAGTGGGTTCCCGATACAGGGAAGTTTGAATGTCGTTTCTATCCTTATACGAGTGACAAGTATACATGCCTTGATCCGAGTATTGTAGCGTGTAAATATTTCGATAAGCAATTTGATGACTTTTCACACATGGAGAATTGGAGAGATATTCCTACACCTTTTTTTGATTCAGTTCTAAAGTACCAAAAGTTTGAAGATGAAGTATGCAACTGGGCATATGTCATGGGTGGACGTTTATGCTTTGACATTGGTGAGCTGGACAAATGGCAGATTATCCCATTCTTCAAGGGTATTGCTCGTTCGGGTAAGTCTACTCTCATTACGAAGGTGTTCAAGAAGTTTTACGAGAATGAGGATGTGAGTACACTTTCTAATAATATTGAAAAGAAATTCGGTCTATCCGCAATCAAGGATTCATTCATGTTTATTGCTCCCGAAGTAAAGGGTGATCTCGCCCTTGAACAGGCTGAGTTCCAGTCTATTGTTTCTGGAGAAGATGTTCAAATCAACATTAAGAACAAGACGGCAACTTCTGTGGAATGGAAGGTTCCTGGTGTATTGGGTGGAAATGAAGTTCCAAACTGGAACGACAAATCTGGATCAGTTCTCCGTCGTATTCTCCCATGGAATTTTGGTAAGCAAGTTCAGGATGCGGATCCCCAACTTGATGATAAGCTTGATAATGAACTTCCAATCATTTTATTGAAGTGCATTCGCGCCTACCATGAATATTCAGATAAATATAGATCGGTAGATATCTGGAATGCTGTTCCTAAGTATTTTGAGAAAATCCGAATGCAGGTGGCTATGGTAACGAGTAGCTTGACGAATTTTATGGAATCTACATATGTAGTGATTAGTAAGGAACTATATGTTCCACAAAAAGAGTTTATTGCAAAGTTCAACCAACATTGCAAGGAAAACAACCTTGGAAATCATAGGTTTCATTCAGACTTTTATGCAGGACCATTTAGTACTAGAGATATTGAAGTTACCACTGAAACAGTTAAGTACAGGGGTCGCGTTTATACAAATCAACCAATTATCCGCGGCCTTGACATTGTAAATGATGATCTAACTTACACCGATGAATAAACAAAAAAATCTTTACCAATAGTAATATGAGTCAGTCTATAAAGGAATTTGTAAAAAAGTCTGGTGTAGAAATCCAGACTACAGACTCAAACTCAAATTGGAACTCGAATAACAATAATTTTGCACGAGAACTTGAGATGGAGATGGAACAAAATGCACAGAGACGACGCCTTCAGGCTGCTCCGGCTTATAAAGCCTTTAGAACACCGCCACGGCGAGTTGTACCTAATCCCCCAAGATCTCAAATACAAGTACCCCAACGCCTTCAACAAAATCTAATTACCAATAAAAAATATGAACCACTTGCAGATGAATTTGCTGGTATAAATGAAAATGCTGTATACAAAATGCTTGAGGAAACTGAGTTTAAAGAAGCATTTCCAAATTTAGCATCCCCAACCCCAGAACTTCAAATTAGTAAACTTAACCCTGGTATGTTTAATGCTAATGTAGATTCGGGATTTTCATCGAAGGATGTAATAATTGACCTCAAGAAGATTCTTATGAAATCACCGGTTGGAAGAACCAGTATTGGTGAAGGCCTTTATTTAGACACACGAGAAATACAGGGTGTTTATGGTCAGTTTCAAATTGGGTTTTCTCATACAAAAAACTTCGGACCAAAGGGTAATCTCAACAAACAATTTGCAAGTGTTAAATTTAAATTGACTCTTTCTAACGATGTAGAAGAAAAAGGATGTGATGTAAATATCTATAAAAATGGTAAGATTCGGTTCTCAAGTGGCTTTATAGGAACAAATATAAGTAATCAACCAGAACTTATTCGCCGTTTTATAGTAGAGACGTATACAGATAAACAAAACTTTTTATACAACCCATTCGTATACAACAATTTAAGTGGACAATTCCGAGTAAATGGAACTTTTAAAATGGATAAAATAGCCAAATCTCGTTCTAGGTACGGGATTACTACTGCTTCGTATGAACCCGAACTTTCTCCATTTCTTTATGTATACTTTAGTGATCATAAACTCATTTTATCAAAATCAGGTAACGTTCAGATTTCGGGTGCAAAGAACCCCAGAGATATGTTAGATGGGTATGAACTTGCTAAAAAGTTTGTTCAGTCTTTAAATAAGGATAAACTAATAATCGTAAAGGGTACATTTGCAAAGGGTGTCAAAACAAGTGCAGGTGTCAAAAAAGTAAAGAAAACAGCAAACAAAGGTAAGAAAGGTGGTTTTAACACGAAGCAGTGTGATCGTATGAAATTACCCGAATTAATGAATGTTGCTAGAAGCGTGGGTGTTGTTAATTTCAGAATGAAAAAGGATGGAGTTTCAAGGCGTGTAACGAAAGATGTTCTCTGTAAAAGAATAGAAAATGCCATGGGAAAAAAGACGACATTTAAAAATACAAATAAGGGTAAAAACGTACCGGTCACTGGCGATAAAAATACACTTCGAATTGGTCGAGAGTTGTGTCGTAATATGAAATTAGATGAAATCAAACGTGTGGCGATGATTCTCAGAATTAAAATTGAAGATAAGGATAAAAAAGCTGATCTATGCCGTAAAATTGAAAAGGTCAGAAACAACATGCGTAACGCACCTAAAGCCAATTCTCCTAAACCTAAACCTAAACCCACGAAGAAGCAGTTACGTCAAAATAATGCCATAGCTAAAAGAAATGTTAAGAAGACTGAAGTGATAAAAAAACGGGGTCTTGATGAAGTTTCGATTAGAAAAGATATCACAAAACTTTATGGTAAAAAATGGATGAACCGGTATAACCCCAATATTAACAAAGATGTACGCAATATGAAATCATCTCTTAATGCGATCACCCGAGGTAATAAAATGGGCGTTCCATTTAAGAAAAATATAGATGACATGAAAAAACGCGTTGTTCAACAATGGAAAATGGAGAGAAAGCGGGAACTCGAAAAGGTATATCTTATGAAATCTGTGAATATTACCGGTATTCCACTCAACTTGAGGAACAATTATCGTCGCGCAGCTGCCGAATATATCATGAGTAAAAAGACACTTCCATCTAACAAAATGTTGACTGAATATAGAAAATCATGGTTAAAGTTTATAGGTAATATTACGAATAGAAATGTCAATAAAGGAAGAAATTTTAGGCCGGCTTCAGCTCGGATTGAAAAACTATAAACATGGTGTACGAGTAGACGATGACACGAGAGAGTGGGGAACTCCCATAGATTCATGGATGTTTATGGCAAGGGAAGAATTTTTAGACGCTCTAATTTACATTATAGCTGACTACATAAGAGTAATTAGAAGTAAGGGAGATTACGCACCCAAATCTTTTCGTAAAAATGATGAGCCTGATGATAACAAACTAATCATGTCGATAGTAGATGAGTGGGAGTATATTGAAAGTCCGAAACACAAAATGTTAGTGTGGAATATCTTCAAGATGCTCAACATTGACGCATTTGGAAGATGAAAATAAATACGTACATAGTACCATTACACCCAATTCGTATGCAGCGACATCCCACATACGAATTAGCGTG
>Ga0315320_10000961_pt1 | contig 23663 bp, 20 predicted proteins | sample M140m21515metaG_FD_203458 | JGI IMG/M metagenome (GOLD analysis project Ga0315320, IMG submission 203458) | Ammonia-oxidizing marine archaeal communities from Monterey Bay, California, United States - M1 40m 21515 | ecosystem: Environmental > Aquatic > Marine > Coastal | place: USA: California... | reverse complement strand
GCTTTTTAGGCTTTGCCGACTATAAATTACGCGCGCGAGATGCTGATGAAATGCAGTGGTGGTTACAGCAAATTGATTTAATCAATAATCCCGGCGAGCTGCTGTTGCATATATTGAATAAAAATACTGGGCAAGCGCAAACGGTTGCTCAGCTGTGTCGCAGTTTGAGCTATTCGCCACTGGCAATGCGTGAGTTGCTTAATGCGCAGGTCGCCGAGAAAAACGTGCAAGCGACCTCGGCCGAATCTTATGTGGCGGTCGGCGAAGCGCAGGGCATCCTCGATGTGCTTGATGCTACGGTGCAGCACTTTTGCAGCAAGAATTCTAATCGTTTACGCATTCCGATGTCGTTATTGCGCCAGCAGGTGGGCAAGAGGTCATGGCCCGTTGTGGCGTCGTTCAGCAGTGAAATGTTGGCGCAGGTAAATCTTAAAGTCACCAAAGGAGAACACTGGACCATCTTGAATGTAGAAGTAGACCCGCAATTTGCCGCGAGTGCTGCTCAGCTGGTAGCGTTGTTGGTCGAATCTAAATTACAGCCTCCGACTTGGCAAGATTTCTGGCAGAGCCATCCTGTAGCCGATGTTCGAGAAACAGAGATGTCAGATTATTTGCTAGACAGTGAATTGTGTATTTCTCCTGAAGCGGAGATACTGTTTGCGACCAGCGTCGTAACCGAGTTAGCTCGCGATGTGGTGTCACAGCTCAAAGATGGCGGCATGGATATTCCTGCGTTACGCGATAAGTACGCCACTTCTCGTAAGTACTTAATGCCGTTGCTCGAGTACTTTGACTCGCGCGGATTAACCGAACGCGTTGGCGCCAAGCGAATACTGCGCAATGCTGACGCTAGTTTGCGTGACTAGCGGTACTTTGTAGCCACTTAGCAGCCTCGGTAATACGTTGCGGAGTACTGATCTCACACCAATCGCCGCGATGCAGCACGGCCGAGGCATGCGTTGGATCTTGCGCAATCGCTGGCAGTAAACCGTGGCGAATCATGCACAGCAAATCATTCGGATGTTTTTTGCGTGCCTGATGCAGTTTATCAACCCACAGTTGATGTGGGCTGCAGATGCCGGTGTAAACAGCGCACTGATGATCACCGCCAATGACTTGGCCCTTAGTAGCCAATCCTGCGATTTGCAGATTTGGTTTAAAATACAATCCGCCAAAATTCGCCGAGTCTGTTTTGGGATGCAACATTAGGCTTCCGGTTGTAGAATCGAGCATTTGGCGTAAGTTGAAGTCGCCAAATACTTTTGCGTTAAGCATTAACTGAGGCAATTTGAAATCGCGCTGGCAAACTTCGAGCAGCGTGCCGCCCGTTCCGAGTAACTTGCCTTCGTACAAAAAATTTATTTCGAGATCACCGGCGTATTGTATCGCTTGTTCGCGAACCTGATCCGCTTTGTAATGGAGGTTAATCCACACTCGACGGTATCCAGCATTGCGCAATGCCTCTAAAGCAAAACGCAGTGGAGTGGTGTCGCTCACGGGTACGTTTGCTTTAGCGAATTCGTTACGAACTTCGCCAAGGCGCGTGGCATTGCCAGCGGCAAGAAGTAGGGCAGTAGTCATTAGCAAAGGTGCTTGCGTAAATCATAGTAATCGGGCAATTGGTCTAAAAGGGCAATTGCACAAATACTTGCGCGCCGCTCAGCATCTGCGTAGTCGTCACGGCCGTTGTTGAGGAGCAGGCCGAAGGTTCCGAGGGCCTTCAGTACACGTTGCAGGGCAGTTACCTGGAACTGTGGATGCACATCTTCAGCGTGCATCGCGTGCTCGTCACCAAGGTCCTCAACGGCATCAATAATCAGCCCAAACACTTCGTCGTTTAAATCGAGATACGCATCGGTGTAAAGAGACGCTAAATCATAAAAAATAGGGCCACGTCGCATGTCTTGAAAGTCAATCCAGGTCGGACGCGGATACTTGTCGTGCAACATGATGTTACGGCAATGGAAATCACGGTGTTGCAAACATTGCGGTCCGAAAGAAGCGTCGCGAGCAAGCGCAGCGCATAAATCGTTTATATGCTGTAAGTCGATAGCGCTCAACGCCAATTTCTTGAATCCGATTAAATAGCTGTCCACAAACTGCTTCAATTCTCGCTTAAACAAATCAGCATCAAGCGCCAAGTCATCATTCGGATGACCGGCGGCTAATGTACAACGACTAAATTTGCGCCAGTCTTCAATGAGCATGCGATAGTTTTCTGCTGTCGCTGCGTGCGACAAATGCATATCACAGCAGTCTTCGATGAGGTAACCGCCATCCGTGTGGCCGCCATAGGCTGGAGAATAAATATTACAACTCGTAAGTATTTCTTGACATGCGGTGGCAGGGCCTTGATCGCAGGTGACTATCAACAGCTGCTTGCCATGAACGCGAAAGTAGCGCCGAGCGCTAGCTTCGGGGCTTAGCTCGCTTAGCGTGAATCCTTCGCCGAGTAATCGCCGCGCTATTTCTTGTACCATTGCTCTATGAAATCGGCAGATTGCTGAAAGTGTTTATCGATGATTTGCGCTGCAGTGTGCTCTCCTCTTGAATAGTCACGCAGTTCTAGCGCGGCATAGCCATCGAAGCCGTTGTCCTGTAATAAATTCATGACTTGTGGCCACGCAATGGTGCCGCTGCCGGGACAGAGGTGCGCGTCTTCGCTGCCATCGTTGTCATGCAGATGAATATGATCCAGTCTTGGCATTGCCAGTAATAACTCGGCGGCGACATCGCCTTCGATGTTAGCGTGACCCAGGTCTAGGCAAATTCCAACTTCACCATGCGGGTCTACTTCGTCGAGCAATTCCATTAATTTGCTCACGCGCGTACCCGGCGAAATGATGTTTTCAAGCAGCAGTCTTACGCCGACTTTTTTAGCTACCACCATTAACTCACTGACGGCTTCGCGTGACCAACCGTAACTGTGCGCATCCCAGTCGTCTTTCTGCCATCCCAGATGCAACACCGCGCATTCGGCGCCTAGAGTGGCCGCTGCGGCGAGTCCCTGCGCGGCGCCATCAATAGCGATTCTTCGCTGCGACTCGCTAGCATCAATCACGGACCAGCGCGCGTTATCGTTCATCAGCTGCGGTACCGATGGGTAGAAGGGCAAGTGAACGCTAGGTACTGTTAATCCGAAATCGTCGAGCTGTTGTTTAAATGCACTCAGTCGTTCGGCGTTGCGCCATGGGACATGCGGTTCAGCTAGCCAGAGCTCGAGTTGCGGCACGCCGCCTTCAGCTAGCGCTTTAAGGCTAGGGCTTTGCAAGTCAGAGTAAACAAGCAGATGAGAGCTGAGCGAAAGTTTCATGAAGATGCTAATCTGTGTGAATGCTTGTTTCTACATTGCTGATTAGCTCAACCTTTTTATTTCAGGCTGATGAAATGGCTAAAGACTTTAAAAAGTTTTTTCGCAAAGAGAAAGACCCGTCCATGCGGGTTGAGTTAGTTTACTCACTCGAGGGTGAAGAATCAGTCTCTATTGCTGAGGTGTTGATACCTGTGCTTACCGATAAGCAGTCCGATGCGGCTCGTGCCGCGCGTATCGTACTGAGTGGTTTTCAAGATCACCTCAATCGCCTGCCTCTGCTTGAAGTGGTCGAAGAAGGGAAAAAGGACGGTCGTATTGCAGCAATATTGCATGCTGCCAGTGACATGCGCTGGCGAGATTTTTCAGAAGCCGGAAGGACCTACTTAGAAAGCGCCGACCCTGAATGTAGATTGTGGGCAGTAAATTTATGCGGCAATCTAAAGAACTATCTATCGATAGAGTCCATCAGCATAATACTGGCGAGCGATCCCAACGGGATTATCCGTGCCGCCGCTGTTCAGGCCCTTGAGCAAATGGGGCTTGCGCATGAAGATGTAGCGGCACCGCCACTCATTGCCGCGCTTGATGACGAGCTGTCGGCAGTGAATGTAGCCGCTTGTGTTGCATTGCGAACAGTGCGCTCTAAGCAAGCCATTGGTCCTTTGGTTAAGTTGCTGGCTAGCGCGAAGGGCCGACTTTCCGAAGAGGTTTGGCCGACTTTAGTGGCAATAACGGATAATCAGTTCAATGACAATCCACAACTCTGGAGCGATTGGTGGCAACGCGCAAAAGAACATTATGAATTACCTAGCTTGGCACAAATTGAGAAGTCACGGTCCGCACGTGCTGTAGCAAATGCCGAGTATCATCCGACGAATAATAAAACGGAAGGCAGCTTCATGGGCATCGAAACTTCAAGCCGGCAAATCGTATTTGTGATTGATGTGTCAGGTTCGATGGCTGAAGAGGTCATTTCAAAGGATGACTTTCGCGAACGCGGATTCACTCAGTTCACGAAACTCGATATCGTGCGCGAAGAACTCGCGCGCTCCATTGATTCTCTTGGTGACGATGTGATCTTTAATGTTCACTCCTATGCATCAAATGTTTATTCGTGGCGCGATAAGCCAGTCAAAGCAAATAGGTTAAATAAGAAAAGCGCGATGGCATGGGTTAGTAAACTGCAGCCCTTAAGTGATAAGTCTGGCAAAGGCGAGCAGGGGCGTACCAACTCCTATGGCGGCCTAATGGCTGGGTTGGGCGTCCAAATAGACCCTAGGAAGCGTGCTGTGGTCACTGGCGGGGTGCTCGACGATAGCGGATTGGCTGCTGACACCATGTTTTTCTTGTCGGATGGCAAGCCTACCGCCGGTTTATTGATTGATACACGCGATATTGAGCAGGCAATCGCCGATGTTAACCGTTTCCGCAAAGTCGTCATTCATACGCTGTCCATTGGCAACTTTAGTAGTGGCTTTTTGAGTAATTTAGCGCAGGCAAATGGTGGAGTATTTGTCGACCTTGGGCGGTAAATGCTGTATACTGATAGTTGTCTCAGGCAAAAATCCAGCGCTGCCGGTGTCAAAACTAGGCCTAATTTCGTTGTCGATTTAATTTTTTGAGGCATCCTTACTAAGAAATCGTGACAGAAAACCAGGGAAAATCACCTTCCCCGCGTAGACGTCGCAAACGCCGCCGTAATTCTTTGCCGCCTTCCACTGCAGATACTTCTGCCGGAGAGCCAATAAAGACCGTCGGAGGTAGCGATGAAAACGACGGGACACAAGCTAAACCACGCAGTGGGCGACCTCGCCGCCGTCGGAATGAAGCATTGGTGCAGCTCGAAGAGCAACGACAGCAACGCGATGGCAAGCCTAAGTCCACCCGCGATGCTCGTGGGTCGCGCGATTCTACAGCGCAAAATGGCAGACGTAATAGCAGTGGCGGCAAACAAGAACCACAAAGCTGTGCAGGCATTATCGATATTAGAAAAGACGGCACTGGTTTCTTGCGGCAACCATCAAATGATTTGATGGCCAAGGATAGTGATCCGATGTTGCCTAAAGAATTAGTTAAGCGCTTAGCCTTGAAGAATGGCTCGTTAATCGAGGGTAGCGGTTTTTGCTCATCAGGACATCAGTCTGCGCGGATTAATAAAATCGAGACTATTGATGGTCAAACTCCAAATGAGTATCGCCGCAACAAGAGCTTTAAGAAGCGTACGGTAATCGACCCAGATTTCCATTACGAGTTGGGTTTGCATCCGCAAGAAGGTCAGCTTTCTATGCGCGTCATTGATTTGTTGTCTCCCATCGGACGTGGTCAGCGCGCACTATTGGTTGCGCCTCCGCGTACAGGCAAAACCACCATTATGATGGATATAGCAAGTGCTATGGAAGCCTTGTACCCTGATGTTCACCTGATTGTGCTATTGATAGACGAGCGCCCAGAAGAGGCTACCTACTGGAAGCGCAATATTACTAACGGTGAAGTTTTCGTCTCAACAATGGACCAATCCCCGGAGAACCACACGCGCCTTTCGGAGTTAGTACAATTCCGTGCCGAGCGTTTAGTCGAGTCGGGTAAAGAAGTAGTCATACTCCTTGACTCCATTACGCGAATGACACGCGCCTTCAATAATACTATTGGTGGCAACAATTCACGCACCATGTCGGGCGGATTAGACTCGAAAGTGTTTCAGCGTCCTAAGCATTTCTTTGGCGCGGCACGTAACACGGAAAGTGGTAGCTCGTTGACTATTATTGCTACGGCATTAATTGACACGGGTTCCCGTATGGATAAAGTCATTTTCGAAGAGTTTAAGGGTACGGGCAACATGGAATTAACCCTCGATCGCCACTTGGCCGATCGCCGTGTCTTCCCAGCCGTTAGTATCGAATCTACAGCGACGCGTAAAGAAGAAAAATTGCTGTCGGCGGGCACCTTGCGTAAAGTAAATATTTTGCGCCGCGTACTAAGCCGCTTGCGACCTCGAGAAGCAATGGAAATGCTTGCAGATCGTCTTGGCCGTTACGAAAGTAACAAAGACTTCCTCGATGCTTTTTCAAGCGACGACGTCTAACTAGAATGCCTGTACCGTCAAAAGTCGTGGTGCAAGTTAAAGACCTGCATAAAAGATATGGTGATGTCCATGCTTTGCGCGGTCTCAGTCTTGACGTTTATGCCGGACAAATTCTGGGTTTTTTAGGACCTAATGGCGCGGGTAAAACAACAGCCATCAAAATATTAAGTGGCTATCTCGCTGCCGATTCGGGAAGCGCGTCCATTTGCGGCTTTGACAGCGAAACGCAAGGTCTTGAAGTTAAACAAGTGTTGGGGTACTTGCCAGAAAACAATCCACTCTATTCAGACATGAGGGTGGTCGATGCACTTAATTTTATCGGCGCAGCACACAAGCTTAGTGGCACTAAATTAAAAGACGCCATCGAGCGCGTGGTAGAGCAAACCCAATTACATCAGATATATTGGCGCCCCCTCGGGCATTGCTCTAAAGGTTTTCGTCAGCGTGTAGGCTTGGCGCAGGCCTTGCTTAACGATCCGCAAGTGCTGTTGCTTGACGAGCCGACGAATGGTTTAGACCCACTACAGGTGGTTGAGATGCGCAAGTTGATCACTAGCCTCGGAACGGAAAAAACGGTAATAATTACTTCGCACGTGTTGCCAGAAATTGAAGCGGTAGCCGATCGCGTTGTCGTTATGAACCATGGCTCGAAGGTCATGGACACAGATATCGCGAGTTTAGCGAGCGAGCAGTTGATTGCTGTCGAGCTGCATTGTTCCGTTGATGCATTCAAGGCTATCTGCTCACAGGCAGAGGCTCATATAGAAGAGATCACTGTCGCGAACGACAGTAATTGCCAGGCAATGATTAAGGCTAATGGCAATGCCTCGGAATTGGTGTCACGGTTAGCTGAGGCAGCAGTGGCTAGCAAGGTGCAGGTCGCAAATTTGAGTCCGCAGGGTCATTCTCTTGAACACGAGTTCCGCAAGATTTGTCAAAACGACGGGGGGCAAGCATGAGATCTTTAGTCATTGCACGACGCGAATTTTTCGCGTACTTTGAAAGTCCTATTGGCTATGTGGTGGTGGCTTTGTTTTCTGCACTGGCTGCTGCATTGTTCTTCCTTGTTGGCGATGTTTTCTTTAGCTACAATCAGGCGAGCATGCGCCATTTCTTTTCTAACATGCCGATGCTCGTGGCGATGATTGCGCCGGCAATCGCAATGCGTTCTTGGGCGGAAGAAATACGTTCTGGTACTGTCGAACGACTTATGACTTTGCCGTTCAGTTTAGGGCAGTTGGTCGTTGGCAAGTTTCTTGGTGTTTGGGCCGTCTTTGCCGTAGCTCTACTTTGCACTCTCTTAGCGCCCATTAGCGTTGCTATGTTGGGCGACCTCGATTGGGGACCTGTCATCGCAGCGTATGTCGGGACATTGTTTTTAGCCGGTGCTGGCTTGGCTATTTGCTGTTTCTTGTCAGCGCTCACGAGCAACCAAATCGTTGCTTGGATGGTCGGCGCTTGCACGCTGCTGGTGTTTAACCTGTTTCACTTGTTGGCGTCAGCTGTTTTTATTCCGCGTTGGCTAGCCGAAATTTCTTTGAACATCGACATGTCGCAGCACTTTCATGCTTTAGCGCGTGGCGTTATTGACGTGCCATCACTTGGCTTTTACGTCGCAGTAATGATTATTTCCTTGGTCGCAAATACATTAATTCTTAGCTTGCGGAGGCATGGTTAGATGGCCGTGAATAAAATTAAGCGCAGCCTAGGTCTGAAAATGTTGCTCAGCACAGTGTTGATTGTGGTGCTTGTGATGTTGCTTGGAACTTTTTACTTGCGCTTCGATTTGACGGCTTCAAAACAATATAGTTTGTCGTTAAGTACCAAAGATTTGATTGCGCGACTTGACGATCGCTTACAAGTAAAACTTTATTTCAATAAAGATATTCAAGGGCACGAGTACTTGCTGCCTGAGCGTTTACTCCTTCAAGATTTGCTTGGAGAAATAGAGCATCTTGGTGGCGATTTGGTGTCAGTAGAAACAGTCGACCCAACTGCCGACTTAGTGGCAAGTCGCGATGCCGAACATGTGGGAATCACCGCGGTACCACTTAATGGCCAGGACGTTGGTAGTCTAAGTATCGACTTGCTATACCAGGGTTTAGAGATGCGCTACCAGGACAGCAGTGAAGTGATTCCTTTTGTACGTGCTGATGAGTTCGAATTCGCTTTTAGTGTTCGTTTGGCGGCGTTAATCGCGGGAGAAAAGCCGGTGGTTGGCCTAATGTCAAATGAGCCTTTACTGCCTCCGCAAATGCCGGGTATCCCACGACAAGTCCCTGATGGGCGTGTGTTCGAACAACTACGTAATGCATTGGGTGAGCGTTATACCGTTCGAGATGTTTCAACGACTCAAGAAGCTGAGATTGATTTGGAAGGTGTGTCCACGCTCATCGTGGCGCGTCCATATCAATTCCCAGAAAAGTTTCTAGTGGCAATCAAAGATTTTTTGTCTGACGGGAAATCCGTGCTACTGCTTTATGACAGCGAATTTATCGAACCGAATACTTTGCAGCAAACAGCTGTAAGTACTGGTCTAGAATCATGGCTCGCCGAGCTTGGTGTAAATATAAGTACGCGTTTGGTGTATGACAGCAATTCGATTAAAGTTCAATCGGGGTCACAGGAAATTGAAACCCCGAGCGGCATGCAAAGAGTCCCGCTGCAGGCACCATATGGTTTCGGGGTTTTCTCTGAAAACGATTCGCTTAATCGAGAACATCAAATAACAGCAGCCTTGGGAAGCGTCGCTTTCTTTTGGGCACATGCTATCGACACGAGTGGCATCGCCGACAATCTGTCTGCGATTGACTTGGTCACGTCAAGCGATCAAGCATGGTTGTTGCCCGCCGATTCCGAGCTGGCAATGTCGACGGAGAACATTCGCGATTTGCAAATAAAGGCGTACGCCTCCGGGCAGCCACAGAGTTATGCCTTGGCCAGCTTAATTAGCGGAGATTTCGGCAATCAAGGTAAAGCGGGGCGCTTGGTCGTCACCGGTGACAGTGATTTATTCCACAACTTGACTTTGCAATCTTCGGAAAACCCGAATCGCGAATTCGCCGCGAACTTGATTGATTGGCTCTCCAACGATAGCGATTTGATCACACTCCGTTCCCGTGGGCTTCGTCAACGCCCTCTACACGACTTTGCCGCCACCTACGTGAGTACTCACGGAGGGTTTACGGACGATGAAGCATATAACGCGCATCTAAGTAAAGCCGCTTGGCTCCATACTCATTTTGTGCAGCGCATGATTTCTTTGATTAACGTTTTTGCACCAATGGTGTTTATGCTAATTGCCGGAGCTCTTCATTTCATTTTCCGTAGGCGTAAAGCTAAGCAGGTGAAAAGTAATGTTTAGCAATCAACGCTTGATTATTTACATTTTGATTGCGCTGGGCGTGTTGTTTGTCCGCGAAAACCCAATGAGCGGTGATGAACATCAACAAACGGCGCAACAAGTTAAGTTACTGTTTCCGCAATTGAAAGCGCAACTGCCGACGATTGCATCTATTACGATTAGTGACTCGGACTCTCGCTTGGTTGTCGAGTCCGCTGAAGATCAGTCTCTTTACTCGGGTGAGCGATGGTTGGTTCAATCGAAACAACACCCTGTCGATCGTGCTAAATTGATGTACTTGCTTGATGGCTTAAGTCAGTTACAAACGGTAGATGTGGTTTCGATAAATGCTAGTAAGCACAGCGTATATGGTGTCACCGAAAAGGATGGCACGCGTGTGCAAATCTATGACGGTAACGGCCTACTGCTGGCCGATTGGATAGCCGGAGCTATCCGTAGCCAAGACATTGCGGGTGGTGACCATCCCGTGTTTGAGTATTACATGCGACGGGCTGATTCGGATGAAGTGTTCTTGTCAGGCGTAGCTGTTCAGCCTAGTGCCGACGCCCTTGATTGGTGCGACCTTAACTTTTTGCGCGGAGTACAAGCATTTCAGGTAGATGGTGTGAGTCGCTTTGACTATCAGCGCAAACTTAGCTGGAAGATTGAGCGTATCAAACCTCAGTCGCCGAACGAGGAAGAACCGCGTTGGCAGCTCACTGCGCCGTTACAGACAACCATCGATAATTTTTCAGGAGACAGTTTGGCTTTTAGTTGCTCGCAACTGCAAGCAACCGATGTCGTGGGATTTGTCAGCTCAGTCGCTGCTGACAACGTTAAGTACGGATTCCCTCAAGATCGTTTCGAGGTGCTTATTCAAGGTAACACTCTCGAATTCGAACTCGGAAAACCGGCTCGCGAAGGCCATCGTTATTTGCGAGTGAGTGGTTTGCAACATATCTATACGATATCTGATTTCGAAGTGGGGCAGTTACGCCAAGACATTGACAGTCTTTACGACTCTGAATAATTCTAATGGATACCAGCAGCACTTTCTTCAGCTTTTATTTCATGCTCGGCCTCCTGGCTGTGATCGTATTCTTTTTGAGTGCGGCAATGGTTGGCTTCGCGCTGTTCTCGCATGACATGGCCTCGCGCTTTAAGCTGATACGTATTCAGTCCGTGTTGTTCGCTATTGAGCTGGCGGTGATGGTTTACGTCTCTCGTGATGTGTCTACAACTTTAGCATCTATGCCGGCTGAACCAACGCTCCTGCAAATCGGCGATGTCAGTCGTGAGTCCATGAGCTTTTTGCTCTTAGGCTTGTCACTAGTCTTTTCCGGCCTGCTTACAGCTTTTGCCTGGATTAAGTGTGGCAGGGCAAACGCTGCGTTCGCTGCCTTGATATGCACAATATTTACCCTCAAGGTGACCTTGGCCTCGTTGACATTGCTTGATGTACTCGGTCGTGCGGCCAATCCCGCAAGAGAAAATGGTATTGGCGTAGGCGAGTTTGGCTCGACTATGCAACAAGCATTTACCGATATTAGTTCAAGCTTTAGTCTATGGCTGCCAATCATGGCAGCACTGCTAGGCCTAAGCGCTTACTTCAGAATTAGAGATCGGGCCAAAAATCGCGCCAACTACTAGTAGGCGGAGTAACGCGACCTTGCTCTTCAACTTGTTTTAAAGTTTGCGGCGATACCTTTACTTTGGTCAAGGTTGACATCGACAGCGCCTTGCCAGCTGCGTCAACAATACTATTGGCATCTAGTCCGTGGTAGGCAAAAACCTCAGACGGGCGACCCGACTTCGAGAATTTACTTACACCCAAACTGATTTGCTTGGTGCCAACTATGGACCCAGCATTGTCAAGCAATCCTAGTTCGCCGTCAGCGATAGATACGATTGGCACCTTGCGTGCACCTAACAACAAGATATCGGCAGCATCAAGCTGCTCGCCTGCAGTAGCAACCAGGTGAACATCACCATTAACGCCTAGCTTAGTTAGCTGGGTATAATCGTTGTCTTCCGCAAAACGGCCGAGCAACAATTCGGCAGAGGTACACATCAGAACATTAGCGTAAATTCCACGTTCGAGTAGTGCGTCGGCAGCTGCAATGGCTTCGGTTCCCATCACACCCATAGCAATGATTGTCACCACGTTTTCTCCGGGCTGATAATCGGCCGCGCCTTCATGGTTGGCTAGCCAGTATCCACCCGCAAGCACATCAGTGCGCACGGCCTCGTACATGTCACTTTCGGACATGCCTTTATATTGCTGTTGTGCAGCGATACGCGTTTTGAATTCTTTTTGGCGTACACCCATGGTCACCGCGCGCACGACTACGCCTTCGCGGTCAATGTTGTCGTTGCTCACATGGCGTTGCATAGCATCGGCGAGAATCCATTCCATCTCTTTGGCGAAACATGGTTCCCAGGTCAGCATAGATGGCATCTGGATGTCAGACTTCCATGAATGTTGAGCGCCTTCCGGGGACAACGCGATGCCAGATGGAGTGCCAATTAGCAGGAACGACGAACGCCAATAAACATTGTAGTAAAGTTGATCGAGCGCCCGTTTTATGAAGAAATCATAAACAGTCATCATCGGCATCAATGGCGTTCCGAATAATTTGGCCGCCATTCCGAATGAACCTGCTGCGGACATTGCCGCTTGTTCAGAAATCTCAAAACGAATATGGCGCGACGTTGGGTCCGTAGTGTCATATAACTCGGGGCGCCCACGCTCTTCCCATTTGAGTTCTGATTCCCAATCACGTACACCACTTTCGCCGTAAACTTTGCCATCCATTGAGGGATTGATGTTGGTCGAAGTTCCTACGTCTGGAGACATGGTAAGCGCTAGCTGTGATGCTGCTTCCCATGCTTTTTCGGAGGCGTTCAATTCTGGTAAGCCTTCTGCTCCGGCGTTCTCGAAATCGATATGCGAGCCGATGCGCGTCATCTTGTTAGCGACTTGTCCCCACATCCATTGGGTGTGCACAATAGGCATCATCGAAATGTTGATGCCGAAATCGGTAGGTAAGGGCGCCGAGAAAATTTCAGAGTAGCCAGCGGCTTTATCTGCCACTACCTGTTCTTCGTTTTCAATGCCGTTACGCATGAACTCGCCACGTTTTTCAAGCATTGAACGCTCTGGGCCGGTTGCGCTCCAGCTGCCGACGAGACCGTAGGGTTGCTCGCGGGTTAAACCCTGGCCTTCGAGCATGGTGTCAATTTCACCTTCGCTAGGCAATGAGCTGTGATTGCCCTGCATTGCGAAGTTGTCCATATTGAAGCCTTTAATCGTATGCGCGATAACCATCGTTGGCTTGTCACTCACGCGGCATTGCTGATAAGCATTAAGGATGTCTACAAGATTATGGCCGCCTAGGTCTTGGTAGATTTCTAGCAACTGTTCGTCGCTGAGACTATCTAACACAGATTTCACCTTTGCATCACGCCCGATAAATTCTAAGCGGATAAGGCTAGCGTCGCGTTTCCAGAGCATGGCTTGAAAATCAAAATCGCTAAGTAGATTGTCGAAAATGTTTTGTAACGACTTGCCGCCTTTTGCAGCAAATGCAGCACGACGCTTGGCACCATGCTTAAGCTCGATTACATTCCAGCCGTTAGCAATCATGGTTGCATTAATACGATCAGCATCGGTGCCGCCGAACGCCTCGTTGTTAATTAATCGCGTTCCGTCTAGCGATTGACGATTGTAATCTAAAATCCAGGTAACATTGCTTAAGCGCCGTTCACCAAAATCGGTAATCGCTTCAAATAGCGATCCTTCGCGAAATTCTGAATCGCCGAGTAGGGACCAAAAGTGAATGTCTTTTTTATCTTGGAGTTTGCGGTCTACAAGGTAGTTGTGCATTAACGCAAGATAGCCCGAGTTGACTGGTGGAATGCCTACAGTACCACTTGGCAAGATGCGCCAAGAGTCGGCGTCGGATGCGGCATGATAAGACTGAAAAGCAGGCGAGCCATCTGCAGAAAATTGACGTAAACGACTCATTAGGGTTTGCCCATCATTCTCAGTCATCCATCCGCCATCTTGGGCGCGAAACAGGCCAATTTGATGATGCAAGCTGTGGTCAAGTGGTGCCATATGCGGCTTGCCACACCAGAAATCTTGTGGAGCGCGTGCCACCATGTGCATGGCCGTCGTGAGGTGCAATGACGAAGCGCATGCCGCAGCATGTCCACCCACTTTAGGGTCGGTAGCAGCATGATCTTTGCGATGATTGGCTTCCCAAACCATATGGCAAGTTTGAGCTAGCGCGCGATTTGCGATGCTGTACATCGCGTCGATCTGAGCAGAATCTAGTCCGAACGGAAATTTGTCAACAGTAGTGCTATTTGCCATGGATTTCACCAAATTTTGGTTGGTCCATTATACCAAGACGCATTTGAATTCGTTACAATAGACTATGGAGCTTCCACTAGCCCTCACCTTTGACGACGTCCTTCTTGTACCCCAAGAATCTGATGTTCTCCCTACTGAAGTAGAAACGTTCACTCGTTTTTCGCGCAATGTGCGCTTGAATATCCCTTTGGCCTCTGCGGCCATGGATACGGTCACCGAATCGAGATTGGCAATTGCTTTGGCTCAGGAAGGCGGTATCGGAATTATTCACCGCAACCTTAGTATTGAAGAGCAGGTTCGCGAGGTTGAAATCGTTAAGCGCAGCGCGCACGGCATAATACGCGATCCTTTGACGATGGCGCCGACCGGCACTGTTGGTGAAGCGCGTGAGGCGATGCAAACCCATAATATCTCGGGTTTGCCGATTGTCGACGAGAACAATAAGTGCGTTGGCATTCTTACGCGCCGCGATTTGAAATTCCATGGTGGCGACGAGCAGCAAGCATCAGAAGTGATGACGCGCGATTTGGTTACTGCACCGCCAAATACTTCCCTTACGGATGCCCGTAAAATACTGTCTTCGCAAAAAGTAGAGAAGTTAGTTTTGCTTAATGCCGACAAATCGCTTGCTGGACTTATTACTATGCGTGACATTCGCATGGACAGTGAATACCCCAATGCCTCTAAAGATTCAGAAGGATGCCTCCTGGCAGGTGCAGCAATAGGTACTCTCGATTACGAACGCGCTGAGGCATTGGTCGCAGCAGGGGTAGATGTCCTTGTTGTGGATACTGCTCACGGCCATTCGACGAACGTTATTAGCACGGTGCGTGAATTAAAGAAGCGCGTCGATGTCGACGTCGTTGCCGGTAACATTTGTACCATGGAAGCCGCCGAAGCGCTTGTCGCTGCCGGAGCGGATGGTATTAAAGTGGGTATTGGCCCTGGTTCTATTTGTACAACTCGCGTTGTTGCTGGCGTTGGCATGCCACAGTTTTCCGCGGTATACCAAGTAAGCCAATTTTGTAATTCCTCCGGCGTGCCGGTTATTGCTGATGGCGGTATTCGCCATTCTGGCGATGCGGTTAAAGCTTTAGGTACCGGAGCCGAATGTGTGATGCTGGGTTCCTTGTTCGCCGGTGTCGATGAATCTCCAGGAGAACCCTTCTTATATAACGGTCGCTCCTTTAAATCTGTGCGCGGCATGGGTTCTTTAGCTGCGATGGTCGAAGGTGGCAAAGCGCGTTATGGCCAGGCAGGTGTTTCTGAACAACAAAAACTTGTCCCTGAGGGCATCGAAGGCATGGTCCCATCCCGAGGACCCATCGCGCCATTCGTTTACCAATTCGTTGGTGGAATTCGTTCAGGTATGGGGTACCTTGGCGCCAAAGATCTTGAAATGTTCCGCAGTCGTGCGAGTTTCGTACGTATTACCGGCGCTGGTGTCCAAGAAAATCATCCGCATGATGTGCAGGTAACTAAAGAAGCCCCAAACTACTGGAAAACTAACTAATAATGCACCAACGCATCTTAATTGTTGACTTCGGTTCGCAATACACGCAGTTAATTGCTCGTCGTATTCGTGAACATAAAGTTTTTTCTGAAGTCGTGCCGCCGCATAAGGCGCTCGAAGCTGCGCAGCAACCTGGCTTGCAAGGCATCATTCTTTCTGGCGGACCGGGTTCGGCTTATGCCAACGATGCTCCGCAACTGCCAATCGAAATGCTTGATTTAGACGTGCCGATTCTTGGCATTTGCTATGGCATGCAATGGTTGTGCGAAAACCTCGGCGGAAAAGTTGTGCCGGGCGAATCACGCGAATATGGTTTCACGAAAATGCAGGTTGGCGATACGTCTTCGCTGTTTACAGGTATTGATCCCGAAACAGTAGTTTGGATGAGTCACGGCGACCGCGTCGAGTCGTTGCCGGAAGGTTTCGTGCGCATGGCCCATACTGAGGATTGCCCCGAAGCCGCGATTGGCGATGCAGGGCGCTCGATCTACGCAGTTCAATTCCATCCTGAAGTGGGCCATACTCAGCAAGGCGCGCGTATGCTGGAAAACTTCTTGATTGATATTTGCAAGTGCGATGCTGACTGGACACCACAGGACTTAGCGACCGAACTCATCGCCAAGGTCAGAGAGCAAGTGGGTGAAGACGGCGAGATTATTCTCGGCCTGTCTGGGGGAGTAGACTCGTCAGTGGTAGGTGCTATTTGTCAACAAGCCATCGGCAAGCGTTGCCATGCTATTTTCGTAGACAATGGTTTGTTGCGCGAGGGTGAGCGTGACATGGTCGACATAGCCTTCCGCGAGCACTTTGATTTAGATTTAACAACGATCGAGGCCGAAGGGCGTTTCTTGGCCAAGCTCTCTGGCGAAACCGATCCAGAGAAGAAACGTAAAATCATTGGTTACGAGTTCGTTGAGATTTTCCGCGAGCAGGCCAAGCGTTTTACGAATGCCAACTTCTTAGGGCAAGGCACACTTTATCCTGACGTAATCGAATCCGTAGCTGCACACGGCGGCGCTACAGAAGTCATTAAATCTCATCACAACGTTGGCGGCCTTCCAGACGACCTTGAACTCGATTTAGTTGAGCCACTACGTTGGTTGTTTAAAGACGAAGTTCGTGAGCTGGGGCGCGTTTTAGGGTTGCCAGATGCAATGGTAGATCGCCAGCCTTTCCCAGGTCCTGGCTTGGCGGTACGTTGCGTTGGTGACTGTCAGCCGGAACGCATTTCGCGTTTGCGCCAAGCCGACAAAATAGTGCGCGAAGAATTCGAGTCGCGCGGCGAGCATCATGGAGTGTGGCAATACTTTGCCGTTCTCACTGGTGCTAGTTCGGTAGGTGTTATGGGTGACCAGCGTACTTACGAGGAGGCCTGTGCGATTCGTGCGGTTGAATCGAATGACGGGATGACTGCTGACTGGGTCTACCCAAGCCGCGAGTGTTTGCAGGCTATATCAAGCCGCGTCATTAACAATGTGCGCGGTATTAATCGTGTGGTTCTTGATATTACATCAAAACCTCCGGGTACCATAGAATGGGAATAATGGATCAAGTCCTCGAGCATTTCGTAGATAAAGCCAGTTTGGTTTTGGCAACCGTATGTATTTTACTTAGCGGATTGTTTAGCTTGGCTTCAGGGTCGCGGCGTTCAACCAGCAATCGCTTGTCCGGACTGATGGGAGAAAAGTTAGTTTCGTTGCAGCCGTTGCGCAGTGCGATGCAGGCCAAGGCGCGTTCGCAGTTTGCTGCTGGTTTGATAACCATTGCGAGTTTATTGCTTATGCAGTCTATCTTGCTGCCCGCTTCTTATTCTTTTACTTTGGCGACAGGTTTGTTGATTGGCATCTTAGCGCTATCTTTGATTACGATATCTTTTCTAGACAAGTTGGTAGAAAAAGCGATGCGACGCTCTTTACTGAAGTATATCAACACACATGCTTTTGAATTCGAAGATAATATTGCGCTATCGCAAGAAATCGGATCTCTGTTCGGTGTAGAAGTTTCTGCCGACGATACGCTTGAATCGTTTCTGAAAAAACTGCGATTGGCTTTAGGGGTTAAGCAGCCTCCAGCCAAAATGTTTGGTGCGCGCACGCCGCACTACCCGATTAAATAAGTGCTGTCTTGAAGACGGCCTCTGCGTCTACGCAGTATGTCCTCCTTAATTGACGCCTTGTTGATGCCTAGCTGTTGTGCATGCGGGCAAGTAGCACTGTTGGTGGTCATGCCTACTGTTGGCGCGCGTGTTTGCGAAGCTTGCGCATTAGAATTGTCGCCGACAGTCATTCAGGTTCCGCTGCGTGAGTGCCAACGGCGTTATGCTTTCTTTGAGTACGCTGGGTCCGTTGTGCCCTTGCTCTCGCGGGCAAAAGACGAGGCCTTTGGCAGCCACTATTATGCTGTGCAATCTCTGTTTACGGCTGCTGCTATGCCGTTGATTGGCAAAGAGAAGGCGGCTGAAGTTATTGTCACTCAGGTTCCGTCGTCGTTGCGGCGATCGATTATTGGCTGGTATTTGCCCACGGCGATGGCGCGTCACTTAGCGAAAAAACTTAATGTAAAGTATGCGCCTTTGTTGCGCCGTACAAAGAAGGTTGGCAGGCAGTCTGGCTTAGGCGCAATCGAGCGCCGCACCAATGTCCAGGGGTGCTTTGCGCCGCGGCGATTCCTCCTGCGCAACGTTACCAAAGACTCGTTGGTGGTCGTGGTCGACGATGTAAGCACTACCGGGGCATCGCTTGGCGAAGCGGTGCGTTGCCTTAGACAGATAGGTTGCACAAATGTAATGGCGATTAGCCTAGCAATTTCCCCATTGCGCGCGCGGGGTTGTTAAAATAATTCAGTGCGAGTTTTCCTTAATCTATATGGCGGGGTAGCAGGCGACATGTTGGTGTCAGGTCTTTACGATTTAGCCTCTGATGCTGGTGTTGATTTGGCAGCTGCCGATGAGCTATTGGCGTCATTCTCCTTTGGTGAAGTGCAAATATCTTTTGCACAAGCTGCCCGTCATGGCATTAGCGGTCGCAGCTTCTCGGTTGACGCGGGCATAGATCAGCCACATCGTCATTTGTCCGATGTGCTAGCTATCATCGACGAGCTGGCTCTGAGTAAGCGCGCGCGCAAGTGGTCCATAGCGGCCTTTGATTGCCTCGCAACTGCCGAGGCGAAGGTGCACAACAGCAGCCGCGAGCAAGTTCATTTTCATGAAGTTGGCGCTGTCGATTCTATTGTCGACATCTGCATGGCGAGCTGTTTGCTTGACTTGCTCAATCCACAGAAAGTGTATTGTTCTCCAATCCCAGTCGGCAGCGGCACGGTTCACTGCGAGCACGGTGAAATGCCCGTGCCGGCACCAGCGACTCTCGAGTTGCTGAAAGGATTGCCAAGTTGTGGCTTTGATTTGCTCTCTGAGCGCGCCACACCGACGGGTGTCGCCTTGCTGCGCGCTTGGCAAGTCGATTTTTCCTCGAGAAGTGCTGCAATTACTAAGCATGTTGGTTACGGTATGGGCAGCAACGATTTCAAAGATCGCGGCAACTTTCTGCGTGTACAACTTGAAGAGCTTGCTGACGAATCGGAGTGTGTCGTCGAGTTGCGCACGATGGTAGATGACCAAACGGGTGAGGTCATCGGTCACGCCCTAGAAAAATTGCGTCAGCAGCAGATATTAGAAGCATATTTGTTGCCCGTTATGGCAAAAGATTCGCGACCTGGTTTTGAGATTGTGGTTATCTGCGATATCTGTCAGCAGCACGATGTCAGCCGATTAATGTTTGAATTACTGGGCACGCTTGGCATCCGCAATACTGTTCTTGAGCGTAGCACTTTGAAGCGCAGCGAGTTTGTGCAGCACGGTGTACGTCATAAAATACGTATGCATAGCGATAGCGAACATGTTATTGGTGCCAAGGCAGAATTTAAAGATGTGGTGGTTGAAAGCGAGAAATCTAAGGATTATCCGCGACAGGTACTCGACCGTATAAAGCCTTCTGATGATGCCTAAACCGCCCATAGGGCGGCTCGCGCCAAGCCCGACCGGAGTGATTCACCTCGGAAATATTCGCAGCTTTTTGCTGGCGTGGCTCGACATTCGCTCGCGTAACGGTACTTTATTATTACGCGTCGAAGATCTCGATAGCCCTCGCGTTAAAAAAGGATCTGCAGCACAATTGATAGCCGATCTTGAATGGTTGGGTCTCGATTACGATTCAGAGATTGTTTTTCAGTCACAGCGCAGCACGCTATATGAAGAGGCACTGCAGAAATTGATTGGTCAAGGCAATGTATATCCATGCGCTTGCTCACGCCGTGAGATTGAGTTGGCTGCTAGCGCGCCGCATGCTGAAGATGGCTCTACTGTTTATCCATTGACTTGCTACCAGCGGTTCTCATCATATGGCGAAGCTAGCGAGTGTGCGGGTCGCCCAGCTTGTTGGCGATTCCATTTTGAGCAAAGTAATATCCGCTTTACCGATGGTTTCTGTGGTGACAAAGATTTTGAAACAAAGTCATTGTCTGATTTCATTGTTAGTAAGAATAACGGCGAGGCAGCATACCAATTAGCTGTTGTAGTTGACGATGCTGCGCAGGGTGTGACCGAGGTGTTGCGTGGCGATGATTTACTCGACAGTGCGGCACGACAAATAGCTATTTATCAGGCTCTGGGAGTAGATGTTCCAACATTTAAGCATGTGCCTCTGGTCGCCGGAGAAGACGGTAAGCGTTTAGCCAAACGTCATGGCGACACAAGCCTGAATCACTTCAAACAACACAATGTGAGTCCGCAGAAGATCATAGGTTGGTTAGCTTATGCTTCCGGATTGACCCGCGACTTGCGCGAGTGTTTGCCACAGCAATTGTTGGGTGATTTTGATCTAAAAAAATTAGATGCAAAGCCGCTTGTTTGGCGCGGTGATTTTACTACTTGAGGCTATTGCGGGCGTGGCATAAACCAGCAACGCCGAATGCAGCGCCATACTCCTTGCCTGACGCGTCCAGGAAAAAATCAAGCATCGACCCATCACCGTGCTGTGTCTTTACTACGCTATTGACATAAGGACTAAAGAATGGTTGCGCCTCTTTCTTTGGCAACATCTCCAGTAACAGCCCAGCATAGTAGTGACCAAAGAAGTAAAAATACCCCGAGTTGTAATGGTAGGCTTCATGCGGAGTAGGTCGTCCGCGAGCAATATCTAAATAGTGGTGATTAGCGAACAATTGTTGCAGTCCGGTTATGATTTGTTCATGACCAATCGGCGATTTATATCCCATCTGCTTAGCCAGATACAGTGCGTAATTGCACGACTGTATACGGGACAAGCCACCTTTGACATTATCAATGCCGGTGCCAGTATCAACGCGAGGAATGATTTCGACGCTATAAGTGTAAGAGCCATCAGGCAAGCGGCAATGAATTAAGGTGTCAATAGCCACCCGCAATCGACGCTCATCGACGCTCCAGCCAAGCTGTTTCGCTTCAAGCAAGCCAATCACTGCCACCGCAGTCTGGAAGGAGGTCGCCCAATTGGGTGTGACCGCTTTCGTTTCGTCGGCGTAGTATGCCCAGCCTCCCATTGGCGATTGATACTTGTACAGCTCTTGCATAATTACCTGTGCACGCTGCCGAATCATTTTAGTCCGATGCGTCTTTTCAATGTAAGCATTGTTTCCGGCCCGAGTAAGTGCACACAGTGAATAAACGTATGCCCAGGTGTTGTCCGTATCCCAGTCATCTGGGCGCTTCACTAAAGGGCTTTTGCACAGGTAATCTATTGCCCGTGCAATGCGAAGATCCCGGGCGTCGTCCTGCGGCTGCGCCATCCATGCCATGGCAGCAATGGACGTGGTTGCGATATGCCATGAACGATTTGTCTCAGCATTAGCCCAGACATCATGCAATGCTGGAGTGGCGTTTAGGCTAAGACCACCATTTTTTGTTTGCCGGCTGTATAAGAATGCATTGCCGCGTTCAATCGCAGTGTCGCATGCCTGTTCCGCGAGCTCAAGTTCCGAGCTTTGAGCGCTGCAACACAAGAGCACCATAGCGGCAAGACTATTCATCTTCTGAGTCCGCGCGCAACTCGGCAATAAATAGCTTAAGATCGCTAATCTCAGTGCTGAGTTCAACGCGCGAGCTAGTGTGCTCTGCCTCTAGGTAAGCAATGTTCAACTTGGCGTATGTAACGTCGTAGTCGAGGTCGGCTTGAGCACGAGTCATACCTAGCTGTACCCATTTAGTTATTTCAGATTGCGCTAACTCCACAGATATTTGTTGGCGCTGTAAATTTCGTTCCGCACGGTTTAACACCATTTGAGCTGTCACATCAGCAAGGTTGTTGCGGTCGTACATAATTTTCAGTTGTTCGAGCTCTTCAGTGGAGTCATCAAGCGCGTCTTGTTCTAGCAATAAGTCTAGGCGTAAAGATTTTTCCGTTTCTGCTTTACCAAAACTATTGAATAAATTCAATTCGTGTTCAGCGCGAGCAAGAGAACCTCTTGCATCGAACATCTCTAGGTGTTGCGACTGAGTTAATGTGGTCATACGCAATTCAGAGAGACGGAGCTCCTGGACGGAAGAGTTTATTTCGCTTTGAGCAAAAAGGGATTGGCAGCAAAAAAAGAGTAGCAGGGTCAGGGTTGTTCTCATCTCATAACTATATACACAACTTGCTTCATAAAAAAAGAAACTCGTGAATGAACACGAGTTTCTTTGAGCAGCCCTTTATGTAGTTAGTCTGCGCTGCCGTAAGGAGAGTTGTCGTAGTTGAGCACCCATCTCTTGAATAATTCGCTAGAAGCTTCCCTCTCATAGAGTGGTGCTGTAAATTCACGGTGGCTATAAGTCAATTCGTAGAAGGAATCTCCGGCGTAAAAACTACTTGGGGCAGACATCGGTGACCTATAAGTCTCGTCTGGGTATGGGTTGCTTCCGTCTTGCTCAAAGAAGTACTTGTCCCAAAACCCGACAGCAGCATCGAGGCCAGTACGACGTATCTCAAAGCCATCGGCACCCGTAGCAGGGCCAGAGGCGCATGCAGTTAGGCAGCCGAAAAGAAGAACAGAAACTAGGAGCTTATTAATCATGAGTGTTACGTAAAACGCAGGAACCATAGGTTAGTGCGCCTGAGACATCTCGTCAATGCTTCCGCGGCGGTATCCTATATCCCACATGGGAGCAAAACCTTTCACTAATCCTCGGGGAACCCGCGATTTGCTGGGCGAAAACCTCGTATTAATCAAACACCTTGAGCGCACGGCGTCTATGGTGGCGGCTGTGTCGGGCTATCAAGAGGTACGCACACCATTGTTCGAAGAGACTCGGTTGTTCAAGAGATCCCTTGGCGAGGCGTCAGATGTGGTAGAAAAAGAGATGTTTAGTGTGCCGAGGCGCGGTTCTGAAGGGGCTGAGGCTATGGCAAAGGGCTTTACTTTTCGCCCCGAGGGCACTGCGAGTACGGCTCGAGCCTATGTCCAGGGAGGCTTCGCAGCCTCCGCACCCTTGCAAAAGTGGTTCTACATAGGTCCAATGTTCCGCTACGAACGTCCGCAAAAAGGGCGCGAGCGTCAATTTAACCAGTTCGGCGTTGAAGCATTTGGTGCTCAATCAGCTAGCCTTGATTCCGAAGTAGTAGGCATCGCGGTCCGGTTCTTTCAAGAACTAGGCTTCGACGACCAACTTGAGGTTCGTGTCAACAGCATGGGTGACGCCGACGACCGCGAGAAATGGTCGCAGGCGCTACGCGAGTTTTTCGCCGAACAAATGCAGGGTAGTAGCGAGCGCTGTGCGGATTGCCAGTCGCGATACACACGCAATGTGTTTCGCTTGCTCGACTGTAAGTCCACGCGCTGCATCGAGCTCAATGAAGGCGCGCCAAATCTTTTTGCAGTTATGGGTGACGAAGCTGCTTATCATCACCAGCAGTTCATCGCGTGCCTTAATAACTTAGGCTTAAAAGTAATCGACGACCCAAGCATTGTGCGTGGCCTCGACTATTACACCCGCACTGTTTTTGAAGTGCATTATCCACCACTCGG